>OLOQ01002662.1_pt1 | contig 14138 bp, 19 predicted proteins | sample 1673101 | NCBI WGS metagenome assembly OLOQ01 (sample SAMEA3136754, study PRJEB25190) | human gut metagenome | biome: human gut; feature: human-associated habitat; material: faeces | place: Austria | collected 2013 | reverse complement strand
GAAGCGTCCCTGCCAGTAACTTCGCGCGTCCTCAGACGCGCCCCCAAGCTGCTCTATCCACCATCTATGCTGTGTCGCGCCAGATGGGCGCGACCACGATGCTGGGCTTGCGACCATAGCTGCTTTTCCCGCAAGCAGGGGATTTCACGCCCGTGACCGCAGCCCCTGCGCACTTTGGGGCGCGAAAAGTGTATTATTGATGCAGTCGCTTGCGGTTTTGCGACGGAAAGAACGACAGTTGGATGTATTTGATGCTTTTTTGCACCCGGTGAGACTTGCAAAGCAAGGAAATATGATGTAAAATAGCAAATGTAAGGTTGACAAAACGCACAATCGGGTGCGGAAACCAACGAAGTGGAGGAAGAACAATGAATCTTCAGGGGCTGAACAAACAGCAAGTGGAGGAAAGCCGTCAAAAGCACGGCGCGAATACCCTCACGCAAATTCCCCCGGAACCGCTGTGGAAGAAAATTCTTGAGGGCTTCAAAGACCCGATGATTATGATTCTGCTCGTGGCGCTGGTCATCCAAGTGGTGCTGTGCTTCATGGGCGAGGCGCACTGGTATGAGCCGGTTGGCATTCTGATTGCTATCATGATTGCCAACGGCGTGTCTGCCATCAGCGAAAATCAGCAGGAAGGCAAAGCATCCGCATTGAAGGCGGAGGAAGAAGCCAAGGAAGTTGCGAAGGTGCTGCGTGACGGCAAGCTGATGGAAATCCACGTCAGTGAAGTCGTGGTGGGCGATTTGGTGTATTTGCAGGCGGGCGACAAAATCTCCGCAGACGGCGAGATTGTCGAGGGGCTTGTGAAGGTTGACCAGGCGACGCTCAACGGCGAAACCAAGGAAGCAACCAAGACCGTCAACGAAAGCGGCGAAGCCTACAACACCAAGGACCTGCTGAACCGCTGCTATGTCTACCGCGGCACGGTGGTGTGCAGCGGCGAAGCCTACATGGAAGTCAAGGTCGTCGGCGACAAGACGCTGTTTGGCGAATTGGCGCTGGAAGTGCAGGAGGATACGCGTGAAACGCCCCTGCAGGTCAAGCTGGCCAAGCTCGCCAAGCAGATTTCGACCTTCGGCTATATCGGCGCGATTGCCATCGTCGTGGGCGTGTTTGCCCGGACGCTGCTGGGCGGCAATATCCCCAATACCTTTATGGAATGGGTGAACCTGTCCATCGAAGCCATTACCGTGGCCGTAACGATTATCGTCTGCGCTGTGCCGGAAGGGCTGCCGATGCTCACCAGCATCCTGCTGAGCTATCAGAGTATGCGCATGGCGAAGGACAACGTGCTGGTACACAAGATCAACGGTTTGGAAACTGCCGGCTCGCTGTCTCTGCTTTTCTCCGACAAGACCGGCACGATTACCGAGGGCAAGCTGAGCGTCGTGGAAGTCGCGACGGGCAACGTGCGCAAGTTCTCCTCGATGAAGGAGCTTCCCCTGCCGCTCAAGGACGAAGTGACGATCGGCATCGGTCTGAACAACTCGTCCTCCTACTCCAGCGGCAGCATCATCGGCGGCAACTCTACCGACCGCGCGCTGATGTCCTTCTTGGTTGACGCGGGCGTGGATGCAAACGTGGCGCGCGAGGATGTGCGCAACTTCAACGCCTTTGACTCCGCGAAGAAGTATTCGACCGTTACCATCAACCATAATGGCAAGGTTGTTACCTACATCAAGGGCGCGCCGGAACGCATTATTGCCCGCTGCCAGACGTATCTGGATGAAAACGGCGCGGTGAAGCCCCTGACCGAGCGCAATTTCCTCATGACGTACATGGACGAACAGGCGGGACGCTCGATGCGTCTGCTGGGCGTGGCGAAGTGCGACGGCGATACGGCGGACGGCGACAGCCTGACGCTGGTGTGCGTGCTGGCAATTCGCGACAACGTGCGCAAGGAAGCGGTTGACGCCATCCGCGAAGTGCAGGAGGCGGGCATTCAGGTCGTGATGGTCACGGGCGACCGCAAGGAAACCGCCGTCGCCATCGCGAAGGAAGCGGGTCTGCTCAAGCATAATACCGACGTCGCCCTGACGAGCGCGGAGCTGGCGGAACTGAGCGACGACGAACTCAAGAAGGTACTGCCGAATCTGCGCGTAGTGTCCCGTGCGCTGCCGACGGACAAGAGCCGTCTGGTGCGCTGTGCACAGGAACTGAATCTGGTTGTCGGCATGACCGGCGACGGCGTGAACGACTCGCCCGCGCTGAAGAAGGCGGACGTTGGCTTCGCGATGGGTTCGGGCACGGAAGTCGCGAAGGAAGCGGGCGATATCACCATCCTCGATGACAACTTCCTGTCCATCGAAAAGGCAATCCTGTACGGCCGCACGATGTTCAAGTCCATCCGCAAGTTCCTCATCTTCCAGCTGACGGTCAACGTCGCGGCGGTGCTGACTTGCTTCCTCGCGCCCCTGTTCGGTGAAAACGAAATCCTGACCGTTATCCAGCTGCTGGTTGTCAATCTGGCGATGGATACGCTGGCGGCAATCGCCTTCGGCAGCGAACCCGCGCTGATGGAATACATGAAGGAAAAGCCCATTGCGCGTGACGCGTCGATTGTGACGGGCAAGATGATGTCGCAAGTCGTTGTCAGCGGTCTGTACATCACGGCGATGTGCCTGTGCATCCGCTTTGTGCCGGCGCTGCAGCATCTGCTGGGCGCGTGGAACAGTGGCGTGCTGGACACGACGCTGCTGAACTCCGCCGTGTTCGCGACGTTCATGATGGCCATCAGCTTCAACGGCTTCAATGCCCGCACGGAGCACACGAACCCGTTTGAGCATCTGGGGCGGAACAAGAACTTCCTGCTGGTCATCGGCGCGCTGCTGGTGCTGCAGTTCCTGTTCGTTACCTTCGGCGGCGCGGTGCTGAGCGTTGAGCCGCTGAGCTGGACGGCATGGCTGGTCTGCTTGCTGATTGCGTTCCTGATTATCCCGATTGATATCATTCGCAAGGCGATTACTTCTAAGAAGAAGTAATAAGAAACTACGAACGATAAAAATCAAGCTGCACATAAGACAACTGTGTAAATGCGCACCGCTCAAGGGCGTAACTCCCCAGCAGGGGCAGCGTCTCTGCTGGGGGTTGGGGCAAAGCCACGGATTCCTACTTCTGCATCATTATTAAGGAGGGAATAGCATGTCTGTGAATCTGCAAAAGGGACAGAAAATTTCGCTCGTGAAGCCGGGTGAACCGGGGCTCAAGCGAATCATGGTCGGTCTGGGCTGGGACGAGGTCGAGCAGAAGCGCGGCTGGTTCGCGCCCAAGCCGCAGGACATTGACTGCGACGCATCGGTCATCCTGTGCGGCGCGGATGGGCGCATCATCAGCAATGACATCAAGACCTGCTGCGTCTACTTCGGCAATCTCGTGCATTCCAGCGGCGCAATCGTCCATCAGGGCGATAACCTGACCGGCGCGGGCGACGGCGACGATGAGCAGATTATGGTCGACTTGCCCAACATTCCCGCGAACATCGACAAGCTGGTATTCGTCGTCAACATCTACGATGCGAACGTCCGCCATCAGCATTTCGGCCTGATTCGCAATGCCTTCATCCGCCTGGTGGATTTGTCCACGCAGAAGGAAATCTGCCGCTTCAACCTCTCCGATGATTACAGCGGGCGGACGGGTCTTGTTGTGGGCGAAATTTACCGTCACAACGGTGAATGGAAGTTCAATGCCATCGGGCAGGGCGTGACCGAAGCAAGCCGACTGGCGGAACTGGTGCGGCTGTATCAGTAAGCAATACAAAATTACGATAGGAGGAATACTCGCATGGCTGTGAATCTTTCTAAGGGTCAGAAAATCTCTCTGGACAAGGGCATGACGCTGGCGCTGGTTGGCCTGGGCTGGGACACGAACCGCTACAGCGGCGGCGCGGAGTTCGACCTGGATGCTTCCGCGTTTCTGCTGGGCGCGAACGGCAAGGTTCGCAAGGATGAGGACTTCATCTTCTATGGCAACCTGAAGAGCGCGGACGGCAGCGTCACCCACACGGGCGACAACCGCACCGGCGAGGGTGAGGGCGACGATGAAGTGCTGTATATCGACTTCACGAAAGTCCCCGCGGACGTGGAGCGCATCGCCATCACCGTGACCATCTACGAGGCGCAGGAGCGCGGACAGAACTTCGGTCAGGTGTCGAACGCCTATGTGCGTCTGGCGCGCCGTTCCAGCGAGAACGATAGTGTCGGCACGGAAGAACTGCGCTATGACCTTGGCGAGGACTTCTCCGTGGAGACGGCGCTGGTGGTGTGCGAACTGTACCGCAGCGGCGCGACATGGAAGTTCAACGCCGTCGGCGCGGGCTATCAGGGCGGTCTGTACGCGCTGTGCAAGGCGTACGGCGTGAACGTGTAAGCGCAGCTTGTTTTGCACGAAAAAATCAACATAGGAAGGGGCAAAGTGGAACGGGCGGCGTGTCTGTCTCCGCTTTGCCCTTTTTGATGGAGAAGGCGTTTCCGGCGGGTGAATCACCATTTGTGTGAATCATTCTTCGGGCGCAGCCACACAGGAGGAGCAACATGGCCTATGCAGAGCGAATCCATCCGCCGCTCAGCCGAAATATGCTGACGGAGGAGTTGAACCGCACCCGCCCGGCACTGTCGCGGGATAGTCTGCCGGACATGTGGGAGAGCGTGATGCCCGCGCTGTCCGTTCGGCTGCTGAATGCGCCGGAGGCAACGAGCGCGCCGCAGCATCATCAGGCGCAGCGGATACCGACGCGGCCGCCGATGCCGGAGCATCCGACGATGCGCATGGTGCAGCCGCCGATGCCGAATCGGACGCCTGCGCCGACGCTGCAAGTGTCCAGTCAGCCGATGCAGCCGACCGTGCAGCCGACCCCGCGCCGGATGCCGCCGATGCTTATGCCCGTTGCGCGCGGGCAGAAAACGGCGCTGCGTTTGCAGGAACGCGGGTGTACGCGGATTCGGTTCGGTTTCGGGTGGCATGCGAACGATTCCCGATGCGATGTGGATGCGTCGGCGTTTCTGCTGGGCGAAAACGGGCGTGTGCTGTCTGATGAAGGGTTTGTGTTCTACGGGCAGCAGACGTCAAGCGACGGCAGCGTCCGCTTTCAGCCGAGCGGCGCGGACGACCGGGAGACGATTACTGTTGATATTGCGCGAATTGACCCGCGAATCCGCAAAATCGTTTTTGTGCTGACGATTGACGAAGCGCTGACGCAGAAACTGCACTTCGGAATGCTGCAAAACGTGTATCTGCGCATTCTGGATGACCGCGACGGGCGGGAAATCCTCAGCTATCCGCTGGGAAACGCGTTCGAGAACGTGACCAGCATGACGCTGGGCGAACTCTACCTGCATCAGGGACAGTGGAAATTCAACCCCGTCGGCAACGGCGTTCATATGGATTTGGCGGGGCAGTGCGCACTGTACGGCGTGACGCTCGCGTGAGGAGGAACAGCGGATGATTCGATTTGAGACAGTCAATGAGCTGGCGCTGAAGGTGACATGTCAGGGCGGCGGCGTGCTGTACACAAAGGCGGGCGCGTTTATCGCGGGGGAGAGCGCTGGCGGGAAGAACTATACGTTTGAGAAGGTTCTGTTTGGTCCGCAGCAGGGGCTGCTGCAGGCGGCGTTCGGTGCGCTGACCCGGCGCATGGCGGGCGAAAATCTGCCGCTGATGAAGGTGAATTTCGGCGGCGATTCGCAGACGTACTACGCGAACGCGGGACAGCATGTGACAGCCTATCAGCTGGCGCGCGGCGAAGTGCTGTCTGTGGAGGCGGAGAACATCCTCGCGTTCACGGGCGACTGCGATTACAACGTGCGCTTCCTGGGCATGGGCGTGGTGTCGCAGAAGGGCATCGCGACCTCGACATTGACCGGGCGCGGCGACAGCGCGTATGTGGCGGTGCTCTCTGACGGCAACCCGCTGGTGATGAACAATCGCAAGTCCCGCGCGACGATTTCCGTTGACCCGGATGCGGTTATCTGCTGGATGGGGCAGGAGGGCGACAACTGCGACCCACAGATTCGCACGGACATAAACTGGAAAACGCTCATCGGGCAGGCATCCGGCGAATCCTACGCCTACGAGTGGGGCGGCAACCAGCCCGTGACGGTGATTGTGCAGCCGTCGGAAAGAAAAGGCGGAATCAGGCTGGCGGTTGACTGACACATTATTTCCATTCTTTCGGGAATTTCTCTCTCCCTCTGCCCGTTATATAGGCAAAGGGAGGTTTTTTTATGAAGAAACGCATTTTCGCGCTGCTGCTGGCGGCAATGCTTCCGCTGGGCGCGGCAATCGCTGATGAACCACTCACCGACGGCACGGTGCTGGTCGATTGGGTGGATGGACAGGAGGCCTATACCGCCATCTGTTCCGGCGAACTCACCCTGCGCTACGACGCAGACACGAATACATACGCCACGGCAGATGGGCTCATCTGGAAAACGGAGGGGGCACTGCCCTTCGCGACGTATCAGCCGCTGCTGATGCCGCGGACGCGCGAAGAGCTGCTGCAATGCAATGCCATTTATGCGGCGCTGCAAGACGCATCCGGCTTCTGGTCGGAGAAAGTCACGGGTACGGAAGTGCTGCCAGTGTATGCCGCGCCGGACGAAAATTCCTACCGCGCATCAAACGGCAAGGCAAGCGTCTCGCTGGCGGGCGGCGCGACGCTTCTGATGCAATATGGCGACTGGTCGCTCGTGCGGTACGAGGTCAACAGCAGCCGGATGCGTATCGGCTGGGTGCATACGAATCAGCTCGGCAGCGCGCCGGGGATGCTCACGGACATTCCTGTGACACTCAAGGATGGCGCGTTCCTGACAGACGACCCCGCTACAAGCTGGTATCACACGGCGGAAGGGGACACGCTGACAGACGTGCGTCTGCTGGCACAGTATGACCCGTTCTGGGCATATGCGCGCGCGACAATGCGGGACGGCACGATGCTATGGGGCTTCGTGCCGCTGATGAGCGTACAGCTGAACGAGACGGTGGATGCGGAAGCGATGGCGAGCGTCTGTGGGACGTGGGGCTTCTGCGGCGGCGGGGAGCTGATGGGCTGGGTGTTCACGCTGATGGCGGACGGACAGGGCGTCTGCTACGCGATTTCGGATGAAGCGTCGGAAAGTATGCGCTACTTGACCGAAGGCATCACCGCGGATATGAATCCGGAAAGCGCCGGAATGTTCCAATGGCAGATTGTCGGCGGAACGAATGGGTATGCGCACGACTTCATCCTCAGCAACACCAGCAATGGGACGTATGTGCGCTATCATGCGGCACTAACGGAGGACGGATACTTGGGCTTCTACCAGTGCGAAGCAGGCGGACATTATCAGCGCCTCCCATAATGGACAAATGCAGCAGCCAAATCAGGTGGGCATCCGGCGGAAAACCGGGTGCTTTTTTTGTGCGGAAAAGGGGAAAGAGGAACATTCAGCGATATATATGGAAGTCCGAACGTTCGTCAAAAAAGCGGCAAGTCAGCGACATTAAAAATAGATACACACGGATAAGTGTGAATAAAACTTGACGAAAGAGCAGGAAAATCAACACGTTGCTGAACGCAAAATGCAAAAAGTGCGGATGACAAGGGCAAAAGGGGCAAACACGCCCCAAAGTAGGACACACTGGACGGCGTGTATATGCCGAAAGATTGCAAATGCGGGCACAGGGCGGGTTTTGCGGGTCGAGAAAGTGAAAAAAGCCGAAAATTTTCCTGAAAAAACTGCGCAAAACCCCTTGCAATTTTCATGTGTATCTGATATAATCAGAGTGTTGTCTGTACAGGGATGATGTGCTAAGTTGCCGCCAGGCCATGGCGGGTAATTAGCGCGGACCAGCCCGACAATCGGGCGACGGACTCGAAGCGCAGCGGCGACCGCACCTGCAGTGGAAGCCGGACGGCGCCAACGAGACGACATTAGGAGGTAAATCAATGGCCACCCAGAAAATCCGCATCAAGCTCAAGAGCTATGAGCACACCCTGATCGATCAGTCCGCGGAGCGGATTGTCGAGACTGCCAAGCGCACCGGCGCCCGCGTGTCGGGCCCGATTCCGCTCCCCACGGAGAAGGAAATCGTGACCATCCTGCGCGCTACCCACAAGTACAAGGACAGCCGCGAGCAGTTCGAGCGCCGTACCCATAAGCGCCTGATCGACATCATGAACGCCAGCGCCAAGACCGTGGACGCCATGTCGAAGCTTGAACTTCCTGCTGGTGTCGAAATTGAAATGAAGCTGTAAGGCAGGAGGACGAAACAATGAAGAAAGCGATCGTGGGTAAGAAGATCGGCATGACGCAGATCTTCACCGAAGATGGCCGTCTTGTTCCGGTCACTGTGATCAAGGCCGGCCCCTGCACGGTTGTGCAGACCAAGACTGTCGAATCTGATGGCTACAACGCCGTTCAGGTTGGTTTTGGTGAGCTGACCGAGAAGCGCGCTGAGAAGCTGCTCAGCAAGCCGGTTCAGGGCCACTACAAGAAGGCTGGCGTCGAAGCCAAGCGCGTGCTGCGCGAATTCCGCTTCGATGACTGCTCTGGTTACAAGGTCAATGATGTGCTGAAGGTTGACCAGTTCGTCGCGGGCGACAAGATCGACGTGACCGGCACCTCCAAGGGCCATGGCTTCACCGGCCCGGTGGCCCGCTGGAATCAGCACACCGGCCCTATGGCGCACGGCTCCAAGTATCATCGCGGCGTCGGCTCCATGTCCGCTAACTCCGATCCTTCCCGCGTGTTCAAGAACAAGCACATGGGCGGCCATTACGGCGTGGATCGTGTGACTGTTCAGAACCTGGAAGTCGTGTCTGTGGATGCTGAACGCGACCTGCTGCTGGTCAAGGGCGCTGTGCCCGGTGCCAACGAAGGCCTGCTGGTCATCCGCGACACGGTCAAGTGATGCCGCGAGGAGGATTGAACAATGGCTAAGACTGCTCTTTACAATATGGAAGGCGCGGCCATTGGCGAGATTGAACTGAGCGATGCGATCTTCGCGTCCGACGTTAATGTCGCCGCTATGCATCTGGTCGTCCGTTCCTATCTGGCCGCACAGCGCCAGGGCACGCAGAGTGCCAAGACCCGCACGGAAGTCCGCGGCGGTGGTCGCAAGATCTACCGTCAGAAGGGCACCGGCAATGCTCGTCATCATGGCAACCGCGCTCCGCAGTTCCGTCACGGCGGCGTTGTGTTCGCCCCCAAGCCCCGCGATTATGTGATCGCTGTGCCGAAGAAGGTTCGCCGCCTTGCTTTCAAGAGCGCACTGACCTCCAAGCTCAACGATGGCGACATCATCGTGGTGGACGAGCTGACCCTCTCCGAAGGCAAGACCAAGCTGATGGCGAACGTGCTGAAGAAGCTGGGCGCTGAAAAGAAGGCGCTGGTCGTGCTGCCGGAAAAGGACGAGAACGTGGTTCGCGCCACGGCGAACCTGCCGCAGGCAATGACCACCTACGTCAACACCCTGAATGTTTATGACATCCTGAACGCCGGCAAGGTCGTCCTGACCAAGGCTGCCGTCGCTTCTGTTGAGGAGGTGTACGCGTAATGAAGTCCGTGCACGACGTGATTATTCGCCCGGTGCTGACCGAAAAAGCGTACGACGGTTTTGCCGATAAGAAGTACGTGTTTGAAGTGGCCATCAATGCCACCAAGACCGAGATCAAGCAGGCTGTTGAAGCGGTTTTCGCGGAAGACGGCGTGAAGGTCGAAAAGGTCAATACCCTGCGCACGATCGGCAAGATCAAGCGTCAGGGCCGCAGTGAAGGCCGCACCCCGGAAGTCAAGAAAGCCTATGTTACGCTGAAGAAGGACTCTAAGCCGATTAAGTTCTTCGAAGGCATGGGCGAGTAAAGCAGGGAGGACAAGAAACATGGCTATCCGCACTTATAAGCCGACTTCGCCCGCCCGGCGCTTTATGTCGGTTCTGACCTATGAGGAAATCACCAAGAAGTCTCCTGAGAAGAGCTTGGTGGAATACCTCAAGAAGAACGCCGGCCGCAACAAGCAGGGCAAGATCACCGTCCGTCATCAGGGCGGCGGCAACAAGATCAAGTACCGCGTGATTGATTTCAAGCGCAACAAGCTGGAAATTCCGGCGAAGGTTGCCGCGATTGAGTACGACCCGAACCGCAGCGCGTTCATCGCCCTGCTGTTCTACGCCGACGGCGAGAAGCGTTACATCCTGGCTCCTCTGGGCCTGAATGTGGGCGACACCGTGGTGTCCTCCGAGAACGCGGACATCAAGCCCGGCAACTCGCTGCCGCTGGCGAACATCCCGGTCGGCACGCTGATCCACAACCTGGAGCTCAAGCCCGGCCGCGGCGGTCAGCTGGTTCGTTCCGCCGGCATGAGCGCGCAGCTCATGGCGAAGGAAAACGGCTTTGCGACCGTCCGTCTGCCCTCCGGTGAAATGCGCAAGCTGCCGCTGAACGCGAAGGCGACCATCGGCACCGTCGGCAACACCGACCATGAGAACGTCCGCCTGGGTAAGGCTGGCCGCGTCCGTCATATGGGCGTGCGTCCGACCGTCCGCGGCGTCGTCATGAACCCGAACGATCACCCGCATGGCGGCGGCGAGGGCAAGAGCCCCGTTGGTCTGCCGGCTCCTGTGACTCCGTGGGGCAAGCCCGCTCTGGGCCTGAAGACCCGCAAGCACAAGAAGTATTCCAACAAGATGATCGTCAAGCGCGCTGGCAAGTAATCGCGCATCCTACAGGAAGGAGGCAGCCAACCAATGAGCCGCTCTATTAAGAAGGGCCCCTATGTTGAATCTGCGCTGATGAAGCGCATTGTTGAGATGAACAAGTCCGGCAAGAAGAACGTGGTCAAGACCTGGTCCCGTTCCTCCACGATTTTCCCGGATTTCGTTGGCCACACCATCGCCGTGCACGATGGCCGCAAGCATGTTCCGGTCTATGTGACCGAGGATATGGTCGGTCACAAGCTGGGCGAATTCGCGCCCACCCGTACCTTTAAGGGTCACGCGGGTGACAAGGCGACTGCCCGCAAGTAAGAGAGGAGTGAAACGATATGGCAACCCGTTCGAAGACGAAGACGCAGGCTCGTCAGGCGTCCGCCGACAAGCGTCCGAAGGCTATTGCTAAGTACGTTCGCATCTCTCCTCGCAAGGTGAAGATCGTTATCGACCTGATCCGTGGCAAGAATGTGGACGAAGCCGCCGCGATTCTGACCTACACCCCCAAGGCCGCTTCCCCCGTTGTGCTGAAGGTGCTCAACAGCGCCATCGCCAACGCGGTGAACAACCAGGAGCTGGACCGCAAGGAGCTGTACGTTGCTGAGGTTTACGCAAACCCCGGCCCGACGCTCAAGCGCTACGTTGCCCGCAGCCGCGGCAGCGCGTCCCCCATGCTCAAGCGCACCAGCCACATCAGCGTGGTGCTGGACCAGAAGAAGGCGTAAGGAGGTTTATCCATGGGTCAGAAAGTCAATCCCCACGGAGCTCGCGTGGGCGTCATCTTCGGCTGGAGCACCCGCTGGTATGCGGACAAGAAGGACTTCGCCAACAACCTGGTTGAAGACTTTAAGCTTCGCAAGATGATTAAGGAAAAGTACTATGCTGCCGGCATCAGCCGCATCGACATTGAACGCACCGCTAAGGACGTGACCGTCAACATCATGACCAGCAAGCCCGGCATGATCATCGGCCCGAAGGGTGCTACCATCGAGCAGCTGAAGGCGGAAGTGACCAAGCAGCTCGGCCGTCCGGCACAGATCAACGTGATGGAGATCAAGCAGCCCGATGCGGACGCGCAGCTGGTGGCGGAGAACATCGCTCAGCAGCTGGAGAAGCGCATCAGCTTCCGCCGTGCCCTGAAGCAGGCGCAGCAGCGCGCGATGAAGCTCCCTGGCGTGAAGGGTATCAAGACCAGCGTTTCTGGTCGTCTGGGCGGCGCGGACATTGCCCGCACCGAGCACTATCATGATGGCTCCATCCCGCTGCAGACCCTGCGCGCCAATATCGACTACGGCTTCGCTGAAGCCAAGACCACCTATGGCCGTCTGGGCGTGAAGGTTTGGATCTACAAGGGTCAGATCCTGCCGAAGGCTAAGAAGGCTCCGGTCGCGAAGGAGGTTAAGTAACCCATGCTGATGCCCAAGAGAGTCAAGCGCCGCAAGGTTTTCCGCGGCCGCATGAAGGGTGCTGCTCATCGCGGCAACTTCCTCGCTTACGGTGAATACGGCCTTCAGGCCACTGAGCCCTGCTGGGTTACCTCTCAGCAGATTGAGGCCGCCCGTATCGCCCTGACCCGTTACACCAAGCGTGGCGGTCAGGTGTGGATCAAGATCTTCCCCGATAAGCCCGTCACTCAGAAGCCGGCTGAGACCCGTATGGGTTCCGGTAAGGGCTCCCCTGAGTATTGGGTTGCCGTTGTTAAGCCCGGCCGTGTCATGTTTGAGATCGCCGGCGTCCCCGAAGATGTCGCCCGCGAGGCGCTCCGTCTGGCCAGCCACAAGCTGCCCATCAAGACGAAGGTCGTCAAGCGCGAGGACACCGAGACCCAGGAAGTAGGTGAATGAAGATGAAGGCAAGTGAAGTTCGTGCAATGAGCGTCGCTCAGCTCAATGAGAAGCTCGACGCCCTGAAGAAGGATCTGTTTTTCCTGCGTATGCAGCACGCGACCAATCAGCTTGACAATCCTCAGAAGCTCGTTGAGACCAAGCGTGATATTGCCCGAGTCAAAACCATGATCCGTGAAAAGGAGGAGAAGTAACATGGAAGAGAAGAGAATTTCCTCCCGTAAGGTCCGCGTGGGCAAGGTCGTCTCCGACAAGATGGATAAGACCGTCGTCGTCGCCATCGCCGACCGCGTCGCTCACCCCCTGTACAAGAAGATCGTTGGCCGCACCTATAAGCTCAAGGCCCACGATGAGAACAACGAATGCGGTATCGGCGATACCGTTAAGGTGATGGAGACCCGCCCCCTGTCCAAGGACAAGCGCTGGCGCGTGGTCGAGATCGTCGAGAAGGCTAAGTAAGGAGGTGCCGTAAGTATGATCCAGCAAGAATCTTATCTGAAGGTCGCTGACAATACCGGCGCCAAAGAGATCAAGTGCATCCGCGTTCTGGGCGGCTCCAAGGTCAAGTACGGCAACATCGGCGACGTCATCGTTGCCTCCGTGCGTAAGAGCACTCCCGGCGGTCAGGTGAAGAAGGGCGAGGTCGTCAAGGCCGTTATCGTCCGCAGCGCCAAGGGCGTGCGTCGTGCCGACGGCACCTATGTCCGTTTCGACGACAACGCTGCCGTCCTCATCAAGGACGACAAGAACCCCAGAGGCACCCGTATCTTTGGGCCGGTGGCTCGTGAGCTGCGCGACAAGGATTACATGAAGATCCTGTCCCTCGCTCCCGAAGTTATTTAAGGAGGGGACGGACACATGAACAATCTGAAGATCAAGAAGAACGACAAGGTGGTCGTTCTGTCCGGCAAGGACAAGGGCAAGACCGGCAAGGTGCTGGGCACCGTTCCCAGTGAGCGCAAGGTCGTGGTCGAGGGCATCAACATGGTGACCTGCCACATCAAGCCCCGCAAGCAGGGCGAGACCGGCGGCATCGTGGAGCGCGAAGCGGCTCTGTATGCCTCCAAGGTCCAGGTGGTCTGCCCCAAGTGCGGCAAGGGCACCCGCGTCGCCCACAAGGTCGAGGGCGGCAAGAAGACCCGCGTCTGCAAGAAGTGCGGCGCTGAGCTGTAAGAAAGGAGAGTCGTAACACTATGGCAAGACTGAAAGACAAGTACGTTGCGGAAGTGGCGCCCGCTCTCTTTAAGAAGTTCGGCTACACCTCCACCATGCAGGTCCCCAAGATCGAGAAGGTCGTCGTCAACGTCGGCTGCGGCGAGGCTCGCGAGAACGCGAAGGTCCTCGAGGCCGTCGTCCGTGACCTCTCCACCATCACCGGCCAGAAGGCCATCATCACCAACGCCAAGAAGTCCGTTGCGAACTTCAAGCTGCGTGAAGGTATGCCCGTCGGCGCGAAGGTCACCCTCCGCGGCGACAAAATGTGGGAGTTCCTCGATCGTCTCTTTAACGTGGCGCTTCCCCGTGTCCGCGACTTCCGCGGCATCAGCGCGAACGCCTTCGACGGCCGCGGCAACTATGCCCTCGGCATCAAGGAGCAGCTGATCTTCCCCG
>OLOQ01002653.1_pt1 | contig 14175 bp, 9 predicted proteins | sample 1673101 | NCBI WGS metagenome assembly OLOQ01 (sample SAMEA3136754, study PRJEB25190) | human gut metagenome | biome: human gut; feature: human-associated habitat; material: faeces | place: Austria | collected 2013 | reverse complement strand
CGTAAGCCATGTTGTTCTACATTACAAAATGGACGGCACACCTCCTCAGCCAAATCAAGACAAACGGAACACATCGATTTAAACTCTTCATTCCCCAACAAAATTCACCGATGCAGGCTCGCTCTGCATCGGTTTTTTATAGCGAAATGCAGAATTTTCACAAAAATCTTGTAATCTTCACAGGTATGATGTATAATAGAGAAGTATCTGGAGAAATCAACTCGCTTTCTCTGAGAATCTGAACAAAAAGGAGTCCTTCTCATGAATTTTAATATTGCATTGCTCCGCGGCGACGGAATCGGCCCGGAAATCGTAGACAGCGCAGTTGCTGTGCTGAAAAAAGTTGCAGAAAAATATGGACATACGTTCCAGTTCACCCCTTACCTGATTGGCGGATGTGCCATTGACGCAACCGGTGTACCGCTTCCGCAGGAAACCATGCCCAGGGTGTTGCCTATGCAGCAAAATGCTATGGCTGTAAAGCAACCATCGTTATGCCAACCACAACACCACTGATTAAAGTAAACCGTACCAAGAGCTATGGCGCTGATGTAGTACTTTATGGAGATGTTTATGATGAAGCATGTGCACATGCTTATGAACTGGCTGAGAAGCATGGATATACCTTTATCCATCCTTTTGATGATTTGACGGTTGCAACCGGTCAGGGAACCATTGCCATGGAAATCTTTAAAGAACTTCCGCTGGTTGAGTATATTTTAGTTCCAATCGGAGGAGGCGGACTGGCAACCGGTGTTTCCACTCTTGCCAAATTACTGAATCCAAAGATTAAAGTGATCGGTGTAGAACCGGCTGGAGCAAATTGTATGCAGGCTTCCTTTAAGGCGGGTAAGGTTACAACACTTCCGGCAGTAAATACCATTGCAGATGGTACCGCAGTAAAGACTCCGGGAGAAAAAATCTTCCCATATATTCAGAAGAACTTAGACGATATCATCACCGTAAGTGATGATGAGCTGGTCGTATCCTTCCTTGATATGGTAGAAAACCATAAGATGGTGGTAGAGAACTCCGGTTTACTTACCGTTGCCGCATTAAAGCATCTGAATGTGAAAGACAAACGGGTCGTATCTATCTTGAGCGGTGGAAACATGGATGTCATTACCATGTCTTCCGTTGTTCAGCAGGGACTTATTTTCCGTGACAGAATCTTTACTGTATCTGTACTGCTTCCGGATAAGCCGGGTGAGCTTTGTAAAGTGTCCGGAATCATCGCAAGAGAGCAGGGAAATGTTATCAAGCTGGAGCATAACCAGTTTGTAACAACCAACCGTACCGCGGCAGTTGAACTTCGCATTACATTAGAGTGCTTTGGACCGGAGCATAAACAGCAGATTATCAATGCTTTGGAAAAAGAAGGCTATAAACCAAAACAGGTTCGTACCAGCCTGTAAGGGACGTTTATTGGAAAAGGATATTTTTCAATTTCTTTGCAGACAGAAGAAAAAAGTATAGTTTGTAATAAAATAGAAAAAGCCGCATTGGAGAGGAAGAAAAACTTCAGCTCTGATGCGGCTTTTGGAATGGTAGATTATAATTTCTCCGGCGTAAATACACCGATATCATTTCCGGTTCCGCTAAGAGGCATCTGATAACAGGCAGAGTCATTGCCGTATTCATAGAAGTAAAGGTACTGTGAGGTGGTATGTAATGCGGTATAATTACCGGATATCAGTAATTCCTCATTGCTTCCGTCGGTGAGACAGCGGTAGATACCGGCACCCGCTCCATTTTTCTGATAATAGATATAATCCCCGGTGACGTTGTAGCAGTCAATTCTGGATGGGATGATAAGGTTGGCAGCACCGCTGCTTAAGGAATAAGTGCTTAGTCCATAATCGTTGTCACCATCCATATAATAAGCCGTGTCATTGATTACAGTCGGTTCATAACAGGTGCAGCTATAGAGTGTAGCAACAGAGTTGTCGGCAGTATCAAGCTGCAGGAGAGAGTGGGAATCGTTTTCGCCATTAAAGTACATATACTGTCCATTAGAGGAGCAGGTCTTATAAGGAAACTTAGAAACCTGTTCTTTTTTTGTGCCGTCGATTTTTATCCGATACAGGGTAGAAGCCGTTTCTTTGTCATAGTGGATGTAGTAAATATAATTTCCGTACAGTCCGGCATAAAGACTTGGGTCGTCATCTAAAATGGTAACCCTGCCTCCATCACGGTTGATACGGCATAAGCTGTTAGTCCCAAAATTCAGAAAAGAGAAATTAGTATCCTCACTCTTGTTGTTTCGGACATAGTAAACATAGTGATCATCTGCATTGATATAAGAGACGGTATCATCGGAAAGCTTCTTCATATCAGAACCATCAGGATTCATGGAATAGAGTCGGTGGTTGTCGGAAGGATTACTGAAGAAAACAGTGCCGTTGCTTTCACAGAAAAGTCCGCCATTATAAAGATTACCGGCAGAATTTCCATTGACGTAACCGGAATTCATTTTTGTGCGGTTGAGAAAGTGAATCAGACAAAACACTGTAATCAGAATAAGGATAATTGCAATCGTGATAAAGAGCTGTTTTTTTCGTTTGTTTTTCATAAGAATCCTCCTTTGATGTCATATGTAATCAGACGATTGTGAAATTTGGAAATATGACAGGAGCGTGTTTTTCTTTCCTATAACATTTCCAAATTCCACAATTCTTACGATAAAATTATAACTTTCTTTCGGGAAACTTGCAACCGAAATGGGAATGGTATATGATAGAAAAAAATAATAAGGTGAAAGATAACAATGAAAGATTTAAAAGAGATAAGAGCAGAAATTGACAGCGTGGACAAAGAGCTGGTGTCACTGTATGAAAAACGTATGTCACTGACTGAACAGGTGGCAGATTATAAGCTTTCTACCGGGAAAAAAGTCTTTGATAAGGCAAGGGAAGAAGAAAAGTTAGAAAAGGTAACTTCCATGGTAGATGACCCGTTTTTAAAGCGTGGAACAAGAGAGCTTTTTGAACATCTGATGAGCATGAGCAGAAAAAGGCAGTATCAGAAGCTGGCAGAAAAAGGCATTATGGAGCCGATACCATTTGAAGAGGTAGCGGCACTTCCGGATAAAAATATAAGAATCGTATATCAGGGAGAAGAGGGCGCATACAGCCAGATGGCAATGAAGCAGTTTTTCCATGATACCACAAACAGTTATCATGTGCAGACCTGGCGGGATGCCATGGAAGCAATCGCAAAAGGAGAAGCAGATTATGCAGTGCTTCCGATTGAAAATTCTTCTGCCGGAATTGTGTCAGAAAATTATGATTTGCTGGTAGAATATGATAATTGTATCGTGGGAGAACAGATTATTCCAATAGACCACTGCCTGCTCGGAACGAAAGGCTCAAAGCTATCTGATATTGAACAGGTATATTCCCATCCGCAGGCACTGATGCAGTGTGGCAGATATTTGGACGAGCATCGGAACTGGGAAAAACACAGCTTTAAGAATACTGCCATGGCAGCAAAAAAAGTAAAAGAAGATGGTCTCCTAAGACAGGCAGCCATTGCCAGCCGTCTTACTGCCGATATTTACAGGCTTGATATATTGGACGAGCATATCCAGGATAACAGCAATAACTGTACAAAGTTTGTCATTGTAACCGGCCGTAAGATATTCTTAAAGAATGCCGGAAAAATCAGTATCTGCTTTGAAATTCCGCATGAAAGTGGATCTCTTTATCATATGTTATCCCATTTTATCTTTAATGATTTGAACATGAATAAGATAGAATCAAGACCATTAGGAGAGCGGAACTGGGAATATCGTTTCTTTATTGACTTTGAAGGAAATTTAAATGAGAGTGCAGTAAAGAATGCATTGCATGGAATCAAAGAAGAAGCTGAAAACTTTAAAATTCTTGGAAATTATTAGAAAGACAGGTAAGACATTAAGATGAAACATTCAGGAGAATTAATTTTATATAAGAACTTTGAAAATGGAGAATTATTTTATAATTTTACATGGATTTTGGAAAACTATGATAGTGAATTTTACAATCGGTCTGATATAGTAGAATTGTATTATAGATGTTTGAACCAACTGATTGAACTGGCAGTGAGCCACGGTTTTGAAGGAAATCTGTGGCACTGTTTTCTTGCGTTTATTATGGTAAATAATGAAAATGCCTACAGTACCGCCTGCGAAATGAAAGGAGCAGTAAACGGAAGTATCAATGCGATTGCAGCCCATGATTTTGCTATTTTAAAAGAAATGTTTGATTATAACTTAAATGAAGTGGCAAAGACTCTGGAAATTGATGATATGGATGTGCTTCAGAATTTCAAGGGACCGGATGATAATGGAAGCGTATTTAACAAACGTATCCGTGACTGCATCTGTGAACTGGCTGTAGAACTGGCAGGAGCAAAGGATACCAATGCATTTCAGGACAGCGTAACCGGATTCTATGCAAGATTTGGTGTAGGAAATCTAGGCTTACATAAGGCATTCCGTATCCAGAATACCAACGGTGTTGTAGAACTGGCACCGATTACCAGAATCGCTCATGTGAAACTCGATGACCTGGTAGGCTATGAAATTGCCAAGAAGAAGCTGGTGGATAATACAGAAGCTTTTGTAAAGGGAAAGAGTGCCAATAACTGTCTGTTGTTTGGTGATGCAGGTACCGGTAAATCAACCAGCATAAAGGCAATTGCTAATCAGTATTATGAGCAGGGACTTCGCCTGATTGAAGTTTATAAGCATCAGTTTAAAGATTTGAACACGGTTATTTCCATGATAAAGAACCGTAATTATAAATTTATTATATATATGGATGATTTATCTTTTGAGGAATTTGAAATTGAATACAAATATTTGAAAGCTGTAATTGAAGGTGGGCTGGAGAAGAAACCGGACAATGTGCTGATTTATGCAACCTCAAACCGTAGACATCTGATTCGTGAGAACTTTTCAGATAAAGAGGAAGTGCGTGAGGATATGCATACTTCTGATACCGTACAGGAAAAACTTTCACTGGTATATCGTTTTGGTGTATCTATTTACTTTGGAGCACCGACCAAGAAAGAATTCCAGCAGATTGTAGTAGAACTGGCAGAAAAGCAGGGAGTACATCTTCCGGCAGAAGAGCTTTTAGCAGAAGCCAACAAATGGGAGTTAAGTCATGGTGGACTTTCCGGAAGAACCGCACAGCAGTTTATCAATTATATGTTAGGACAGGAAGTGTAACAGAAGATTTACACAGGAGGAGGAGCACGGATGAAGACTTTTGCAGCAATTTATATCGGGTCTTATGAAATCAGCATGAAAGTGTTTGAGCTTTCCATTAAGAGAGGAATCCGGGAAATTGACCATGTCCGCCATAGAATAGAATTGGGAAGGGATGTTTATTCCCAGGGATATGTCGGATATGAGACAGCGGATGAATTGTGTCAGGTGCTGAAAGAATTCGTGGGGATTATGGAGATGTACCGGACGGATGAGTATGAAGCATATTCAGGTCTTGTCATCCGGGATGCACAGAACGAAGCATTTATTTTAGACCAGATACGGATTCGGACCGGACTTAATGTGAAAGTGCTGAGCAATTCGGAACATCGTTTTATCAGTTATAAGACGGTGGCATCCCAGAAGAATTTTGAAGATATGACCAGTCAGAATGCAGCAGTAGTTGATGTAGGTGGTGGCAGTATGCAGATAACACTTTTTGTAAAAGGAAAGGTAGTTACCACACAGCATCTTCTGATTGGAATTATGCGTGTGCAGGAGAAACTCTTTGACCTTGGCATGCAAAGCGGTAATTATGAGCAGCAGATTCAGGAAGTTGTAGATAAGGAGTTAGAGGTCTTTAAAGCTCTTTATCTGCCAAAGGATGGCATCCGTTATGTTATTTTTATGGGAGATTATATCTCTGCATTTATGCCGAAAATCAGTAAAGAAAATGGCAAATGTATGGTAGATGCGGACAAGTTCTATCGTTATACGGAGAAGCTGAGAGCAAAGAATACAGGACAGATTGCAAGAGAATTAGGAATTACCAACGAGAGTGATACATTGCTGATTCCGGCACTGGTTATCTATCGTCAGTTAGTTGCCACATTAAATGCCCAGAATGTAGTAGTTCCGGGTGTGAATGTAAATGATGGTATAGCATATGATTATGCGCAGCGGCATAATATGGTGAAAGCAACACATGATTTCGAAGAAGATGTAATATCTGCGGCGGAATGTATGTCCAAAAGATATTTCGGCTATCAGCCACATCTTGAAGCATTAGAGCAGATGGCAGTCCAGATATTTGATGCCATGAAGAAGATTCATGGATTGGGAAACAGAGAGCGGCTGATGCTAAGGACAGCAGCCATTCTCCATGACTGTGGTAAATTTGTCAGTCTAGTTAATGGACCGCAGTGCTCCTATGACATTATTATTTCTTCAGAAATTATTGGATTGACTCATCTGGAGCGTGAAATTGTGGCGTCTACGGTACTTTATAATACACTACCGATAGACAGCTATGACAGACTGGCAGATAAGATGGATCATGACAGTTATCTTACCGTAGCCAAGCTTGCAGCTATCCTTAAGGTGGCAAATGCCATGGATAGAAGCCACAAGCAGAAATTTAAGAATGTAAAGACATCTGTTTCCGGAAGAAATCTGATTATTACCATAGAGACGGAAGATGATGTGACCTTGGAAAAGGGACTGTTTGAGTCCAAGGCGTCCTTCTTTGAAGAAGTATTCAGTATGAAACCGGTGATTAAAGTGAAAAAGGTCTATAGTTAGGAGAGTATGCGAATGGAAAAATTAAAAGAATATACGAATCCGGAATATTATGAAAACCGTGAGTTGAGCTGGATTAAATTTAATGGCAGAGTATTGAATGAAGCAAGAGACAAATCCATTCCGCTGCTGGAACGGTTAAAATTTGTCAGCATTACTTCTTCAAATCTGGACGAATTTTTCATGGTACGTGTGGCTTCTTTAAAGGATATGGTACATGCGGGCTATAGGAAAACAGATATTGCCGGTATGACAGCGTCTGAACAGTTAGCAGCCATTAATCATGATACCAGGGAACTGGTAGAACTGCAGTATTCTACTTATAACCGTTCCCTGATTCCGCTATTGAATGCAAGAGGAATCTATATTGTAGATGCCTATGAAGATTTGGAGAATTTTCAGGCAGAATATGTAGACCGTTATTTTGAAGAAAATATATATCCGGTACTGACACCGATGGCAGTGGATGCATCCAGACCATTTCCGTTGATTCGCAATAAGACATTAAACATTGTAGCTTTACTGGAAGAAAATCCGAAGAAGGATGACCTCCTTGGCAAAGCAGAAGAGAAGAAGCTAAAGGCAGAGGGTAAAAAGGGAGGAACCATTTATGAATATGCAACCGTTCAGGTGCCATCTGTATTACCAAGGCTGATTCCGATTCCATCCGTAAAGGAAGGCGAGAAATCCTTTATCCTGTTGGAGCAGATTATTGAGAAGAATATTTCCAAATTGTTCTTAGGTCATAAAGTGGTCTGTGCTTATCCGTATCGTATTATGCGTAATGCGGACCTTTCCTTTGATGAGGACGAAGCAGAGGATTTACTGAAAGAAATTGAAAAATCCTTAAAGAAACGGCAGTGGGGCGAAGTTATCCGGCTGGAAGTGGAATATGGCATTGATAAGCGTCTGCTGGCATTTTTAAAGGATGAACTTCGGGTAGAGTCAGAGGATGATATCTTTAAAATCAATGGACCGATTGATTTGACTTACCTGATGAAGATGTATGGACTGGAAGGCTGTGATGATTTACGTTACAAACCATATACGCCACAGCCGGTGCCACAGATCCAGCAGGGAGAGAGTATCTTTAATGCGATTAAAAAAGGTGATATTTTACTGCATCATCCATACCAGACCTTTGATCCGGTAGTCGAATTTATCCGTCAGGCAGCCAAAGATCCGGATGTACTGGCAATCAAACAGACACTTTACCGTGTCAGCGGCAATTCGCCGATTATTGCATCACTGGCACAGGCAGCAGAAAATGGCAAACAGGTATCTGTTCTGGTAGAATTAAAAGCCCGTTTCGATGAGGAAAATAACATTGTCTGGGCAAAAAAATTAGAGAAAGCAGGCTGCCATGTCATCTATGGTCTGGTGGGCTTAAAGACCCACAGCAAGATTGCACTGGTCGTAAGAAGAGAAGAAGAAGGCATCTGCCGTTATGTACATCTTGGAACCGGAAACTATAACGATTCCACTGCAAAGCTGTACACAGACTGTGGTATCTTTACCTGTTCGGAAGCAATCGGAGAAGATGCAACAGCAGTATTTAATATGTTATCCGGTTATTCTGAACCGCTGTCCTGGAACCGGCTGGTGGTAGCACCAATCTGGCTGCGGAAGCGTTTCTTGAAATTAATTGAGCGTGAAACAAAATACGCCAGGGCGGGAAAGACAGCCAAAATTGTTGCCAAGATGAATTCTCTTTGTGACCGTGATATTATTGCAGCTTTGTATGAAGCATCAGCAGCGGGAGTGCAGATTGATCTGGTTGTACGTGGAATCTGCTGCCTGAAGGTAGGCATTCCAAAGATCAGTGAAAATATCAGAGTGCGTTCCATTGTAGGAAATTTCTTGGAGCACAGCAGAATTTTCTATTTCTATAATGATGGACAGGATGAAATTTACATGGGAAGTGCTGACTGGATGCCACGTAACTTAGACCGCCGTGTAGAGATTATTTTCCCCGTAGAAAATGAAGAGTTAAAGCATAAAGTAATGCATATTCTGGATGTGGAACTGGCAGATAATACGAAAGCACATCTCCTTCAGAAGGATGGCACCTATGAAAAGGTTGACAAACGTGGAAAGGTGCTGGTGAATTCACAGCTGCAGTTCTGCAGGGAAGCAGAAGAAGCAGCACCAAAGCCTGCGGATGTGGTAAAAGACCGTATTTTTATTCCGGCAGAACCGGTAGAGGACTAAAGAAATCAGACACTTTTTCCGATATATATTATGAAACCATTGAAATAAAGCTCCAGGGAGGGGATTGTCGCATACGGATATGACGGTTATTTTAAGGTTCCGGTTGTTTTGCTCGTTCACGAGCAGGAAAGACAGCAGAATAGAGGGTATTCGGATGAATCCAGCCGGAAAAAATGTTCCGAAAATGAATTTGAACGAATCTTTCGAAATGCATTAGACGAGGTGAAAGACAAAAAATAGAAAGTATCTATAAAGAGGGACTGTTGTTTTACAGAAATTGTAAAATGACAGTCCCTCTTGGTGTACATGAGTAGTAAGCTATCTGCAATGCAGCGCATTTTTAATATCCGATAAAATATAATAAGGAATCGGCATATGTCTTGTTCCGTTTCCCATGGAAATATAAGGTTTGTTACTTCCGTGGAAGTCAGAGCCACCGGAAATAAGCAGATGATATTTTTGTGCAAGCTTCTTAATGTTTCGTTCATCGCCAAGCTGGTAGCTGGAATAGACGGCTTCAATACCATCTAAATGGCTTTCTTCTACCAGTGTCTGAACCAGAGCGTCCAATCGGTCTGCATTCATGCGATAGAGTACCGGATGGGCTAAAATGGCAAGACCACCGGCATGATGAATCAGGGAAATACCTTCCTGCGGAGTGATTTTAGGACGGTCTACATAATAAGGACAGTCATCCCCGATATATTTACTGAATACTGTATTCATATCTTTGGCAAGACCATGATTTACAAGGTATCTTGCAATATGTGCTCTTGTAATGACTGCATCCGGAAATTCTCTGATAAGACTGTCATAATCAATGGCAAGGTGTGCCTCCTGCTGCAGTTTATCAACCATCAGGCGGTTGCGGTCTGTGCGGGAAGAACGGAATGCATTTAATTTGTTATTAAATACTTTATCGTCCGGGTTAATATATAGCCCGACCATATGGATTTCACGGTCATCCAGTTCACAAGAGAGTTCAACACCGGCAATGACTTCCGGTGCATCCGGGGAGTTAAGCCGCAAGGTTTCTTCCTGTGCTTCTTTAATACCATCGATACAGTCGTGGTCAGTAAGGGCAAAGGCACATATCGAATGACGTATGGCTTCATGAACCAGCTCAGATGGGGTAAAAGTTCCGTCAGAGCAGGTTGAATGTACATGTAAATCAATAAATCCTGTTTCCATGGTATAATCCTTTCTAACAGCTCGAAATAATTATTTTTTAGAATTATTTATGAATATGATTATAAGAGTAATCTTTCGTTTTGACAATCCGGAAGAAATGAGAAAAATCTTTTGCGTATAAAAACAAAGTCCTATATACTGCAATTAGGAAAAATAATCTGCAGGGGGCAGGAAGCATGAAAAAAAATTTAGAAGTAAGTATGCTTGGAACATTTCGAATGCAATATGGAAATCATTCCTTTATCATAGACCGGAAATCAACGACAAAGACGAACCGGCTGCTTCAGATCATTCTGCATGCGGGGACAGAAGGGGTAACAAGGGAAGAACTGGTGGGAAGACTTTGGGAAAATGAGGAGGTTGCAAACCCATCCAACAGTTTCCGGGCAATTCTTTTCCGGGTGCGGAAACTGCTTAAGGAGCAGGGACTGCCGGAGAGCGATTATATTATAAGCCGAAAGGGAGTTTATTGCTGGACGCCGGAAATTCCGTATCATTGTGATTGCATTTCTTTTGAAGAGAAGGCAGAGCATGCATTGAAACAGGCGGAAGATTTTGGAAAAACAGAATTAGAGGAAGCAGTCAGGCTGTACCGTGGAGAATTTTTGCCGGCACTGGGAGCATCAGAATGGGTAATTTTCTGGGCAACGAAATACCGGAAATTATATATGTCCTGTGTAAAGAGACTGTGCGGAATTTACCGGGATGAGCAGGAGTATCAGAAATTATATGAGATAGCAGAAAAAGCAGCGGTTCTTTATCCACTGGATGACTGGCAGGTATACCAGATGGAGGCATTGATTGCCATGAAGCGTTCCAAAGAGGCGGTGGCATTATATCATAAGACAGAAGAAATGCTGCTGGCAGAGCTTGGCAGTGAGCCTTCAAAGTCTATGCTGGAACAATTAAAACGAATCAGCAGCTGTGTTACGGAGGATGCCACTCATATTCAGGCAATACAGGAGAAGTTGGAAGAAGAGAGAGAGGAAGGAGCATTTTACTGTTCGTATCCTGTTTTCATTGAAAATTACCGCTTTGCAAAACGGGTTTTGCAGCGTACGGGAAAGAGTGCGTGGCTTCTTATGAGCACCATTACCGATGGGAAGGGGTATGCTTCAGAAGGCGGTGTTCATTTCGAATACATCCGGGCAGAACTGGAGCAGGCATTGAAAAACTCCCTGCGCAGCGGTGACCTGTATACCAGATACAGCACAAACCAGTATCTGATACTTTTAATAGGTATTGAAGAAGAAAATTGCGGACTTGTGATAGAAAGAATCAATGACAACATGGAACGGACGGCTGGAAAGAAATATGTGAAATATCATAAAGTATTGGTGAATGGAACAGACGAGTAGATATGAGGAGAAATACAATACAAACAGGAAGATTTAAGTACAATTCGGAAGAATAAAGAAAAAATAGAAAAATATAACGCTTTTTATAACACAGAGTAGGCTATGATTGGTTATACAATTCATAAATCAACAGGAAATGGATAAAATGAATAAAAGGAGAAAAAACATGAGAGTAGCCAAAATGTTGGAAAAAAGAATTACAGCTTTTGTAATGGCGGCATTGATGGTATTGTCCTTATCCGGAATAACCGGGATGACAGTAAAAGCTGCCGAAAAGGATGATACAATTACGATGCAGCTGCAGGATACGAAGAAAATCGAGTGTTCTGCATGGATTGCTTACGAAACCAAATGGAGTGTTACCAGTGGAAAAGATAAGGTAACATTAAAAAATACAAATAAGAAAGAGGTATCTGTAACTGCGGATAAGACAGGAACAGTTACCTTGAAGTGCAAGTATAAGAATTATCTCTTTCAATGGAAAACAGAAAAATATACCATTAAAATCAGTAAGAGAACTCCGGTATTTGAAGAGAACATTTCAAATCTGACTTATAACGGAAAAGTCCAGACACTGAATGCAAAGAACTTTGTAAAGGATGGTCCAAAGAGTGGTATTGTTGGAACCTGTGACAAAGAGATTTTAAATGCAGGAACTTATACTTATACGATTACAACACCGGCAACAGATGTATATGAGGCAGGAAGCAGGACTTATACGGTAACTGTAAATAAGGCAGAGGCAGTAATTAAGGAAAAACCATCTGCAACAATCAATCATATGTCCGGAAAACTGAGAGAGTCCCATCTGAATGGCGGAATGGCAGTAGCGGTCAATGATGAGAACCAGGAACTGGAAGGCCATTTTGAGTGGCAGAGCCCGGATGAGACACTGTGGTTTAATACTACCGGAACTGCAATCTTTGAAGATGTAGACCATCATGTAGTATTTGTGCCGGAAGGAGATGCAGCAGAGAACTATAAAGAGACTGTATTTATTGTACCGGTAAGAACCTATTTAAAAGCATTGTATGCAAATCTTACAGCCAGTGATTTTGAATATAATGGCAGTAATGATGAGAAAAACTTAAGCTGTGATGCTAATGCATACAGCTGGGGAATTGAAAAAAATCCAAGCATTTCCATTACTTATACTTATTATGATGAGGCGGGAAACAAATTAAGCAAGGCACCGGTGGATGCAGGAATTTATACGGTAATTGCAACAGCCAGTGCAAAGAAATTTGAATCCGCAGACAGTAATGAAGCAACCTTTACTATCCGGCAGAAAACGTTGACGAATGAAATGGTAACTGCAAAGGATACTGAGTATACTGGAAACACAGTTGCAGTTGTGGTAAAGGATGGAGACAAAACATTAGTAGAAGGAAAAGATTATACTGTAATATACAGTGGAAGTAATCCAAATGCAGGAGAGACATCAGCAGCAATTACCGGAATCGGTAACTATAAAGGAACGGTAAATACAACCTATACCATTCTTCCGAAAGAAGTGGAAAATGACAGCGTGATTGCAACTGCAAAGGAAAAATATTATACCGGAAAAGCAGTAACACTCAGTGAAGAAGATGTAACTGTAACTTATAATGGGAAAGTATTAACAGCAGGAACCGATTATACTGTTGGTAATTACAAAGATAATGTAGAAGAGGGAACTGCGCTGGCAACCGTAACCTTTACCGGTAACTATAGTGGAACTGTAAATGTAAGCTTTGGAATCAGTAAGATTCGTGCAAAAGTATATGCCAAATATGGAAATGGAAAACTGCTGCTGTTAAGTGGAAACTGTATTTTAGACCCGGCTGTATTAGAAGAAGCAGCAGATTATGCAACCACAGAGGAAAGCGTAATCCATGGATTCATCTTAGAGGATGAAAATGCAGGTGTAGTGACAACATATACAAAACTTTTCCACAATACAGAGGGTTATAACGTATATGTAAAGGTAGCAGATACATTTACACAGAAGGCAGAGTTCTACATCCGGAAAGCAGGAACTGTCCGTCCGGAAGGAACAGTTGGTGATGCAACAGCAAATTATGATTATGTGGGAAGAGCAGCAGTTTCTTTAAATCAGCTGAAAGTGACAACTGATATGTCCGGTTTTACTGCACCAGCGTCTTTTGATGCAGAAAAGAATTATGATGGAAAGATGCCGGTAACCCTTGCATCTGTTTTAGATGCATATGCAGCAAACAGTGGCATTGCAGGGGATGATGCAAGATTCTACCGCATCGAATGGTACCGGATGATTAATCCGAATTCCTGGCATATTGATGGAGAAATTGTTGATAACAGTTATACCGTTACTTTTATGGTAGACGGAAATGTATATCAGGAAGTACGCGAAGTAAAGGGAACGGAAGTTTCTGTAACAGATCCTGTAAAGGCAGAGACAGAGACAACAACCTATGAATTTACCGGCTGGACTTTAGAAGATGGCAGTAAAGTAAATGTTGCAGATTTAAATGATAGTACCGTAGTGTATGCTTCTTTTGATGAAAAGGAGAAAGAAACTGAGCCGACCGAGCCAGTTGGACCGACTGGGCCAACCCAGCCGACTGAGCCGACCCTGCCAACCGAACCGACTGAGCCAACCGAACCAACCCAGCCGATCGAACC
>OLOQ01002648.1_pt1 | contig 14205 bp, 9 predicted proteins | sample 1673101 | NCBI WGS metagenome assembly OLOQ01 (sample SAMEA3136754, study PRJEB25190) | human gut metagenome | biome: human gut; feature: human-associated habitat; material: faeces | place: Austria | collected 2013 | reverse complement strand
ACCAGAAAAAGCAACATCAGCAATGGCAGTAACAGCAGCACTTTTGTATGAACGTTTTAAAGCCTGTAAGGCACCGATTGCAGTTGTATCAATGGATAACTGCTCACATAACGGAGAGAAACTTAGAAATTCGATAACCGAGATGGTAACTGAGTGGAATAAAAAAGGATTTGTTGGTAATGATTTTGTTGATTATGTGAATAATGAAGAGCTTGTATCATTTCCATGGTCTATGATTGATAAAATTACACCAAGACCAGCAGATAGTGTTGCTAAAGCATTAGAGGAAGCAGGTGTTGAGGATATGAGTCCGGTGATAACATCTAAGAAGACATATATTGCTCCATTTGTAAATGCTGAAGGACCACAGTATCTTGTAATAGAAGACAGGTTCCCTAATGGCAGACCTCAGCTTGAAAAAGCAGGTGTGTTTATGACTGACAGACAGACAGTTAATAAGGTTGAGCGTATGAAAGTAACAACCTGCCTTAATCCGTTACACACAGCCTTAGCAGTATATGGCTGCTTATTAGGATATAATCTGATTGCTGATGAAATGAAAGACAAGGAACTTTCAGAGCTTGTGAGACGAATTGGGTTATCTGAGGGAATGCCTGTGGTAATTAATCCGGAGATAATTTCACCACAGAAGTTTGTGGATGAAGTTCTTAATGTAAGAATACCTAATCCTTTTATGCCTGATACACCGCAAAGAATAGCGACAGATACTTCACAGAAGGTAGGAATACGGTATGGTGAAACAATTAAGTCATATGTTGCAAAGGACGGAAGTGCCAAAGAATTAATAGCGATTCCATTGGCAATTGCAGGATGGTGCAGATATCTTCTTGGAATTGATGATAATGGCGAAAGCTTCGAATTGTCTCCAGATCCGATGGCAGATGAATTAAAGAAGCATTTATCAGGTATAAAAATAGGTGACATATCATCTTATACAGGACAGCTTAAGAATTTATTGTCAAATGCTAATATATTTGGTATAAATTTATATGAAGCAGGAATTGGCGATAAAATAGAAGAGATGTTTGTTGAAGAGATAGCAGGAAAGGGTGCTGTAAGAAATACACTTAAAAAATACCTTTAATATATATAACAAGCAGGCTCATAGTATAAGAAAGGCCGCAGGGTTATGGAAAAATCATTAAACGAAGACACATACGAAAAATTAAAATACGATATCATGAATTTCAAGCTTGTACCGGGAGACTCAATAAGTGCACAGAAGATAGCTGTAAGGTATAATGTTTCGAGAACACCGGCAAGAGAGGCAATTGTTAATCTTGAAAAGGAGGGGCTTCTCAAAATAATACCTCAGTCAGGCACATATGTTGCAAGTATTAATTGCAGACGTTTTGAACAGGAATGGTTTGTAAGAAAAAGTCTTGAAGTGGGGATGGTAGACCCGGTTTTTGAGCATGTCAGCAATGAGATGCTTGATAAGATGGAAGAATTAAACAGCCGTCTCATTAATTATGATAAATGTAATGAAAAAGTTCCAAGGATTGAAATCGATAATGCTTTTCATGAACTTATATATGAAAGCTCTGGAGAACAGCTCGCTGCTAATATAATTAAAATGCAGATGAGTCATTATAACAGAATACGTTTCTTAGCAGAACTTAATAGTTCTATTAGTGTTAAAACTAATGAGGAACATGAAATGCTTATAGATGCAATAAGGAAAAAAGATAAAAGAATGTATCTTCGTGTTATTAAAGGACATATTAACAGAATTTTTAATGAGATTGATAAGTTAAGAATAATTTATCCTGATTATTTTGAAAACAATTAAAAACAACCATCTGGATACCGGAAATCAATAGGTATCCAGATGGTTGTTTTATTTATTGAATCATTTCTCTATATTGAGAAGGAGTCATGTTTTTGATTTTTTTGAAAAGCTTGGTGAAATAATTAACATCTGTAATTCCACATTGTACAGCAATGTCCTGTATAGGAAGCTTGGTTGTATTGAGCAGGTAGATAGCGTGTTCAATACGTTTATTATTAACAAAATTAGTGAGCGTTGAGCCGGTTTCACGTTTAAACAGAGAAGATACATAACTGCTGTTTAAAGCAAATTCAGCAGAAATAGTATTAAGGCTGAGATCATCAGTAAGGTTAAACGAGATATAATTAATAATATTTTGGACAGGTTTGCTATATTTTCTTAAAGAATAAGATTGAACAAGCAGACAATATTTACGCGTGATTTCATTTTCCAGGGTTTCAAGCTGGGCAATTGTGGTACAGGATTCTATCCTGATAGCAAATTTGCGTGATATCTCATCAAGATGAATAGGATGAACATATGCTGATTGGGCAGCTTTCCTGCAAAGGGTATTAAGAATTATCATGAAATTCTTTCTATCGCGGATTGAATCTGACAGGCGGGGCTTAATTCCAGATGAATTAAGATGAGCAAGCTTGTCAATTGATTCAAAATCACCATGAGCAACATATTCCATCAGAAGAGATTCATCATTATAGCGTTGTTCTAGAACCTCAATGGATTGCTTTGTCGGTTCGGGGGTATAATCATTGTACATGTATTCAGAAGCATTTTTATTAAGAAAATGTTTTTTCTCAAGTGTGTAACTGCTCCATAATTTACTACATAAACAGTTTATAATTGCTTCTATACATCGTTCATCTGCAAATACCGGGAGTGCGGCATAATAAAGCTGCATAAAATCAGTAAATTTTGGTGGTATTGAATTGTATGAACATAAATCATCAATTCTTTGATTGGTAAACTTTTCAAATGAAAAAGGTCCGGCAAAGAAAGCTTTTTTTGAGTCGGGCAATTTAATATATATATAATCACAGGCAAAACTGTCATGAATCAGAAGAATTGTATTATTTTTGCCAGAACAGTTAATAAAGTTCTGAAATGTTTCTTTATGATTAATTAAAAATGCATCACTGAGGATAGTTTTTCTTAATTCACCATCATATCTGTCATCCCAGAGAAATGGTGTGTCAATTATATAAGATGGTATTTTTATCTTAGATAATAGTTCCATGGTGTAGTCCAGATATACTTTATAGTCCATATAAACCTCCAATCTCTATCAGTTTTTATTACTATATTATAATAACAGAAGAAAACAAAAATTCAAAGCATAAAAATAAACTGACATGTCACACTGACTGATACTAACATGTTAGTAATGATTTGATTTTTTATAGTACAATTTTTGCCATAAAAAATGTATGGGTAAAAATAATACTAGATATACTAAAATCTGTAATAACGGGTATGTTATTTATAGGTTAATATAAAGACATAGAAAAGAGAGCACATAATAGTGCACATAATATTTAAGGACGGTCTTTAAAGAAAAAATATCTATAATATTTAATAAAGTGATGGAGGTTTTATTATGACAGATAACAATGGAAAGGTGAGGCCATTTGGTATAAAAGACAAGCTTGGTTATATGTTTGGTGATTTCGGTAACGATTTTACTTTTTTGTTATCAGCTATGTTTTTGTTGAAGTTTTATACTGATGTTATGGGGGTTTCAGCAGCACTGGTCGGTCTTATGATGATGGCGGCAAGATTTGTTGATGCTATAACTGATGTAACAATGGGACAGATAGTTGACAGGAGCAGACCGGGAAAGAAAGGCAAATTTGCACCATGGCTCAGACGAATGTGCGGTCCTGTTGCGTTAGCATCATTTCTGATGTATGCGACATGGTTTAAAGATATGCCGATGGGATTTAAGATTTTCTGGATGTTTTTTACTTACCTTCTTTGGGGAAGTATATGCTACACAGGAATTAATATTCCTTATGGTTCAATGGCATCAGCGATTTCAGACAATCCGACAGACAGAACTTCTCTTTCTAACTGGAGAACAATAGGAGCTACACTTGCTCAGACTGCGATAGGAGTTGTATTACCACTTGTAGTGTATTATACAGATGAAGCAGGAAATTCAGTATTATCCGGTCAGAAAATGATGCTTGGTGCTTTGGTATGTTCAATAGGAGCAGTAATCTGCTATATGCTTTGCTATAAAATGACAACGGAAAGAGTTAAGGTTGGACAGAATACACAGAAATTTTCGTTTGGAGAGCTTATAAAGGAACTTGCCCATAACAGATCATTAATAGGCATTATAGTTTGTGCACTGGTATTTTTACTTGCACAGTTATCATTAAGTAACATGAACGCATATATTTATCCAAATTATTTTGGCAATATAAAAGCAATGTCGATTGCAAGTCTTTCAGGAACAATAGTAATACTTTTACTTTCAACATTTATTACAAAGCTTGCATCAAAAATTGGAAAGAAAGAATTGTCAGTTATAGGATGTATTATCAGTGCAGCTTCATTTATAACATTATTTATAATTCACACTCATAATGTATGGATCTGGATAGCTTTAATAATTATAGCAACAATCGGTACTTCAATGTTTAACATGGTTATATGGGCGATGATTACGGATGTTATCGATGAATCAGAAGTTCAGAATGGTGTACGTCAGGATGGTACAATTTACTCAGTATATTCATTTGCAAGAAAGTTAGGACAGGCATGTTCATCAGGTTTAGCGGGCGTACTTCTTTCGATTGTTGGTTATACAACAGCTACAGCATTTGATCCTAAGGTTATTGACGGAATCTACAATGTGACATGTCTTATGCCGGCAGCCGGAATGACATTATTATTGCTTGCATTAATATTCTTATATCCTTTGAATAAAAAGAGAGTAGAAGCAAATGCAGCTAAGTTAAGAGAAATTAGAGCAGCTAAGGAACAGCAGTAAAAATATTATAAATATAAATCAGGAGGAATTAATTATGTTATATCCAGTTTTAACACAGTCAAGATTATTAAGCGATTTAAGCGGGGTTTGGAATTTTAAGTTAGATAACGGAAAAGGTTTTGAAGAAAAATGGTATGAGAAACCTTTGAAAGATGCAGATACAATGCCTGTGCCAGCTTCTTATAATGATCTTAAGGAGGGGACAGATTTCAGAGATCATTATGGATGGGTATTTTATCAGAGAAATATATCAGTTCCAGAATATGTAAAGAGCCAGAGAATTGTACTGCGTTGTGCAGCAGTTACACATTATGCCATGATCTATCTCAATGGCAAACTGATATGTGAGCATAAAGGAGGATTTCTTCCATTTGAAGTAGAATTAAATGATCATTTACAGGATGGAGATAATCTCCTTACCATTGCGGTTAATAATGTTATTGATTACACAACTCTGCCAGTTGGTGGTAAGGCTAACATGATGAGTGGAATGATGGGGGGCATGGGTGCAGGTGCATCTGACAAACCACAGAACAATCCTAACTTTGACTTCTTTAATTATTGTGGAATTACAAGACCTGTAAAAATCTACACAACACCTGAGACATTTATCAATGATATTACAGTTACAGCTGATATTGATTTCACAAAAGAAGAACCATCGGCAGTACTTAATTATAATGTTGAAATTAAAGGAAAAGATTACAACAACATAACATGTAAAGTTGAATTATTTGATGAAGAAGGCACAAAGCTTTCAGAAACAGAAGGGTCAGAAGGCACATTTGAGATAAGTAATGTAAGATTATGGCAGCCATTAAATGCTTATCTTTATAAGATAAAGGTTACAGCAGGACAGGATGTGTATACACTTCCATATGGTGTAAGAAGTGTAAGAGTAGATGGCACAAAGTTTTTAATTAATGAAAAGCCATTTTACTTTAAAGGTTACGGAAAGCACGAAGATACATTTCCTAATGGACGTGGAATAAATCTTCCTATGAATACAAAGGATATATCAATTATGAAGTGGCAGCATGCTAACAGCTTCAGAACAAGTCATTATCCTTATAGTGAGGAGATGATGAGACTTTGTGATGAAGAAGGTATTGTTGTTATCGATGAAACAACAGCAGTAGGAGTCAATCTTCAGTTCGGCGGAGGAGCTAATTTTGGTGGAGAGAGAATAGGAACATTTGATAAGGAGCATGGAGTGCAGACACAGGAACATCATAAGGACGTTATCCGTGATTTGATATCAAGAGATAAGAACCATGCATGTGTTGTTATGTGGAGCATAGCTAACGAACCTGATTCAGCAGCAGAAGGTGCATATGATTACTTTAAGCCTTTATATGATCTTGCAAGAGAATTAGATCCTCAGAAACGACCATGTACATTAGTAAGTGTTCAGGGAACAACTGCTGATACAGACTGCTCATCTCAACTAAGTGATGTAATCTGTCTTAACAGATATTATGGATGGTATTTTGGTGGTCCTGATCTTGAGGTGTCAGAGACTGGACTTCGTAAAGAACTCTCAGACTGGGGCAAACTTGGAAAGCCTGTTATGTTCACAGAATATGGAGCTGATACAGTGAGCGGACTCCATGATACGACATCTGTTATGTATACAGAAGAATATCAGGTAGAATATTATGAGATGAATAATAAAGTATTTGATGAATTCGACTTTGTTGTAGGTGAACAGGCATGGAACTTCGCAGACTTTGCAACAAGCCAGAGCTTGTTAAGAGTACAAGGTAATAAGAAGGGACTGTTCACAAGAGACAGAAAACCAAAGATGGTTGCTCATTACTTCCGTAACAGATGGAGTGCAATTCCTGAATTTGGTTATAAAACAAAATAAATTATTATAATAAAAATGTCATACAAAAGCTGCCACTTTATAGTAAATGAGTGGCAGCTTTTATAATGTGGGTATTTATGAAAATTTCGTAAACAGATAAAAATCTATATACTATGTAAATGATTAATGATATTATGGTTAAATAAATTAATGGTCAGTATATGTGAGAAAGACATCTGGCAATTAAACAGAACTAAGAGGTTTAGTATGAAGAATAATAATATGACAAGAAATCTGGGAGAGGGAAATATAACAAAGCTTCTTGCTTCGCTTGCAATTCCCGCAGTTGTAGCACAGGTTGTTAATCTGTTGTATAACATAGTTGACCGTGTATATATAGGACATATTCCGGGTATTGGGGCTAATGCTCTTACAGGGGTCGGACTTTTCACTCCCATACTTATGCTTATTAATGCTTTCGCAATGCTTGCCGGTTCAGGAGGAGCACCAAGGGCAGCAATATTTATGGGAAAGAAGGACAATGATACAGCTGAGAGAATTATAGGAAATTGTTTTACATTTATAATGATATGTGCGGTTGTATTGACGGCGGTGTTTTATGTATCAGCACCACAGCTTTTAAGATGGTTTGGCGCAAGTGATGCAACGCTTCCATATGCTCTGTCATATGCAAGAATATATATTCTCGGAAGCGTATTTGTCCTGATTGTTATGGCAATGAACATGTTTATCACAACACAGGGGTTTGCTAAGATTAGCATGCTGACTACAGTAATTGGTGCAGTGATTAATATTGTTCTGGATCCTATATTTATATTTGTATTTAATATGGGAGTAAGAGGAGCAGCACTGGCAACAGTTCTTTCCCAGGCATGTTCCTGTATCTGGGTGCTGGCTTTTTTATGTGGAAAGAAAACGCATCTTCGCTTGAAAGGAAAAAATATGATATTGCAGGCAAATATTATTCTGCCGAGTATTGCGCTTGGAACAGCGATGTTTATTATGCAGGCAAGCGAGAGCGTGATTTCAGTCTGTTTTAATTCTTCGCTATTACGATATGGCGGAGATATGGCGGTAGGAGCCATGACTATATTAACCAGTGTCATGCAGTTTGCACTACTTCCGTTACAGGGATTGGGTCAGGGAGCGCAGCCGATTATCAGCTATAATTATGGAGCCAAAAGAGCAGACAGGGTAAAAGAAGCCTATTTCTTATTATTGAAAATTGATGTTGGATTTTCCTTTGTTTTGTGGGCTATGGTGATGGCATTTCCAAGAGCATTTGCAGCCATGTTTACCTCAGATGCGGCACTGATTGCATATACAGGAAATGCACTTCGGATTTATCTTATGGCAATTTTGATATTCGGAATCCAGATGGCGTGTCAGATGGCATTTACATCACTGGGAAAAGCAGTATCTTCCATTATTGTAGCGGTCATGCGGAAATTTGTATTATTACTGCCACTTATTTACATTATGCCGCACATTTTTACCGGCAATCAGGCAATGGCAGTTTATATGGCAGAGCCGGTAGCGGATGTGCTGGCGGTAAGCTTTACGTCTGTACTGTTCTATTTCCAGTTCCGCAAGGTGCTGCGTCAGATAGAAGGATAGTTTAAAAAGGAGCCTTTTTGAGGCTCTTTTTCGTTGACAAAAAGTTATCATATATGATAACATAGAGACAGTTGTTGAGGTGAGAAATGGAGAAGAATAAGAGCAGGGAGCAGTCGACGCGTTCGGATGTGGTGCGTCAGTTGAAGGCGGTGCGCAAGGAACAGCATATTACCCAGGAAGTGCTTGCAGAGCGGGCAGGCACGAAGAAATCCAATATTTCCAGATTGGAGAGCGGAAGATATAATCCCAGTCTGGATTTTCTGGTGAAGGTAGCAGGCTGTCTGGGGAAGACCGTAGAGATTCAGATTATGGACAAATAGAAGGAGACAGGGTATTATTATGAAGAAGAACAAACCGAAGACCATGGGGAAAAATATTGACCGGGATGTGGAATTATGCAGAACTACCAATGCCAGAGTCAGCAGTCAGATGATGCGGACACTGGTAAGCCATGAGATTCCATTTACACAGAACTGGGTGAGAGTTCCATTTTATAAGAGAGTTACTTATAATGGGGCGAAGGAAGTCTGCGTTATCAGCACACATTATAACCAGTATCAGCGGGCGAGAAGGGTATTAGACCATATGGAAGTGGTATATCGGGAACGCATGATTTTGCATGCGGTATAAGACAGGAGGAAAAAGAGATGGAGAGCTTAACAAAGCAGTTTCCGGATAAGGAGACCTTTGACAAATTCTTTGTAGAGAATTTCAAGACCATGACTTACGAAGATGTAAAAGAAGGCTTAGAGGAATTAGTCAAGGCAGAAGGATTAAATATATTTCAGGATGATTATGTGAAAAATGTACGGAAAGAGGATTTTAAAGAGCATCTTTCCAAGGGCGCACGATTTGAATTTGAAAATGCCATGACAGAAGCATTTTACGATAAGAATCCGGAAGTATATGAGGCGGCATTTGGACTTTACGAAGAAGTTCCAAAGCAGGCAATGGCAATTACTGAGACTTTTCACCGCACGTATCAGGAGATATATGAAGAGAGTTTAAATTGTATGTTTGATGCAGTGATAGCTCCGTTGTTATAAGAAAAAATTTTTCGGATATTTGAATGTATAATCCACTTTTTTAGAATAGCAGATTCTGACTGTGATTCTAAGAAAGTGGATTTTTTGACTTTAGAAAAATTTAATTTCAAAAAGTGAAAAGATTGTGCTACTATTACAATAAGCAGGTAACAGGTGATTGTGAAGGAGATAGATTTTGTCATCAGGACTATCTTTCCGATGTTTGTAAGAATTGCTGCATGGTTCGTCGAAGTACAGATGCCTGATAAAGGCTGTTAGGGACACTGGGAATTTCGTCAGGAAACAGGCAACGCTGGTACAGGGATGTACCAGCGAGGCACAACTGAACATGGATGTGAATTTGTGCCGGTTGCCGGATGAAATTAATATGATAGCGAAATTTCCAGTGTCCCTTACAGGCATTATGTGGCATCTGTCTTCGACGGACAGCGCAGCAATTCAGCCAAAGCAACCGGAAAGACGGTTTTTATAACTTTCCGTTTGCACAATCACCTGAATAATCAGAATAAAAGGAGGAAGCTATCAAATGGCATTTGTATCCTTTCAGAATGTAAGTAAAGTATATAAAACCGGAGAAGTTACGATAGAAGCATTACATGATGTGAATTTTGAAATAGAAAAGGGAGAATTCTGCGTTATCGTAGGAGCGTCCGGAGCGGGAAAGACAACAATATTAAATATATTGGGAGGAATGGATTATCTGACCACCGGAAAAGTATATCTGGATGGAGAAGAAGTCTCTGCATATAATAAGCGGCAGCTTACCAGTTACCGGAGATATGATGTGGGATTTGTATTCCAGTTTTATAATCTGGTGCAGAATCTTACAGCATTGGAAAATGTTGAACTTGCAGCACAGATTTGCAAGGAACCGTTAGATGCAGCAACAGTTTTAGATGAGGTGGGCTTAAGTGAACGGAAAGCCAATTTCCCGGCACAGCTATCCGGTGGAGAACAGCAGAGAGTGGCAATTGCGAGAGCACTGGCAAAGAATCCGAAGGTGCTGCTTTGTGATGAACCGACAGGCGCACTGGATTACAATACCGGAAAAGCCGTTTTAAAACTGTTGCAGAACACCTGCAGAAAACAGGAAAAAACAGTCATTGTAATTACACATAATCAGGCACTGACCGCAATGGCAGACCGTGTCATTACCGTAAAGAGCGGAACCATTCAAAAGATAGAGAAAAATGAACATATCGTGGATGTCGATGAGATTGAATGGTAGTCCATGTGGAAAAGAAAGGGTTTGAAATATGAAATCCATGATGAAGAGAAATACATTTCGTGAGATAAAGAAAAGCTTTGGAAGATATTTTGCTATCCTTGCCATTATTGCACTGGGTGTTGCATTTTTTTCCGGCCTTAAGATTACCCAGTCGGTCATGGTGCATTCTGCGGATGTCTATTTAAAGGATTTGCAATTCTATGATTATCGTCTGGTATCCACACTTGGCTTTACAGAAGAAAATGTAGAAGCACTGGCAGAAAAAGAAGATGTCCGGGCGGCAGAGGGTGCCATATCGGCAGAGGTTCTTTATAAGGATGCCGGAGAAAATGAGCGCGTTATCAAGATGCATTCCATCACAGAGAAGGTCAATAAACTGAAGCTGGTTGCCGGAGAAATGCCGCAGTCTGCTGATGAATGTGTGGTAGATTCCGTACTTTTTTCAGAAGATGCCATTGGAAGCAAGCTGGTTCTTTCGGAAAATAATACAACAGATGATTTAGATAAATTTGCATACAAAGAATATACGATTACCGGACTGGTACAGTCACCGTGCTATATCCAGTTTGAACGTGGCAATACATCCATTGGAAATGGCAGAATCAGCGGATTTGCCTATATATTAAAAGATGGATTTGCAGTAGATTATGACACAGAAATCTATATTAAATTTGATGAAGATTATGACATCTATTCCGATGAGTATGATTCCTATATGGACGCAAAGGAAGCAGACTGGGAGGCCTATACAAAGGAACAGGCAGATATCCGTTATGAAAAGATTGTAAAAGACGCACAGGACGAACTGGATGAGAAGAAGGAAGAGTTAGAGGAAAAGCGGGCAGAAGCGGAAGCGGAATTAGAATCGGCAAAGCAGCAGCTTACGGATGGAGAAACAGAGATCTCCGATGGAAAAAATCAGATTGCTTCTGCAAAGACCGAGCTTTCTGCTAAAGCATCGGAGCTGCAGTCCGGGAAGGATGCATTGTCTTCTAAGGCGGCAGAATTAGAGAGCGCATCGCAGCAGATTTCCGGGCAGGAAAGTGCACTGGCAGCAAAAAAGGCAGAGTATGAGCAGGGATTGAATGCTTATTTGGCAGCAAAGCAGCAAGTGACGGATCAGAGAAACAGCCTTGAGGCCGCAAAAGCGCAGTTGATGGAAAATACTCCGGGCTATGAAGAGATGCTGGCACAGATTGAAGCCGGTTTAACGGAGGTTGCCGGTGCAGAAGCAGAATTAAATGCAAAGAATGCGGAATTAGAAGCAGCCGCAGGTCAGCTTTCTTCTGCGGAAAGCCAGCTGGCAGCCGCAAAGCAGCAGATAGAAGATGGAAAAAATGCACTGGCAGCTGCCGAGGCAGAGCTTACGGATGGGGAGAACCAGCTTGCGGCAGCAAAAGAACAGATAGAAGAAAAAGAAGATCAGCTTGAGGCTGCAGAAACAGAGCTGGCAGACGGCTTACTGCAGTATCAGGAGAAGCAGAGTGAATTTGATGAGCAGATGCAGGATGCGGATGACCAGATAGCAGATGCACAGAGTAAGATAGATGAAATCGAGAAACCGGAGACTTATGTACTGGACCGGAATACCAATGTAGGTTATGTGTGCCTGAAAAATGATTCCGGTGTAGTAAAAGGAATTGCCAATGTATTTCCGGTATTCTTCTTTCTGGTGGCAGCGTTAATCTGTATGACTACCATGAACCGGATGGTGGAAGAACAGCGGACACAGATTGGTGTGCTAAAGGCACTGGGTTTTAGTGAAGGAAAGATAATGGGAAAGTATCTTTTCTATTCCGGCTCTGCAGCCATCAGCGGAACGTTAATCGGCTATGTGCTGGGAATCCATTTCTTCCCGTTAGTCATCATAACCGCCTATGGAATTGTCTATAAAATGGGTGGGATCTATTATGTGTCTGACCTGCCACTGGCACTGGTTTCACTTACCGTTGCAGTACTTTGCTCCGTTGGGACGACCTGGCTGTCCTGCCATAAAGAGTTAAAAGAAGTGGCGGCAGATTTGATGCGGCCGAAAGCACCAAAAGCCGGAAAACGTGTATTCTTAGAGCATGTACCATTTATCTGGAAGAGACTTAAATTCTTGCAGAAGGTATCCGTAAGAAATATTGTCCGCTATAAGAAGCGTTTCTTTATGATGGTAATCGGAATCAGCGGCTGTACGGCATTGCTGGTGATGGGCTTTGGTGTAAGAGATTCTGTAGTGGCAGTGGCAGACCAGCAGTATGAAGAAATCCAGCTTTACGACATTGGAGTTACATTAAAAGATGGAAAGATGCCGGGAGAGGCTGACCTTAAATCTTTAGATTCTGTATTGGAAAAGGAAAATGCAGCAGGCATGTATGCCATGGAAAAGACCATTGACCTGGTGACAGATAAAGGAACTAAGTCGATTCATATGGTGGCAGTGGAAAATCCGGATGAAGTAGGAGACTTTATTTCACTGCATACAAAGAAACAGGAGCCGATTGCTTATCCAAAAGAAGGAGAAGCAGTACTTTCGAAGAAAGTGGCAGAAACCTATGCAGTCAAAAAAGGCGATACGATTCTGCTGCGTGACAGTGACAACAATGAGATGCACTTAAAAGTCACCGGAATCTGTGAGAATCATATTTATAATTATGTATACATTGCACCGGAATCCTATGAAAAACAGATTGGGGATGTGGTATTTAAAAATGTGTATGTGAGACTGCCGGATGCGTCAGATATTCATGAAGTGAGTGCGGCACTGATGAAAGCAGATGGTGTGACGGCAGTAACCGTTAATTCCGATATGTTAAGCCGGATTTCACAGATGATGTCCTGTATGAATTATATTGTCATTATCATTATTATCTGTGCCGGAGCACTGGCATTTATCGTATTATATAATCTTAATAATATCAATATTACGGAACGGGTGAGGGAGATAGCAACCATTAAAGTATTAGGCTTCTATCCGAAAGAAACCGCATCCTATGTGTTCCGGGAGAATATGGTCTTAACTGCCATTGGCTGTGGACTGGGACTGATTTTGGGAAAATGGTTCCATCGTTTTGTAATGGGTGAGATACAGATTGATATGGTATCCTTTAATGTGCAGATTAATGCAGTAAGTTATCTCTTTAGTGTTTTGCTGACGATGGGCTTCGCCTGGATTGTAAACTGTATGATGACAGGTAAATTAGAACGTATCAACATGGCAGAATCCTTAAAATCAATAGACTAAAGCAGGCTGTTTTCTGGCGATTTTTTTCTGGCAAACCGAAGGAGTGCAAGAAAGGATAAAAAAGTAGTCAGCAGTTCGCCTGCAAGCATGCCATAGAGGTAGCAGCGGATGCCATATGTTGGAATCAGTGCATAGATAAAGAAAATGCGTAAAGCGCAGCCGCTCATATTAATATAGAATGCACACCCCGGTTTTCCCAGACCATGAAGAACGGAAGTAAGGGTGGTAGACAGATAGAGGAAAGGGCAGATCCAGCTTAATATGAGGATGAAACTGCCGGCTAATGTATTCTGGAAAATGAATTGTCCTATCCATTTTCCGGTCAGAAGAAAACCGAAGGTACAGGAAAAACCAAGAAGCAGACAATAAAACACTGTTTTTTTTATAGTACGGCGGATTAAGTGAAAATCCTTTCTTGCATAGGCTTCTGAAATAGCAGGCATCAG
>OLOQ01002646.1_pt1 | contig 14213 bp, 8 predicted proteins | sample 1673101 | NCBI WGS metagenome assembly OLOQ01 (sample SAMEA3136754, study PRJEB25190) | human gut metagenome | biome: human gut; feature: human-associated habitat; material: faeces | place: Austria | collected 2013 | reverse complement strand
ACCAGAATGGCAAAGGGGTATGCCTTCAGCGTTTCGGCGGGGCAGTTATCCAGCGCCGTCAGCACATCCTCCGGCTTCAGCGACGCCAGCAGGATGCCCGCATCGCTGCGGATGACCCGCAGCAGCGCATCATAATTCCCGCTCTTCCGGTAAGCGGCGAGGGCGTGGAGATACTGCCGGTGCTGCTCATACCACAGGCCGAAGCGCTCCCAATAGCGCTGCTGCGTTTCCGCCGACATCGCCTGAAAGCTGCGCTCTGCACACTCCTTCATCATGTGGTGGAAGCGATAGGTAGCGCCGTCCTGCAGGCGCGTGACAAAGGCGTTCTGCTCCGTCAGCGCAGAGAGGATCTGCCCCGCGTCCCCATCGCCTGTGATATACTGCGCCATTTCGACGGTAAATTCATCGGCAAGCCCCATGACCGCCAGAAACGCCCGCTGCGGTTCCGGCAGTGGATCGATCATGGCGGCGGTAAAGGTGGCGTAGATGTCGGAATGGCGGCTGGGCAGTACGCCGCGCTCGGAGAGCGTCCGCAGATTCAGATATACGGCGGAAAACCAGCCCTCGCTGGAATAGAGGAGGCGTTCCACCTGCGCGTCGGAAAGCTCCGTGCCGCAGCGGTGGGCATAGACGGCCAGCTCCGTGTGGTTAAGGCGCAGCTGCTCCGTGCCGATCTGATACACTTTGGCCCCAAGCCGCACCGCCTCCGCGGCGAGCAGAAAACGATCCCTGCTTGCAACGATCAGATGTACATTTGCGGGCAGGTGGTTTGCCAGCATACAGAGAAACAGCGAGGCGCGCTTGTCGGTCAGCAGGTGAAAATCGTCGATGAAAATGCAGCATGGGACTTCGCCCGCCAGCGCATGGCAGAGATCGTCCACCAGCAGTCCGCCGCCAGCGGCGTCTGTAGGACAGGGATAGTCCCGCAGAATGTCAAACCCGGCCCGGAAAAACGCTTCCTGCACGCTTTTCCAGAAGATGGCGAGGTTGTCGGAGTACACGCTGATGCGGATGATGCGCAGTGTCTCCGCTTTGGCGCGCTCACTCAGGTACCAGTTCACTGCCGTGGTCTTTCCGTAGCCCATGGGGGCGACCACGGTGGTCATGGCGCAGCGGGAGATGGGCCGCAGGCTCTCCTGCAGCCGCTCGGATATGTAAATGGTATTCAGATTCCATTTCGGTTTCGGCATGGTTCCGCCCTCCGATGCGCTTCAACAGACTTCTTTGTCTATAACGGTTTCGGTTTGCATGTAATTATACCGGTTTTATCCGCAAGTGTAAACATCATCCGTATTTTTCTGCCTTTTCTGGCCGTAAAATTACAGAAGGAACGCCTTTATCCGGCCTGTCAAACAGCCGAGGCCGGGCAGGACGGCCAGCACAAGGAACTGCGTCCCGGTGAGAGGAGCGGGGTTTGCTTCACCTTCTGTGGGGGTGACGAGGCAGAGGCGGTCTGCGCCTGTTGCCCCCTCCACAGTCTCCGGAAAGTATGGGCTTTCTCCCACAAAAAATCCGACGCTTTTCAGCGTCGGATTTTTGCCGCTATAGGACAGTGAAACAGAAGAATGAAGAAGAAACCGGTTTGGGTACGCTCCGGTCCCTCAGTTGCCCTCTGTGTTCTCCAGCGGGAAGGTCACGCTCCAATTACCCTCCACAGGCCCAGCGGACGTGACGAACGTCCCGTACAGCGCGTAAGTGCCAAGGGCGTCGGCCTCAATGCCGGTGAAGATATAGTCCTCGTAGCTGCCTGTTCGCGCGCTGTCAAAAAAGGCCGTAGACCCATCGCAGTCAATTCGCTCGCCGGTCTCCCGATTTACCAGAGAGATAGAGCCGTGGTTATCCGTTTTGAGGATATCCGTGTAATACGCCTGCACATGGAGCCGTCCGTCCGCGTAGCCGATCCCTGTCAGGGCCACGCCGTCCACGGGAGCGGCGATCTCACCGGCTGGCTTCAGCACCGTGACATCTTTTCTGCCGTCGGAGCCGAACAGATTCCCGCTCAGGCCACGGGGCTGAACCGTCTGTACGGCAGAGGTCAGGTGGTCATTCAGGGCCACGCCGTCCAAAATGCCCTCCCAGCTTTTCTTGCCGCTCAACAGCTTTTGGACGGAAAACGTCAGCTTCTCGCCCTCGATGCTCTGCCGGTCCCACTGTTCAAGGGTCACAAGAAATGTGGCGGTGTGGGTGTCCGGGTCGTAGCTGGCCAGCTTACAGTAGCCTGTGCAGTCAAAGGGCGTGTGGAGCCGGTAGCTGTCGAACAGGTCTACTGTTTCGTCGAAGCTCCTTCCCGTCAGATCCTGCATGGAGAGATAGATCTCGGCGGTATTCTCGTGGATGTAAGCCGCCGTCACCTCCATGCGGATGCCGTTGTCCTCGCAGGACCGCTGCACCGGCTTGAAGAACTGGGCCGTGGCGGGGGTGACAGCGTACAGCAGCTCATAAAATGCCGGACTGAAGGCCGCCATGGCGGGGACGGCCAGCACGCAGACCAGGCAGAGGCAGGCCGCTGCCGTCCCCCACTTCGCCCAGACGCTTTTCCGCTTGTTCGGCGCGGCGTCTGCCGCCTCGATGTAGGCGGGGTCGATCCGTTCCAGTTTATCTAACAGTTCATTTCCTCTCATATTGTGTAACCCTCCTTGTTCAGATGCTCCCGCAGCCGGTTACGGCAGCGGAACAGCGTTGTTTTCACCTTGCTTTCGGATATGCCATAGCGCTTGGCAATGTCGGCCACGGAATCCAGAAACCAGTAGCGGCGAACGAATATGTTCCGTTTTTCCTCATCCAGTTTGCCGAGAAAGTCATTGATGGCCGTCCGAAGTGCCAGATCGTCCATACGGCACGCGGCGTTGTCAGGCGCCGGGATACATTGCTCCAGCTCTGCGCTGAGCTCGCTGATAAAGGCGCTGCGCTTCAGGCGGCTGCGGTCACGGCAGCAGTTCAGGGAAATGTGGCGGGTGATCCGGGCGAGGAATGCGTAGAAGTGATCGCTTGGCTCATGGGGTGGGATCGTGCGCCACGCCTCCATGTAGGTGTCATTTTCACATTCCTCGGCGGTCTGCAAGTCATTGACGATCCCGTAGGCCAGCGTGCGCAGACGGCTGCCGTATTTCTCGGCGGTCTGCCAGATGGCTGTCTCGTCCCGCCGCAGGTACAGCGCGACGATGCCGCGGTCATCCATGGCGTTCATCTCCTTTCGTTCTGGATGGAAGGGCCTTCACCCATATAAGCACCCTTTGGGGCAGTCAGGTTACACAGTTTCAAAAATTATAGCAAAAAATTATCCCCGTTTCGACAGCAAACGGGGATAACAGCGTGTCGAAAAAGCCTTTTCTCCCCGCTGAGCAAGTTTTCAGAACTTTATAAAAGTTCTGAAAACTTAAGATTTTAATGGCGCAGGACACCCTTCTTGGGTTTCCCGCGCACACCCTTCCTTACCGTCACGTAAAGTTTGCCGCTTTATCGACAAAAAAACGGACAGAACTTACCACGTTCTGTCCGAATATGACGATTTTCGCGGGGGATCAGGGGATGTAGCGCCAGGGATCGTCCGGTTCCGGCGCGGTTTCCGGTTTCGGGGGCAGCGCGTCCTTTTCTAATATGTCCGAAGCGGTGAACAGGCCGTTTTTCCGCCAGCTTTCCAGAATTCCGTGACAATATTTCCAGTTCAGGCGGCCGCAGTTCAGCACGGTGCGGTCGAAGGCCAGCTCGATGAGCGCCGGGGAGAAGCCCCAGTCCAGCCACGCGGCGATGTAGGCGTCATCCGACGAAATTCGCGCGTCCGGGGCCAGCCGCAGCCGACGGCGGACCTCCGCCACCGTCTGTTCCCGCCGGGCCATCCGACGGATCGCGGCCACGGCGTCCGCCCGGGAGCGGACGCCCAGACGGGCCCATTCCAGCCCCAGCTTTTCGATGCGGCGGGCCGTGGGGCGCTCCTCCCCCCGGAGGATAGCTTCGTCGCAGCACTGGGCCGTCAGCAGCTCCAGCGCCCCCGGAGAGAGGCCATGGAAGTCGAACAGCTCCGTCAGGGCGCTGAGATCCGCCGTGGGCAGGCGGCGGCCTGCGGCGTGTTCCACGGCGTGTACGGCCCGGGCAAAGGCCGGAAAGTCCGCCAAAATGGCCTGAATTTCCGGGAAATCGTAGGTTTTGCGCTGTTTCAGGGGCTTTGGCAGAACGGCGGCTGCGGGGTCTATGATCCCAGCGGCCACCAGCTCCTCCATGGCCCGGGCGATGCGGCGGTGCTCCCAGCCCAGCTCTTTTCCGCAGAAGAACGGGGAGACCTCGCCGCCGTGGTCCGAAATCCCCTGATGCAGCGCTGCCGCATCGTTGGTCAGCTGTTCGGTAAGCATGGCGCTCCCCTCCTTCCCTGCTGGTTTTCTGTATAGTATACAACAAAGTGACTGCGGTTTCCATGATTTGTTTCCGAGGGGAAACAGGCGTGTGCGGGGCAGCGGGATCGGCCTTACCTTTGCTCGTTAATTTTTTAACACAGCATTTTGAAATATAACCTACCCTTCTGAGACTCCAGCCGTCAGCCTCCGACAAAAAATACCGGGTGGCAGGTGGTATGATGAGGCTGTCCCCCACTCCGCTGCGGGATCAGGCGGATTTACAGGGACCGTCTCATTTGGGTTCTCTGCAATTGGCTGTCATTTATAGGGACCGTGTCAAGTAGGTTTGTTCTGCTGTGGTCCATTTACAGGGTCCGTGTCATTTGAGTTTCTTTTGGAAAAAGTCCGAGAAATGTGCGGCTTTATATTGACAGTTATATGAAAAGCAAGCTATAATGAAAACGCAAAAAATACTGCAAAACCGGGGGTAAATCTCCCGAAACACGCAAAACGGAGGGGTTTTATGTCTCTGATCCTGACAACCGCCATCGAAAAGGGCGGTACCGGTAAAACAACCACAGTCGTCAATCTGGCGGCTCTGATGGCCGCCGAGGGAAAACGGGTCCTGGTGGTGGATATGGACCAGCAGGCCAACACCACCTACATGCTGACCCAGCACAAGAAGGCCGAGAACTTCTACAAGGGTCACGGCCTGGTGAATATGTTCATGAACTTTGACCTGGGCGGGATGGATCTGGCTCCCTACATCCACCCCACCAACGTGGAGGGCGTTCATATCATCCCCAGCACCGCCCAGACTCCCAGAGCCGTTCATCAGTTGGATCTGCTGGCGGACGAGTATAAGATGAAGAACTACACCTTCCTGATCCATTGTCTGGCCAATATCAACGAGGATTATGATTACATCGTCATCGACACACCTCCCGCCCGGGACAACCTCACCATGAGTGCCCTGTTCTGCGCAGACGAGGTTTTGATCCCTGTCCGGTGCGATAATTTCTCTTTGGAGGGTTTTGAGACCACTTTGGCCATGATTTTGGATCTGGAGACCCGGGAAGATGTCAAAATCGACATTTTAGGCGTGGTTCTGACCCAGGTGGAGCGGACGGCTGCCGTCAATCTGGTGCGGCAAATGTTCGAGGAAAACCCGGAATACGCCTCTGTTCTCTTCAAAACCGGCATCCGAAAGGGCAGCGCCGTGCCGGAAAGCACCATTGCCGCCGTACCGGTGGTGCGCTACGCCAAAAAATCCAATCCCTCCGTTGACTACATGCAGCTCTGGAATGAGATCAAACAGCGTCTGGCAAAAAAGGAGGCTGACGAATAATGGGTAAGCTTGACAAGCTGAAAAGCCAAATTCCACAGGGTTCTCAGGAATTATCGACCAAAAACCACTTGGCAAAAACGGAGATCGCCATGTCCTTCCAGAACGAAGGCACAGAACTGACCCGAATCCTCCTGCGAAACATTGAATTTAACCCCCATAACCTCTGGTCCTGCAATGATGATGACGAGAGCATCCAGCAGTTGGCGGACGCCATCGAGCGCAACGGCCTGCTGCACAACATCGTGGTCAGTCAGCGGGAGGACGGTACATTTATGCTGCTTTCCGGTGAACGCCGGGTAAAAGCCCTGCGTTTGCTGCAAAAACGGGAGCAGGAAAGCGATCCCACCGGCCAGAAGGCTCATAAATGGGATCGGGTGCAGGCCCAAACCTACACCGGACTGGATGAGTTGTCTGAGCTGATCATTCTGGACGAGGCAAATATCATGGTTCGGGGCCTTTCCGGTGACGCAAAGACCATTCAGGCCTGCATTTCCCGGTATTTGGACAATTTGCAGGCGAAATTCCAGGTGGATCGCCGGGCTGCCGAGGCGTATTTCAAGTCCCGCACCCAAATGACGGACTCTACGGTCCAGCGTTACACCCAGTTTGACAAGTCCTTGATTGACGATGTGAAGGAATTCTTCCAAAATGGCACCATTTCTCACGCCCAGGCCCTGTCGCTCTGCCCGTTGGAGCCAAACGAGCAGGTCCTCTATGTGAATGCCATCAATAAGGCCATTCAGATGTCCAACGGGGACAAAGCTCTGGAACATACCTATGTCACCCGAATCACGGACCGGGCCGCTCAGGCCGCCCGCATGACCAACGGCCGGGAAGATGAACTGGCCCGGCTGGAAGAGGCCATTATTCCACCGGTTCACGCCAAGCCTGCCGGAGATGTGGCGGTCCGCACCCAAAAGGCCACGCTGATCCGAAAGTATGAGAAGGTCACGTTTGACCTCTCTAAAATCACCTCCAGCAAGCGGCGGCTGAATTCTCTGCGGAAAATGGACGCTGCCGATAGGGACGGTTCCATTGTCGAAAGTCTGGATAAGCTGGCCAAGGAGGCCGCGGAGCTGGCCGATCTCCTGCGGAACGGACAGTAATGGCCCGTCCAAAAGGCCCGGAGCAGCGTGTTCCCGTAAAAATGCGGGTAAATATCGGTCTGATGGACCGGTTGCAGCAGTTGGCTGCGGAAAACCGGTATTCCGTCCCGAAAATGCTGACGGTGATCATGGAAGAAACGCTGGCAGACCTGCCAGCGGACTATGAACTTCATGAAATGGCTGAGATCTACACCCTGACCAAAAATCACGCAGTCAATCTCAGTTCCAATCGGATGAACGTATATCTGTTGCCGGGGACTCAGGAGGCCATGCTGGAGCTGGCCCATCGGTTGAATGCGAGTATTGGCGCTGTCCGCACCAGTTTTGTGCTGGATTATCTGGATCTGCGGGGGCTGCTGTGAAGTGAATCATGGATCTGAACTACCCGGGGAGCACCTGAACAGGGCGCTCTCCGGGTCTTCTTTTCCATCTTCACGTTGACTTCCCACGCCTTAATATCTCCACGGAAATACGAGGGGAAGATCACAACAACTACGAAAGCGACCGGGCTGCATTTTGTCCCGACTTATTTTTGATTTTGTCTCAGTTCGACTTTGTTTTTCAAAAGGTTCTAAAGTCTTGCAACTTCAAGGTCTTAGGAGCGTATAGGAGCAAAAAAGGAAATTAGTTGATTTTTGGGATATCTTGCGCATATTATAGGAGCCAAACCATCGGAAATGGAAAAGTGGTTTGAACTGGAAGTCATCTTTTTCGACATGATATTTGCTTTTTGTCGATCAGCAGCTTTTGTGGAAGCGCAAGCCAGTCATTCGACTGTCATTCCTTGCGGGAAGGGGAGAGGCCGTGGGCAATAGCCTTCATTTACAGGGACCGTCTCATTTGGGTATACTGTTTTAGGCAACGCCGACTCCGATGTACGCAAGGAAATTCTTCTTGTAAGACCTCTTATGAGTATATGGCATTGGCCTAATTTTTTAACGTAATCGTTTGCTTATGGCGATCTATCATTTCCTCCCGGTTCATTTTTGATCTTATGTCTGTTTGCTTTTGCGTTTCAAAAGGCTCCAAAGCCTTGAACGTCAAGGACTAGAGCATGGGAACACAAAGACGAACTTGGCATAATTTTCTGCCGGTCCAGGGGTCCGTTTGCTTCTGTACGCAAGTTTTATGTAAACCCATTCTCACATGGCGGAATTCAAATCGCTCCCGAATGCTTCGCAGCCAGAGAACAGGTCCTATCATCAGCTTAACCGATCTGTCACCGTTCTAAACCGGGTTTTACAGATTTTTTGCGGACCCATGACTCAAATGTCGCCAAAAAGAGGGTAAAACAACCGAGAGACTCTAAAAGAGCAAGGCAGTATCGTTATCTTGGCTCTGCGTTCTTTTGCCTGTAAGCCCATTTTTCGGTCAGCGCTCCCATGCATTTTCCTGTTTCAGCACGTTTGTGTCGGCAGAATAGCTGGTTCTGAAGATTTTAGGCTTGGAATCCGAGTGGGTAAACGTATAGAAGGCGTGTTTGTAGCTCGATTCTTCCAGCTTCTTGCTCTGGAGAGTCTGTTTCTCCGCCGTGATCGAAGGAAATGGAGTTGTTTTCCTGACTGGAATCCGGAGGAGCGTATTTCCCTGTAAATATCAGAAGGTTTTTTCTTCGAAAAGCAGAATCGACTGAGTCCCCATAGGGGACCTCAGTCGGTTTTTCCTGCTTTTATAGAACTTTTTCTATTTTATTATTTTTATTTAATAAGTATCGCCCCTCCCGGTACGAGGTTTGTATCTCGTTTCTGCGAGGTTTGTATCGTATATAGACGAGGGTTTTATCTCTGAAGCACGAGGGATGTATCTTTTGATACGAGGTTTTGATCTCTCTTTTCGTACCGAAATCAGATGATTTACGAGGCCAATGTCTCTATTTACCCATCAAAAAATGACGAAAAAACCGGGAACAAAATTTAGGAGATCCACAGGCGATTTCTCGAAAAGCTTCCAATTTAAGAACATTTTAACCACGAAAAAATGGGCGGTGCCCGCGTATATACGAGGTTTTGATTCTTTTAAGCCGCCTATGAGCCGATTCTGCTTATGGAAGGCTGCATTATTCACGAGGTTTTGATCTCTCCACTTGCCGTTTCTGGCATGACTTACGAGGTTTTGATCTCGCAATTTCTCCCAGGGAGACTTGATTTACGAGGTTTTGATCTCAGGAAAGACAATATATATATACTATATATATATTGTATATACGAGGTTTTGATCTCGCCTCCGACACTCAGACGGGCTGCTATTTGCGAGGTCTTGATCTCACTCAGTCAGATTTCGGCCTGCTCCAATGCACGAGGTTTTGATCTCTCTGCTGGCGTGACGCAGGGAGCTGATTCACGAGGTTTGTATCTCTCCCCGATGCGCGGAACCTCCAAAACGAGATCAAAACCTCGTAAATGGGGTGACGCTGGGAGAGGCCGGAGGTGGACACCAAATGTGATTCACTTTCATAAAAAAGCAACAAGATATTGGGAATCAGATTGGGCGGTTTCTACGAAAAACGTTGATTTTTGCCGGAAAAGAGGCAGAAAAAACGGGGGTGTTCCGCATAAGAGAGGTTGAAATTCACAAAAAGCGATGAAAAGTAATAATACTTTACAGAGTTTACCGATAAACAGAAATTCAGAACGATCATGCCGAAAATAGTACAATAAATGAGATCAAAACCTCGTAAATAGACTGCCGGAGTGACATTGGCCTCGTAAATACCCCTTCGGCGGGAGAGGGGAGAGATCAAAACCTCGTAAATCCCCAAAACGAGATCAAAACCTCGTGAATGATACAGCCTTCCATAAGCAGAATCGGCTCATAGGCGGCTTAGAAGAATCAAAACCTCGTGAATAGCAGAAGGGCTGCCGCGGTAAGAGCCGACCGGACGTCAGAGGGATAGAAGCGGACGCATGCAACAGAATCTCACAAACTTCGAAAAATTAGGTTGACTCTTTTTCGTAAATAGAATATGATAGTGACATACTCCCCGGGTCAATAGACCCGAGGCTTCTCGTAAGACGAAAAGTCGGGAACTCGGAAATTGCGCTTCACTGACCGACGCTCCGAATGGGAGACTTACTCAGTCTCAGCAGAGGACGATGCCCCGCCCTCAAATAGTTGTTTTGTTATGCGGATTTCATTCCCTCAACGAGGATATTCACGGCTGCGTTCCCGTCTCTGTCAAGCATTGCGTGGCAAAAGGGGCATTCCCAACGGCGAACATCCAGTGGCATTTCCTCAACAATGTGTCCGCAATGGGAGCATGTTTTTGAGGAGGGGTAGAAACGGTCTACTTTGTGAAGCTGTCCACCTGTTTTGCTTAGCTGATTCTGAAGAATACTGACAAACTCTGTGAAAGCATAGTCAGATATCTTCCTTCCCCAAAGCTGCTGCATTGCCTTGATGTTCAGGTCTTCAATACAGACATCAGAGTATTGAGAAGCAATATCCGCTGCCAGCTTGTAGAACCAATCCTTCCGACGGTTTCGCACATACTGATACTTTCGAGCAACATCCATCTTGGCACGACGCCAATTTGCGCTGCCTTTCCGCTTGCGGCTCAAAGCCTGCTGCGCGGACCGAAGTGCTGTGGCGTTCTTTTCAAGAAAACGCGGTGACTCGATACGGCTTCCATCCGAACCGGCGAGAAAAGTCTTCAATCCGAAGTCATACCCGATGGCATTACCCTTTCTGGGTATGATTTCGGACGCGGGCTTTGCACACACGATACAGAGCCAGAAATCACCGCAGTTATCTCGCTTAATGGACACGGTCTTGATAGTGCCTTCGTATGGGCGGTGCGCTACATACTTATAGTCTTTGCCGAGGATAGTGATGTGGTTCCCATCATGGAATTTGTACCCCGTCTGTTTCAGTGTGAAAGAAGAGTAATTCTTTCTCTTGCAGAAATACGGGATACTGTGCCGACCGCAGCGTTGTTCCTTCTTGGCGTCAAAGAACTGACCGCCTTGTAGGAACGCTCTATGCGCTCGGCTACATCCTGAATAGACTGAGAACCAAGTTCACGCCAGTGCTCCTTATTCGGGCGCTTACGCACCTTTGTAAGATGCACTTTGAGCTTATTTGCGGATAGGTGTTTATGGTACATCTTGTAGTACCGACGGTGGAGTGCAATGCAGTAGTTGTAGACCTCGCAATGATAGTCGATGAGCCGGTCCAGATGCCGCAAACTCTTGTTACGGTACATCTTGTACTTGTATGTCATGACGATTTGCTTTTCTTGCTTAGACAAAACGGCTCACCTGCCTTTCATTCAGTCGTATTGCCCTTCAATGTAGGCTTTGATGGTCTCGGAAGAAACATCCCCGGCGGATGCCACAAAATAGGATGGTGCCCAGAAGGATGCTCGGTAATCTCTCTGATGCACAAGCTCAGGGAACTTAACTAACAGTTTCCGCGCCGATTGCCCCTTGAAGCACTTTACCACCTCGGAAGGGGATATGGATGGAGGAACAGAGACAAACAAATGGATGTGGTCCGGCATGACCTCGACCGCTAAGATTTTCCATCCCTTATCTTTGGCGATGGAATGAAGGATGTCCGTTAACGCCTCTCGATACGGCCCGAGGACAGCCTTGCGGTACTTCGGTATCCAGACTATGTGTAGATTGAGTAGGTATCTCGCATGACGCGATTTATTGAACTTTTCCATGCGTCTATTATATCACAACAGTAGACCATGTGCAAATCACAAAGACACAATTTTGAGTGTACGGGGGAATAAGGTGTTCACTTTCATCCCCGGGTTCGAAACCCGAGGTTTTCCCGTTCACTTTGATAAATAAATTTGCAGAAAGCCGCACAGAGGAGAAGAACATGGAAGAAAAACAGATCCAGATCCCGGATGTAAATGCAGACGCTGAGGAGCGTGACAATTATACGCTGATCCAGGAGACACCGGAGGACGATCTGCCCGGGGAAAACGGCATTGCCATCCGTTACAGCAAGGACTTCAATATCGTGCAGGCCAACGAGCTGCTGCGGAGCAAGCAGTCCGATCTGACGCTGATGGAATCCAAGCTGATTCGTCTGGCGGTCTCCCAGATCATGAAGGGGGACAAGGACCTGCGGACCTACAAGGTCAATGTCTCGCAGCTGGCGGAATTTCTGGAGGTGCCTAAGACCAATGTCTACCGCTCCATGCAGGACATCAACATCAGCCTCATGCAGCGGGTCATCTTCATCCGGGACAAGGAAGTGCCCGATAAGAAGGGCAAGCCCAACTACAAGATCCTCCACTGGCTCAGCAGCGTGGAGTACAAGGACGGCACTTTGACCTACCGCCTCAGCGACGAGCTGAAGCCGTACCTCATCGGCCTGAGCGAAATGTTCACCCTTTATTCCTACGACAGCATCATCAAGCTGCCTACCAACTATTCCATCCGCCTCTTTGAGCTGCTGACAAGCTGGGTGAATATCATCATCAAGGGGGAGAACACCCCGGCCTTCCCGGATATCTCCACCGACCCGGACGAGATTGTGCTGGCCATCGACTACCTGCGGGATTTCTTCGACTGCAACGATAAGTACAAGAGCGCCGGTGACTTTGTGCGCAACGTCATCGAGGTGAATCTGGGCTTCATCAACCAGTATACGAACCTGAAGGTCTCCTTCCGCAAGCATAAGAAGGGCCGCTCCATCTCCCATGTAATCTTCAAATATGAGAACACCTGGAACAACGACCCCAAGGCGGAGGAGCACAACAATCAGATGCTGGACACTATCCGCAGCATCAAGAACGGCGAGCCTGCCCAGTTTGAAACGGATAAAGAGGTCATCACCTTTTAAACCATCATAAAAGCTTGTATAGACAAAGCCCAGGAACGTTAACGTTCCTGGGCATTTTTTAGTGGGATCGTCCAGAAAACGGGGGATAGCGGCGGAAAATGCCGGTCAGACCCGGGCGGCAGCGGCCGAAGGAGAGAGCGAAGGAGAGTTTTGGCGATTTAACCAACAGGAAACGCCTATTTCCTACATTTTGAAAAAAATTTCCCTTGAAACGAAAAAATTCTTGTACCGTACATCGATGTACGGCACATAATAGAAGCAGGGAAAATCAGGAAAAGGCAAGCGAATGGTTGAATGACAGGGAAACCTGACGATTCCATAAAAGCACCTGCCTCTATGCGCAAGAGCCTTTATATCTGCTGGGATGCAAGGGCTGAAGCAGTGATCCCGCTTACGGCGCAGAAGTCTGTGAATCACGAACACTTTTCACGAACACCTTTGTATTCGTCTTTCGCCAGAGCCTTTACATAGGCATCGTAGGCTTCTTCCAAGGTGGAGTATTTCGCCTCGGCTTTTAGAAATTTTTTATATTCTATTCTGCTTGTGATCTGTTCGGATACCGCAATGTATTTTCTCCCTTATGCGGTTCGCTCTTTTTTGTTCGCTCTCCGGTTGTAGTTTCGGAGACATAGTATCTCCCATCACCGGTCTGGATGAGCACGGGGATCTGCTTTCTGGCGCCGACCTTACTCGTGTCAAGAGAGGTCCAGAAAAGATAGCGGTCCGCCTCCTGTCCTTCATGCCCGTCCCCTAAAAAAGCCCAGGTGCAATCCTTCTGCTGCAGAAGGCTGTTGCTCGTGCTTTCTTCGAGTGCTTTTTTGATCTGCGGGATGTAGATTGAGTCCGGACAGCGGGAGTCAAACTCAAAATTATACTTTTTTACCTCACCGTTCTTCCAAAAATCGGTTTTATATAGCACATCACAAAAAAACCGGTTACACTGGTATCAGGCAAACTGTTGGGCTTGATCGGCGCTGCCGTTCCGCTCCATGTGAGCACCACACCGTGGGTCTTATCATAGGAGACCTCGCAGCTTCCGCCCGGCTCCGCATCACCCTTCCAGTTATCCGTGTTACCGTTGCTTTTGAAATGGACGATGCCGCCGATGTTCACGGGGTTCGCCGACTGCCACCCGGCCTGCTTCTGCTTCAGCTTGACCGTGACGGGGACGCCGGTATTTCCAAGCAGGGCCTCCGTGGAGACCTGCGCATAGGCGGAGCGCACATTGGCCAGATCCACCGCCTCCCGGCTCCTTTCCAACTGCGAGGAAAGCACCGGGACCGCGACGGAGATCAGCACGGCAACGATCGCGATGACGATCAGCATCTCCATCAATGTAAAACCTTTGCGATTTAGCTTCATATCGTTCTCAGTTCCTGTCCCACCGAGGGACGCCCGCCAGAATCCGGCCGCGGTTATTCCGGCGGGTTTTGGCTGTTTTCAAGTCGAAAAAAATCATTTTTTCAGCAGAATGAAACAAGACAAGACAGGAACGAAACTGTCGATAAAGTGGTGAATTCTCCGCAACGGTAAGGTAGGGCAGCCGTTAGCGGCTCCGCCGCTTTACGGATGCTGCATACCCCTTGCGGGTGAAGGGTGTGCGCGGGACTACGCCCGCAGGCGTGTTTC
>OLOQ01002644.1_pt1 | contig 14217 bp, 11 predicted proteins | sample 1673101 | NCBI WGS metagenome assembly OLOQ01 (sample SAMEA3136754, study PRJEB25190) | human gut metagenome | biome: human gut; feature: human-associated habitat; material: faeces | place: Austria | collected 2013 | reverse complement strand
CCGGACATCTCTGATACTCTTCGCCGTAATCGGGGTTGCAGGTGTACTTCACCTGCGGGTCATTGGTGGCAAAGTGCTTGCCGCAGAGCTTGCAGACATACTCGTCATTGTCGTAGCTACTGAGGAAGCCCTTGCTGATGTAGTCCAGATAATAACAGCGAGCCATGATGTGTTCCTCCTTGTTGAAATTAAAAGTGTTTGGTTGGCTTCAGCCGCATAGTGACGGTCCGGCCGTCATCCTTATGCTCAATAGAGTATTCTCCTCCCAGTATCCCATTAAAGACCGTTGCCAATACCTCTTGCTCATAAATGTACACACTCTCCGTACATATCTCCTCTCTACCCCAATCGCACCTCCTATACCTATAGGAAAACTCTTTCCCGAATAACTTTGGCACCCGTTTTGTTAAAAAATCATAAGTACGCATTACGCCGCCCACACGCCCGGAAACCCCATCCTGCTTTATGATAATTTCCTCCGGTTTGCGGTCACTTCCTTCCCCGATAGCTTCTAATATCTCATATGTCAGCGGGCTGTTCACAAACCGCTCCGTTAATGCCGCGCAATAGTCGTCCGAATCTTCCTTTGCCTGTAAATATTCTGCCTCAAGCTCGTCACTTTCCTCTCTCTTATTCAGTCCTTTAATTGCACACTGAATTATTATTACTATCAAAAGTATTGTGGCAATGCTGATAACGCATGCTATCATCTTTCCCTCCGCAAAATATATTTTTTATAGTCACCAAGCGCATTATATCTAATTAAAATAGCCATGTCAAGAAAATATCCTGAATAACCGGATAAAATTTAGTGATCTATATAGTACAATTATCAAAAAGCGCGGAGGTGGGGCATGGAGAAAAATCAGTTTGCCCGGCGGATGTCGCAGCTGCGGCAGGCCAAGGGCGTATCAGCTCGTGATATGAGTCTTTCGCTGGGGCAGAGCGCCGGGTATATCAACAACATCGAAAACGGTGTGAATCTGCCGTCCATGTCCATGTTCTTCTACATCTGCGAGTATCTGGGTGTGACACCGGAGGAATTTTTTACAGCAGAACTCGCAGACCCGGTACGTCTGTTGTCGCTGAGCAAATCCCTGCGGCGGCTCAGCAGCCGCCAGTTGGAATTGTTGGAGCAGCTGGTACAGGAAATGAAATAAATCGCTCTCCTCAAGGGGGAGGGCGATTTATTCTGTCTCGGATATTGCTGTAAGCGGATAAGGCAACCCTTTAGTAGGGTGGCCTTATCCGCTATCAGCTCTCTGCGCTTACTGCACCTTGTTGCCGTCGATGGTGACGGTGAGGTGAGCGGCGTCCATGCTGTTCTTGTTGGCCCACAGGTGGGAGCCCGTATTCTTGCCGGCTGCGAAGCCGTTGACCGTGGTGTGGTTGACGGTCAGGGTGTAGGTGGCATTGTAGTCGTTGCCCACCTCAATGGCAGCCTTACCGGCAGCGCCGCTCTTGCGGTCGTTGAAGGTGCAGTTGTTCACCACCAGATCGGTGGGATTTGCAGCGGTGGCCTGACCGTAGAGGAGGATGGCCTTGCCGTTGGTGTTGAAGGTGCAGCCCTCGAAGGTCACGTCCGTGCCGCCCCAAGTCCAGATGGAGTACTGGTTGGCCATCGTGTTATCGAAGGTGCAGTTGATGAAGGTGGCCTTGCCGTACAGGGTCAGCTTGCCCTTGATGGTGCAGTTGCGATAGACCAGCTCGTCGCAGACGATGCCGTCGAAGTTCCCCTCACCGGCCTGAACGGTCACATTCTCGAAGGTGAAGGTGGAGCCGCGCTGATAGTTCAGCTGGCCGCCCTCGGCGCTGACGGCCTCCGTGATGACGTCCACGGTCTGAGTGCCGTCACCCACGAAGGTGATGTTGCGGGCCTTGGCGCCCTCGTTGGCGATGCCGCTGTCCAGCGTCAGGGTCTGGTCGGCGGGCATGACGACCGTGATGTCCTTGTTTGTAGAATCGGTGATGGCGCTGTTCAGGTCTTCCTGTGTGCCGGGGATCACGCCGGTACCCTTGACCACGGTGTACCAAGTGTCGTCGCCGTGCTTCTCGGAGACCACGGAATAGCCGTCAGCTACGAAGCTGCCGCCCAGATTATCGTCGCCCTGGGAGGGATCGTAGTTCACAAAGGTGCCGCCCTTGACGGTGATGGTGCCGGGGTTGTTGTTCTTCTGGTTCAGCACATAGTAGAAGCCACGCCAGTTGTAGTTGGTATAGAAGAAGCCGCCCTCAATGACGATGTTGCCGCCGTTGCTCTCCACGACGGAGTTGCCCGTGCCGCTGGCATCGCTGCCCACGGTGAAGGTGCCGCCCTGAATGGTCACGGTGGCACCGTCCATGGCATAGACGCAGATGTTATTGCCGCCATTGCCGCCGTCATAATAGCCGCCGGTGATGGTGACGTTGGTGTCACTTCCGCTGGCCTTTACGGCGATGTCATTGGGGTTCAGAGCCACGACACCGTTGCTGAGGGTGTGGGTACCTTCGGTGAATTCCTGCGTGCCCTTATAGGCAGCATTCTTGTCGTACTGGTTGTTGAAGCTGTCGCTCTCCACAGTGTCCTGCGTGGCGTAGACGGTGATGGAAATGCCGCTGATGGTCAGATCCATGTACTCGTTGCCGGCAGACTCCTTCATGTGGCCCTTGATGGTGAACTCGTTGCTCTCGCCGGCCTTCAGGTGCTGTTCGGCACCCATCGCCACATCGCCGATGGTCCACTCGATGGCCTCGTTCAGCTTGGCATCCCCCTTGATGCCGGTGATCTTGATCATGTACTTCAGAGCCAGATTGCCGTTGTTGACGACACGCAGCTCCGGCAGGGTATAGGTGCAGCCCGGCTCCCACAGGATGGCTTCGCCCTTGGCATCAGCGGCCTTGACGAAGTCCAGCGTCTTGCCCTCGGCGGAGACCCACTGGCCAGCGGCATCCTTCATCTCCAGAGCAACATCCAGCTTGCCGGACTGGATCTTGTTGACGCCGGTGGATGCGGTGTCGGTGAACCATGCGAAGGTAGCGCCTACCAGCATAGCCAGGCACAGAACCATGGCCATGATGCTGCCCAGCAAGGCCCGTTTGGTACTCTTGCGGTTTGTCATAGTATCTTCCTCCTATTTTTTGTGTGTGACCGATGGAGTGCTCGCACAAGGAACACCCTTTATCGTTTCTTAGAAACGATAACCGCCCATGGGCGGTTCGGCGCACTTGATAACCGTATCATAGCACCGTGATCGGCAGAACGCAAGCTTTTTCTGCAAAATCTATCGGTTTTTACAGGTCATCTACCGCTGTCTGCGGGTACCCACACAGGGGTCTTTCCAGTACCGCAAACAAGGGCCTCCGGCAATGCCGGAGGCCCTTGTTCTTCTCAGGTGCTTTCGGGAGAGCGCTTACTTGCTCACCGTGTACCAAGTGTCGCTGCCGTCAACAGTGGAAGTCGTGGTGCAGCCGGCACCCAGAGTGATCTTGCCGGTTTTAGCATTGACCGGGTCTACCGTTGTCACGCCGGGATTATAGTTTTTGAAGCTGCCGCCGTTTACCGTAATGGTGCAGCCGGCGGTAGCATTATCCTGGTGGTTCAGCACATAATACGTCCCATTGCTGGGGGTGGCCGTCTCGAACTTACCGCCGTTGATGGTCACCGCAGCCTTGTTTGCACTGCTCATGTTGGTGTAGACGAAGATACAGGAGGTCCCCTCGCTGGTACCATAGAAATGGCCGCCGTTGATGGTCAGCTTGCCATAGTTGCCCGCACGAACCGCAGAGGTCACCTTGTTGGTGTAGGTCTTATCCGAGCCGTATACCGCACCGGTCTGGCCCTCGCTGCTGTCATTGATAGTCAGGTTGCCCTTCTTGCCGCCGATATAAAACACGCTGCCGTTATTAGGCTTTACGCCCGCCGCATACTCCAGTCGGATGGAGTGGCCGTTCAGGTCCATCACCACGGTCTTGCCGGACAGATAGATCTCATCGGTGACCACGATATCGTCCACCAGCTTGAAGTAGCCCTTGGCATTTTCCATCTTCAACGCCTGCTCACCGGTAGCCACCAGATAGGGGGCATCCTCGGTGCCATTGCCGCCGTTGAAAACACTGCTGGAGGTCACCACAGTGAAGGGAGAGAAATCATCGGTGCTGAAGGTCAGCAGGCCGGTGGCAGCATCATAATAGTAGGTGTCGTTGGCCGCCTTGACCGCCTCGGCGCTCTCCGCCTTGGTCAGCGGTGTCTCGGAGTGATAGAACCCGATCACGTTCAGCTTCTTCTCCAGCTGCAGGGCGATGGTAAAGAACTTGCCGTCCGCTGCCGTGACCTTGTTGCCGTTCTGATCCTCCAGACGGACCTCGGTGGTAACGGCGTTGGTGCCGGTGACGATCTCAATGTTGGCCGGAGTCTGCCCTTCTGTCTTGACCAGCGTCAGCTTTCCGGCATCGGTGCTGCCTGCGGGAATGGTAGCGATCACGGTGGGGTCCTTCTCACGGTCCTGAATCACCGTGTCGCCGTCGGTATTCACATCGCCCACAGCCACCACGGGATAGGTGGCGTTGGCATCGTAGGTGTTGTTGAAGCTGTCGCTCTCCACGGTGTTCTGGGTGGCCACCACGGTGATGGCGATGCCGTCAATAGACTCGTTCATGTAGTCGTTGCCGGCGGACTCCTGCATATGACCCTTGATGGTGAAGGCGGCGCCCTCTTCCCCGGCCTTCAGCTGCATCTCGGTCAGGTTGATATCCGCATCATTGATGGTCCAGTCGATGACATCATTCAGCTTGGCGCTGCCGTTGATGCCGGTGATGGCCACCTTGTACTTCAGGGCCAGATTGCCCTTGTTCACCACACGCAGCTCCGGCAGCTCATAGGTGCAGCCCGGCTCCCACAGAATGGTTTCGTTTTCAGCGCCAGCGGCCTTCTTGAATTCCAGCTGCCTGCCCTGTGCATCGGCCCAGCTGGTGGCGTTGCCATTCTCGTCCCATGCAGTGGCGTACTGGAGCTGGACATCCAGATTGCCGGCCTGAATTTTGTTGACACCCGTGCTTGCGGTGTCGGTGAACCATGCCAAGGTAGCGCCTACCAGCATGGCCAAGCACAGGACCATGGCCATGACGCTGCCCAGCAAGGCCCGTTTGGTGCTCTTGCGGTTTGTCATAAGTATCTCCTCCTATTTTTTGCGTGTGCATCGGTGGCCGACGGCTTTGCGGGGTATGCGGGGAGTACGGATCCTCACGTCGGGGCTGCGCCCCTCCTCAGAATGACACACCCTTTGAACACCCCTTATCGTTTCTTAGAAACGATAAAAGCCCATGGGCTTTTCGTCGCACACTTGATAGTTGTATCATAGCACCGTACTTGACAGAATTCAAGCACTTTCTGCAAATTCCGGGGGGTTTTACAGTTTACCGTCAGTGGGCAAAGGGCAAGCATGGTTTTGCCGGGCAGAAATACGCCATACTGCGGCAGGCTCCTTGACCGGACGTCCAAGCGGAAAGGGGCAAAAAGCGCAGAAAAAGCACGGCAGACGAGGCGTCTGCCGTGCTTATGCTTATTCGTCCGCTCCCTCCTGACGGGACAGAGCGGCGCAGAGATCTGTAAAGTAGCGGTAGAAGGGCAGCAGCTCCCGGAAGCTCTCCAGAATCTCCTGCGGCAGCTGGGGGCTGAAAATACGCTCATCCAGCGGGGCTTCCCATTGCAGGGACAGGGATTTTTTCTGATACCACGGGCGCAGGAGGTCGGACACCTGTCCCTTGCTGCGGGCGTACTCCGGGCCGGTGAGCCGGAAGGTCTGCTGGCGGTCAAAGCGGCGCACCAGCTTCTCCAGCGGCTTGGGGTCGGCGTCGATGCGCTGGCGGTACAGGGCCATGAGGGCCGGGGCGGCACACCAGAAGCCCATGCCGTAGCTGTAATAGTCCGGGGCAATCTCAAAGTAGAAGGTGGGGCGGCCGGTCCAGTCCTGATCGCCGGTGCGGACACAGAGCCATAGGTGATCCTTATAGGGTCCCTGTCCGTGGAGGCGGCGGGCATCCCGGTAGATGCGGCTGACCTTCAGTATCAGCGGTTCGTGGGGCAGCATGGCATGAAGGCCGTCGTAGAGCTGCTCCCCCAGCGCACGGGTGGGGGCCAGCAGGTGGGTCTGGTACTGCTCTTTATGCTCCTGAAACCAGCTGCGGTCGTTGTTGAAGCGGATGCCCCAGAGAAAATCCACCGTCTGCTGGTCATAGCCTTGAAACATCATCATATCCTCGCTTTCCTGACGGAAGGGCAGCCGGAGCGACGGCTCCGGCTGTGGTTCTTTATCGCTGCTGATAGGCACGGATCCCCAGCGCCAGCAGATCCATGGCACGCTCCAGATCCTGCTGCTTCAGGACGTAGGCAATGCGGATCTCGTTTTTGCCCTTGCCGGGAGTGCCGTAGAAGGGCTCGCCGGGGGCAAACATGACGGTATCGCCGTGATCCTCGAACTCCTCCAGCAGCCACTGCTGGAAGGTGTCGGCATCGTCCACCGGCAGAGCGGCCATCAGATAAAAGGCGCCCTTGGGACATTCACAGACCACGCCGGGAATCTGCTGGAGCTTGCGGACCACCGTGTCACGGCGGCGCTTATACTCCTCACGGGTGGCGGCGAAATACTCCGGGCCCACCTGATACAATGCGGCGGAGGCCAACTGGTCCAGCGTCGGCACCGCCAGACGGCACTGAGCATACTTCATGGCGTGGGCCATGAGCTCCCGGTTACGGGAGATGAGGCAGCCGATGCGGGCGCCGCAGGCGGAGAAGCGCTTGGACACCGTGTCGATGAGGATGACGTTCTCCGCTGCATGGGTGAACTCACCGAAGGACTGGAGAGGCTCCCCGGCGTAGACAAACTCCCGGTAGGCCTCATCACCGATGAGGAACAGGTCGTGCTGCCGGGCCACGTCCACCAGCATCTCCATCTCCTCATGGGTCAGGACGGTGCCGGTGGGGTTGCCGGGGTTGGTCACCAGAATGGCACGGGTGCGGGGGGTAATCTCTGCCTCGATGCGGCTGCGGTCGGCGTAGAAGTATCCCTCCTCCGGGGAGGTGGACACCGGGTGGATCACGGCGCCGCAGGTGCGGGCCATGGTGTTGTAGTTGGGGTAGAAGGGCTCCGGGATGAGGATCTCGTCGCCGTCGTCGAGAATGCAGTTCATGGCGATCTGGAGCGCCTCGGAGCCGCCGTTGGTGATGAGGATATCCTCGGCGGCGAAGTGCATATCCAGCGCAGCATAATAGTCCCGGATGGCCTCAATGAGGGCGGGGACACCGGGAGAGGGTGCGTACTCCAGCACCGGCAGGTCAAAGCTGCGGACGGCATCGAAGAACGCCTTGGGCGTCTCGATATCCGGCTGACCGATGTTCAGGTGATAGATGTTCCGGCCCTTGGCCTCGGCGGCCACCGCATAGGGGTGGAATTTACGCATGGGCGACAGGCCGCATTTCTGCACTTTGCTGGAAAACTTCATGGGGACTCCTCCTTTTCTGATGCTGCGGGACAGGGATTCCGCTCCCGGCCCGGTTACAGGAAAAGCAGAGCCGAAGCTCTGCTTTTCGGTGCAAAGTCAATGCTTCTCAGTTCATCTGTCTTCTGCGGGACAGATTCACCGTTCCGTCCTGCATATCGCCCAGAAAGTCCAGGCTCTTGCCGGTACCCTCCGCCACGCAGGAGATGGCGTCCTCCGCCACCACCGTATGGATGCCGGTGCGGGCGGTGATCAGCTTGTCGAAGCCGTCCACCAGACTGCCGCCGCCGGTCATGACGATGCCGTTGTTGGAGATATCCGCCACCAGCTCCGGGGGCGTGCGCTCCAGCACGTTGTGGACCGCCTCCAGAATACGCTCCACCGGCTCCTCGAAGGCCTCCATCATCTCGGTGGAGTTGACGGTGATGGTCTTGGGCAAGCCCGTCATCAGGCAGCGGCCCTTGATCTCAATGGTAGCCTCCTCCTCCTTGGGATAGACGCAGCCGATCTCCATCTTCATCTGCTCCGCTGTGCGCTCACCGATGAGGATATTGTGCTTGCGGCGCATATACTTGACGACGGACTCGTTGAACTGGTCGCCGGCCACCTTGATGGAGGCGGACTCCACCACGCCGGAGAGGCTGATGACGGCGATGTCGCTGGTGCCGCCGCCGATATCCACCACCATGTGGCCGTCGGGCTTGGTGATGTCGATACCGGCGCCGATGGCCGCCGCCACGGGCTCCTCGATGAGGTAGACACGGCGGGCGCCTGCCTGACGGCCGGCGTCGATGACGGCACGCTCTTCCACCTCCGTGATGCCGGAGGGGACGCACACCATGATCCGGGGCGGGAACAGGTGGAAGCCGCCGGTGACCTTGCGGATGAACTCCTTGAGCATCCGCTCCGTCATGTCGTAGTCGGAAATGACGCCGTCCCGCAGGGGGCGGATGGCCACGATGTTGCCGGGAGTACGGCCCAGCATGGCCTGAGCCTCGGCGCCCACCTTCAGCAGGCGGCCGGTATTCTTGTCGATGGCCACCACAGACGGCTCGTTGAGCACGACGCCCTTACCCTTAATATAGACCAGTACCGATGCGGTACCCAGATCGATCCCGATATCCTTTGCCAATGAACACATACGCTGCACCTCGTTTTCTTCTGTTATGGGACACGGCTGCAGGCAGCCGATTCTTCTCTAAGCTACAATTATAAAGGTGCTCTCCGCATTTTGCAAGAGTGTTTTCCCGGTTTTATGGCCTCGTAAACAAATGTTCACAGTTTTTTAGGAAATCACGTCCCGCCGCAGACAAGTCCCGGTGCTATTGTGCGCCGTTTGCGGCATTTCCATACCGGCGGCGTCTCGCCGCAGGCCGCGCTCCCCTTAATCAGTGTGCTCCTCCTCGGTGCGGGCCAGCGTCAGGCACACCACGTCGGCGGCCCCGGCCTCCCGCAGCACCCGGACGCACTCGGTGAGGGTGGAGCCGGTGGTAACGATATCGTCGATGAGCAGGAGACGCTTGTCCCGGACGTTCTCCGGCAGGGCCTCGTAGACTCCCAGCACGTTGGCCCGGCGATGCTCGGCATCGGTGAGCCCCGACTGGGCGGGGTTGTCCACCGCCTTGCGGAGGGTCTCCACCGGGGCCACGTGCCAATCCACGCACAGGCTGGCCGCCAGCAGACGGGACTGGTCAAAGCCCCGCTGCCGCAGGCGCTTGCGGCTCACCGGCACCCACGTCACGGTGTCAAACTCGCCGGAATACCACCGGGCGGCGCAGTCGGCCAGCAGACGGCCGAAGCAGTCCAGCCCGCCGGTGTGGGCCTGAAACTTGAAGCGGAGGATAGCCTCCCGGACGGGGGCGGTATAGTACAGCGGCGAGGCACAGCGCCCGAAGGTTCCCTGACACAGGGCGTTCTCCCCGGTATAGGGCAGAGTCCTTTCGCAGCTGCCGCACAGCAGGCGGCCGCCGGTGACGGCCCCGCAGAAGGGACATTTCCGGGGAAAGAGAAAATTCCCCAGCTGCTTTTGCAGCCGGTTCAGATCATCCTGAAGCGCCATCGCTGCCACCTCCCTGCATGAGCCTGCGGCGCAGTCCGCTATATCGCCGGGCCTGCCGGTCGTTTTCTGCCATTTTTCCGGGAATCACGTCGTCCCCCACCATTACCAGCAGTTCTCTGGCCCGTGTGATGGCAGTATACAGCACCCCCCGCACCATGAGAGATGCGGCGGCAGGGGCGCTGACCAGCACCACGGCCCGGTACTCGCTGCCCTGTGCCTTATGTACCGTCATGGCGTAGGCCATGTCCAGCTGGCCCAGCAGATCCGGGGTATAGACGCTGGTGCGGTCATCGAAGCGGATGGTCACCAGCTCGCCGCCGGGGTCAATTTCCTGAATGATCCCCACGTCGCCGTTGAAGATGCCGGTACCCATCTCGCCGTCGTCCTTCTGCCAGAGGACGTCGTAGTTGTTGCGGGTCTGCATGACCCGATCCCCCTCCCGGAAGGTCAGCTCCCCCCACGTTTTCTGGCGCTTGTCTGGGGCAGGCGGGTTCAAAGCCGCCTGCAGCGCCCGGTTCAGGCTCACGGTGCCGGTAAGACCCCGGCGGGTGGGGGACAGCACCTGGATCTGATCGGCGGGGATCCCCATGTTGTCCGGCAGGCGGGTGCGGCACAGGTCCATCACCGTCTGCACCAGACGGTCCGGGGCCCGGCGGCACAGAAAAAAGAAGTCGTTCTGGCCGCTGCCAAGCTCCGGGGGACGGCCGCTGTTGACGGCGTGGGCATTGCGGATGATGGCGGAACGCTCCGCCTGACGGAACACCTCCGTCAGGGACACGGCGGCCACTGCGTGGGAGCGCAGCAGATCCCCCAGCACGTTGCCGGGGCCAACGGAGGGCAGCTGATCGGGGTCCCCCACCATCACCAGACGGCAGCCGGGCTTCACAGCCTCCAGCAGCGCCTGCATCAACGGCAGGTCCACCATGCTCATCTCGTCTACAATGACGGCATCGGCCTCCAGCGGCTCCTTGCCGTTTTTCTTGAACACCGTCTCGCCGGTAAGCTCGTTATAGGTCATACCCAGCGCCCGGTGGATGGTTTGGGCCTCCCGGCGGCACAGCTCGCTCATGCGCTTGGCGGCACGGCCTGTGGGGGCCAGCAGCAGCACCTGAAGGCCCATGCCCTCGAAGAGGGCCACGATGCCCCGTGTGGAGGTGGTCTTGCCGGTGCCGGGGCCGCCGGTCAGCAGCAGCACGCCGGTGCGGGCCGCCAACTCCACCGCCTGACGCTGCTGAGGGGCATAGGCGATGCCCTGCTGCTCCTCCATCTCCCGGATCAGCTTCTCCACGCCCCGGCCCTGTGACCGGGGAGCATCCCGCAGCGCCAGCAGCCGCCGGGCCGTCTCGCTCTCTGCCAGATACATCCGGCGCAGGTAACAGGCGTCCACCCGTGCGATCCGCTCCTCCGCCACGGCGCCACGGCTCTCCAATGTGTCCAGCGCCTGCTCCACCAGCTCCGGCGGGGCGCCGATGAGCTGTTCCGTGGCCGCCAGCAGCTTGGGCCGGGGCAGGAACACATGGCCGTTTCCCAGATTGTGCTCCAGCTCGTACAGCACCGCCGCCTCCGTGCGGCAGGGGCTGTCGCCGCCGAAGCCCATACTCAGAGCGATCTCGTCCACATCGGCAAAGGCTACGCCGTAGCGCTCCCCCGCCAGCAGATAGGGGTCCGCCCGGAGACGGGGCAGCGCATCGGCGCCGTAGGTGCGGTACAGCCGCATGGCCAACTCCACCGGCAGCTCGTACCGGGCCAGAAACTCCATGACCCGACGCAGTCCCGTCAGCTCCCGGAAGGCGGCGGAGATCTCCATGGCCCGCTTGGAGGTGATGCCCTTGACGGTGCTCAGCCGCTCCGGCTCCTCCTCGATAACAGCCAGCGTCTCGCCGCCGAACCGTTCCACCAGCCGCTCCGCCGTGGCAGGGCCGACGCCCTTGATGATGCCGGAGGAGAGGTAGCTGATGAGTTCCTCCTCCGTCTCCGGCATCAGACGCTCCACCGTCTCGGCGGCGAACTGCTGACCGTAGGAGGGGTGGCTGACCCACAGGCCGTCGGCGGTGAGCTTTTCACCGGGGGCCACGCAGGGGATACATCCCACCACTGTCACCAGCTCGCCCTCCTCCGTCAGCAGGCCCAGCACCGTATAGCCGTTCTCCTCATTCTGGAAGATCACGTGTTGGACGGTTCCCTCCACCGTGCAGCGCTCACCCATAGCTCGTTCCTCACTTCAGATAATTTTCCAATTCCTCCGCCGGGCAAAGCTGCACCCGGCTGTATCGCTGCGTCAGGCTCTGCGCCAGACGCAGGCCCGTCTCATCCAACCCGCAGTCCGCCAGCAGGATGGGGGTCTCCCCTGTCGCGCGCTGCTCCATGGTCAGGTGCAGAGCCCGCTCCAGCGTGGCCCCGTCCCCCCGGACCGGCAGCACCAGTACGGCCTCCGCCACCGGGCTATGGCGGCGCAGCAGTGTCTCCGCCAGCAGCCAGAGGATGGTGCTCACGCCCACCGCCGCCAAAAAGGCGATGAGGCCGTCTCCCATCAGTTTCATGCCATCACCTCATGCCATTGTATGCAGAAGACGGGAGGGCGGGTGTCTCGGTATCAGCTTATCACATTTTCTCCGCCGCCGCAACCGGCGGCAGGCGTTCAGGACAGATACTTTTTCAGGTACTGGCCGGTGTACGAGGTCTTGCAGGCCGCCACTGTCTCCGGAGTACCGGCGCAGACGAGGGTCCCTCCCCCGGCGCCGCCCTCCGGGCCCAGATCGATGAGCCAGTCGGCGGACTTGATGACATCCAGATTGTGCTCGATGACCAGCACCGTGTTCCCGGCGTCCACCAGCCGCTGCAGCACCTCCAGCAGCTTCTTCACATCGTCGGAGTGCAGGCCCGTGGTGGGCTCGTCCAGGATATAGAAGGTGCGGCCCGTGGCCCGGCGGGACAGCTCCGTGGCCAGCTTCACCCGCTGGGCCTCGCCGCCGGACAGGGTGGTGGAGGACTGGCCCAGCTTCACATAGCCCAGGCCCACGTCGCACAGGGTGCGGAGCTTTTCGGCGATTTTCGGCACCGGGGCGAAGAACTCCAGGGCCTCCTCCGCCGTCATGTCCAGCACGTCGGCGATGCTCTTGCCCTTGTAGCGCACCTCCAGAGTCTCCCGGTTATAGCGCTTGCCGCGGCACACCTCGCAGGGGACATATACGTCGGACAGGAAGTGCATCTCAATCTTCAGCATACCGTCGCCGCAGCAGGCCTCGCACCGGCCGCCCTTGGTGTTGAAGGAGAACCGCCCCGGGCCGTAGCCCCGGGCCTTGGCCTCCTGGGTGGCGGCGAACAGGGTGCGGATCTCGTTGAACAGGCCCGTGTAGGTGGCGGGATTGGAGCGGGGCGTCCGGCCGATGGGGCTCTGGTCGATGCCCACCACCTTGTCCAGATACTCCTCCCCCTCCAGGGCGTCATGCCTGCCGGGCCGGACCTTCATGCGGTTCAGGTCCGCCCCCAGGCGCTTGAAAATGATCTCGTTGACCAGGGAGGACTTGCCGGAGCCGGACACGCCGGTGACGCAGGTGAAGGTCCCCAGGTGGACGGACACGTCGATATGGCGCAGGTTGTTTTCCGCCGCGCCCCGGACGGTGAGGTATGCTCCGCTGCCCGGGCGGCGGCTCTCCGGCACGGGGATGAACTTTTTGCCGCTTAAATACTGGCCGGTGAGGCTGTTGGGGTTGGCCATGACCTCCTCCGGCGTGCCGGCGGCCATAACCTGTCCGCCATGGGCCCCGGCCCCGGGACCGATGTCAATGAGGTAGTCGGCAGCGCGCATGGTGTCCTCGTCATGCTCCACCACGATCAGGGTGTTGCCCAGGTCCCGCAGCCGCTTCAGGGTGGCCAGCAGCTTGTCGTTGTCCCGCTGGTGCAGGCCGATGGACGGCTCGTCCAGGATATACAGCACCCCCATGAGGCTGCTGCCGATCTGGGTGGCCAGGCGGATGCGCTGGCTTTCGCCGCCGGACAGGGTGCCGCTGGACCGGGACATGGTCAGGTAGCTCAGGCCCACGGATTGCAGGAAGCCCAGCCGGGAGCGGATCTCTTTGAGAATCTGGGCGGCGATGAGCTGCTGGTGCACGAGGAACTGCAAAAAGGTCAAGTGCTGTCAGTTGAAAATTTAGGACAAAAGTTCTTTTCGAAAAATCTGGCAGCACAAGAAGAATTTTTTGAACGGTTGTCTGCGGTAGATATTTCTCGGGATGAAGAGTTGTCTTTATCTGAACGATTTCAACGGAAGTTTCAAAAACAGGCGATTAGAACTTCCAGTGGAGTTGAAATTAAAATACCTACACAGGTGTATTCAAATGCAGATGAGATAGAATTCATCAATAACCCTGATGGTACGGTATCTTTGCTGATCAAAAATATAGAGCTATAAACGGTTTCCGTTGTAAAGGGAGGTATACGATGTCTACAAAAAATATATACTTGTTTAAAGTCTCGATTCGTGATACCCAAACAAATACCGAGGTTCCCGTTCAATTATTTAGAGGGTTATTACGGGAAATTTTTGATAGAGAAGGCCGGAAAAAGTGTAGAAAGGATAACAACGGAATGAGTATTGTAGAAGCAAGTATTTCTGTTCCGGCGGAGCATGAAACAAATGTTTTCGGACAATTTGACCAGCATATAAAAAAGATGGAGCGGGCACT
>OLOQ01002620.1_pt1 | contig 14361 bp, 3 predicted proteins | sample 1673101 | NCBI WGS metagenome assembly OLOQ01 (sample SAMEA3136754, study PRJEB25190) | human gut metagenome | biome: human gut; feature: human-associated habitat; material: faeces | place: Austria | collected 2013 | reverse complement strand
TGCCGTTGGAAATCCGCAGGCTGTCATGGGTCTTGGTGCAGTAGACGTTACCGGAGACATGAACCAGCTCTTGTGGGGCGCACTGCCGCAAATAGGTAAGCAGGTCTACCTTGCGGGCTTGTTCAATTGTTTCTTGAGTATAGTAGATTTTATCTCCCCCTTTCCGCCCCCAAATCATAAAAAGGGAGCTATGTAATGAGCATAGGAAAAGGCTCCCTTTCGGGAGCCTTTTCTGTGTGCACTATGTTTTTACTTGACTACGTTCTGGTCGAAGTTCGCCATGATGCTGGCGGCCTGGGCGCGAATGGTGCTGCCCTGGGGGTCGATAGTGCCATCCTCATGGCCGTTGATCAGGCCCTTGCCATTGGCCCAGCTCAACGCTGTCTCCGCCCAAGAGCTGATGGAACCAGCGTCCGGGAACTGGGTCAGGTCGCCGCTGGCTGTCAAATCATAGCCCTTGTACTTGGCGTAGTTGTACAGTATCTGGGCGAACTGTTCCCGGGTCACGTTGCTGTCCGGGTCGTACAGGCCCTCGCCAATGCCCGCCACCACATTGTTCTGGGCGGCCCAGGTGATGGCGTCCACAGCCCAGTGGCCGGAGGTCACGTCAGTAAAATCAGTGTCGTCTGTCACAGCGGGCTGGCCTTCCAGGTTGTAGAACAGCTGGGCGGCCTGGGCGCGGTTCAGCTCCATGGTGGGCTCGAAGACGGTCTCGTCGGTGCCAGCCATGATGCCGTTCTCGTATACATAGGCCACGGCGTCATAGAACCAGTCGTCCCCTTCCGTCACGTCCTCAAAGGGCCAGGTGGGCTCTTCCGGCTCGGAGGGTGTGGATGGGGTGTCACCGCCACCACCAGAGTAGGCTGTCACTTCAATCTTACAAGCGGCTGTTCCTGTGGTTTCTCCGTCTGCTGAAGACGTAGCGGTAAATGTATATTCCTTACTAATGTTTGGCAGAGATGCAGTCCACACACTCTCTGTCTGGGTCACTATGATCTCTGAATCATCACAGGTCACTTTGACCGCCTGTCCCTCTGGTACGCCAGTAACTTTAAGGATTACATTTCCACCGCCTGTCAAGGTATCCGGCTCTGCGGAAATCGCTAGTTCAGTGGCAAGGACAGGTTGCCTCTGATATCCACACTCATTGCAGATGAGATCTCCATCATTGGTAAAGATATGTTTCACCTTTTCTCCAGGTGCCTCACAAATCGAGCAAACTTTCCAATGGTTCTCTGCATCCATGCTCCATTCGTTCCTATAGGTGTGAACTTTGACAGGAATTGACTCTCCTTTGGAAATCAAGCTATCACAGGCCAAACAATAGAGATCGCCAGTATAGCCAGAATGCGTACAGGTAGCCTCTATTGCGTTTCGGCGTTCTGTTTCCCCCACATGGTTGTTTGGATCCAACTCTGCTTCAATACTTGTCAAAATCACTTGGCAATCTTCATCGCCATAGTACTTACCCTGGCATTTTTCACTGGAGCAAGTCCAATATTCCACTGTACCCTGAACGGAACAAGTGGATGGCACCGCTGCATGATGAGTAATCCCTGTATGAATGTGATCGAGTTTGTCTATCGGAGTGTCTTCATTTCTCTCATAATGGCACATCGTGCACTCCTCATGCTTCAACCCAGTCTCATCCTCTGTAGCAGGCTTGTCAACAATCCACTGAAATGTGTGTGCTTCTTCCTCAGCAGGAGTTTTGCAGGCTGTGCATTCTTTCCAATGCTTTTCGCCGTCGAATTGCCATGCATCACTGTAAGCATGAGGGATCATGGGGATGTCTTCCTTAGTTTGAATATCCTCGTATGCTTTGCCTTCAAAAGTGACAGCCGCTGTGTACGCGGTAGTTCCCATGGCCGTGCAGGTGGCTGGGGTGGTGATTTCCGACGTCACTTCAGCACTCTGGGTATCCGTATGGGAGGAATCGTTTTGACAGGTAAACGTCACGCTACAAGACTGCAAGTCCTCGCTCCAATTATATTGGGGGTTCCAATTATGACCTGTTGCAGGAATATCTTGAATTGTTTTTGTATCTTGATACACCTCTTCCTGGAAGGTGACGCTGGCGGTATAAGCAGTAGAACCCATCTGCTCACAGGAAGCTGGTGTATCTGTTCTCGAGTCTACGGTTGCGTTTGATTCCTGTCGGCTACTGCAACCGTCCCTGGTGCAGTCAAAGGAAACGGTGCAGGACTTACAATCCTGAGACCATTTGAAAGTGGGAGGACCATAAGAATGGCCCAATTCAGGGATTATTTTCCAGGTGCCGATATCATCCTGGATCTCCTTTGTACAATCTGCATCCTCAAAATTCATGCCACAGGTACAAGTATAGTATTCTCGGGTTCCCGCTTCGGTGCACGTGGCCGCTTTCCCTTCATTTTTAGTCGCAATGTCTTTGTGGCAATGCCAGATAGCGGTTATTGTCACATTATGGTCTGGCATGATAAAGGTCGTCTCGGTAGCCTCAGCATTTGTAAAAGTGACATCAGCAGGATAAGCAGTCCACTTTTCAAACACACAGCTTGTTTTCGTGCCCGCATTGATAGTAACAGCAACGCCTTGTTTATAGGAGCCACTTCCAGTCGCACCGGTTCCGCCGTCCACTATGGTAACAGTAGCTTCCCCTTCCGGGACCGTTACTTTTTCAATTGGGCCAGCTGTATGGGTATCCGTTTCAGCATAACGCACTTCATAGATCCCAGCGGCGAGGTCTGAGATCTCAGTGGCGTCAGGCGTGACTGGTTCCCAGGCAACTTCTGGATCTGCAACTGGGCGATACTCATAGCTCTTATTTGCATCGAGACCCGTGATTTTGCCGTCTTCTTCGCCCGGCAAACTGGGCTTCACCCCTGCCAGAGTTTCTGCAATTTCCAGTCCGTCCGCGCGAGCGATAGAGATGTCATAGGTAGCGGTTTTGCCTTCATATGTGATGGTCAAAGTCTGCTTCTCTACTACAGCAGAGGAATCAAATCCACTGACCATATCCGAAGTCACCGAAACGGTTTCCTGAGAGCCATCGTTGTTGACCACCAGAATGGAAAGTCCGGTCACATCCAGAGAGTCGCCCACTTTATACTCCGTCTTATGATTGATGCTGTTGACGCTGATAGAATAGGCGCTGACCGGAAGTGTATAGAATGCACCGGTTCCCGTTCTCTGTTTTGCATTGGGTTGTACTGAAGCAAGAGTGTTATCAAAAACTTTATCTACATCATTTGTATCTGTATAGACTTGATAGGTGTAGTCTGGAAGAAAATAAGCATTAATTGCTTTTCCAGAATATTCTCCCGGCTGCAGGTTGACTAATGTTCCCTCAACTGGGGAGTATATTTGAGCTGGAATGGTATGCACTGTGGCACCCGCGTTATAATAATCAATTAATGCACCAATTGCGCCAATCTGTGTAGTAGTCTCTAGTTTTGCGCCATTCCCAACTAAAATAGAACCAGTACCATTTGTCTGGATCAATCCTCCAAAAGAGCCATCCAGTCTCATATCCCCGTCGACAATCAATTCCGCACTACCAGACATACTCGCATTCTGCAGGTCAGCGGTAGTGGGATATCCGCCAATCGTAGCATAATCCGTCTGTCCCACAGTATAGTGTGAGCTGCTCCCTGTCTTTTTTTGGTCAAATAAAGCGGGATAAACCGTTAATTTCGCGTCAATCGGTATATCCAAGGCGGCTCCATTCTCCACCTTCAGGGAGGCACCTGGCAGTAAAGCAACATCATGGCTAAGCGAAAGTGTGCCAGACTGAACCACAACATCGAAAAGGTATGGAACTGGGAAGGTAAGGTTTCCCGTATCAATTGCCGCTGTAATGAACATACTTATTTCAAGAACCATATTACCAAATTTCACATTGCCGTTTGTAGTGATCGCGGTTTTCCCTACTTTGGCCATTGCTTGAGAGGCATTCGTGGTCTTCTCATTCTGCGTTGTGACACTGCAAGTCGGGTCATAAGAGCAAACTATAGAAGAATTCTCGCTTAACTGGAGAATACCAGAATCGGTTCCGATAATCTGAGCTGTAGTTTTATTGTGCTGATTACGGGCATAGAGATCTGCATAGCCAAATAGAGCACTACCATATTCGTAGGTAATGTTGCTCTGAACATTGGGCATGGCCCACCGCAGGAATGGGCTGACTGCTGATTCACCCGATTTGGTAGGCATACCAAATCCTGAAGCGTTAGAAGCACCAGCTGCCGCCGTCACAGTATATCCCCCACCGCAAAAATCCATCACCACAAAGGGCTGATAAACTGCGCCGTCATTTTTCACCACCACGTTTCCACCTCCTGAGACAAAACCGCAGGAGGAAAGGACTCCGCCATTCTCTATACTTAGGGAACCCTCTACTTGGAGACGAGAGAACTGTGTTGAAGTCCCACCGGCGGGAATATTGGAATTGCTCATGATTGTACCGCCGGTGACTATAGTCCCCTCCACTGAAAGTGTAGAGCCTTGCGAAATTGTTAGCGTTCGGTATGCATTCTCTGAACCAGAAGCAAACGTTGCTGAAGTCACCCAATTTGCTAAAGCATACGGGTTTTCAGTATCGGTGGCAGGTGCTGGTATAGTATTCTCGCTATTGTAAGGAATCACTAATGTGATACCAGAGGGTATAGTATAATTTCCAGGTACCAAAGTCCCACTCATTTCAACAGAAACCAGCTTCGTCGCGCTTTCCTGTGCCTTTTCAACAGCTTCATTTAAGTCCACATAATAGCTTTCATCCACCGAGAAAACCGCCGTATCTTCTGGAACAAACCAGGGCGTTACTGTGGTATTCTCATCAAAATGGATCGTCGTAGAAGCATCCGTCGACAACACTGTGTTATTCTCGTCTTTCCAGCCCAAAAACTTATAGTTTGAAGCTGCGGTGGCAACAAGGGCATACGCATGGGAAGATTCATTTTCCTTTTTCAACCCTGTTTTCGGCACCGCTTCTTCATCTACGGTGTAGGTGCCGCCCTCTGCTGGCGAAAAAAACACCTCATAAGTGCCTGAAGCATACAGAAAAATATTTTCTATCGTTATTTCGGTTTTTTTCTCCCCCTCAGCACTTGTCAATTGAATAGATATAGATTTGTTAGATGCCAATTTCTTTGAAAACGTACCCGCACTTGTACAATTAGCGCCATCAATCACCACAGAGCCATCATTTAATTGCAATTTATAATCAAAAGACAATGTTGCGCTCGTGTCCTTTTGATTGGTGATGATGAGCTTCGTTGAGGAAGCCGAGTCACTACCACAAGTGCCACCATCTTTTCCTGTAACAGACCCCTTAATTGAATTTCCGCTAAGAGAAGCCCATGTACCATCGTCATTCCAACTCACACCAATATCTAGGTCTGCAAGTGAAAGTGAAGAAGCCGCCTGGACAGGCATCGCGGACAGCGGGACCATGCTCAGCACCAGGAGCAATGCCAGCAGCATAGAACCCATTCGTTTTATCGCACCCTTTATCATAGGGTGTCACCTCCTCGTCTTTACGCGAGCCTGCCTGCGGCGGTCCCGCTCTACTAATTCAAAATAGACAGCGCACCCGATTGCCATGGACAAGATGGACCAGAGATGGGCAGGGTGCAGTCCGAGAAAAATAGCGTCGCCCTCGCGGAACCACTCTTCCACAAACCGGAAAGCGCCATAGGCCATCATATACAATGGGTACACCGTTCCTGGAACGGCTGGCCGGCAGAGACGCCGGTATAACAGCACCAACAACACACCGTGGAACACCATCTCGATCTCCCGTGTGGGCCAGCGGAGCTGGTTGCTTCCGGGAAGCAGCATTCCTTCGCAGCAGCCTGAAACAATGCAGTTTACGCGCACGATCAACAGCGTGGAGATCACACACAGGGTCATCACATCGAACACCTGCCTCGCATCGCGCTTGAACACTTTGGCCCCAAGAGCATAAAAGAGAGGCAGGAAGAAAATGGCCCCATACAAACTCATCCCACCGGAAAGGGTCAGTTGGAAGGACTCCAACCCGGCGAACAGCTTCACGCAAAACACACCAGCAATGGTATGAAGAATGGCGGCGATCAGGATGGCTGGTTTGGAAATTTCCAGTCTCTGCTGGAACCGTCCCATCCATAGGGCTGTACACAAGGTACCGGCGATCAGGCAGAGGAGCAAGACCGGCTCCATAAGCAGCACGCTCCTTCTTTCATGGAGAGAATAAAAAAACCAGGGCTGGCAGGAACCTGCCCGCCCTGGCTTGGGTGGTCACAAAACTTTGTTAGGGCTGTACAACCGTGGTGGTATCTTCCGTGGTATACTGGCTGAAGTCGATGTGCAGGACCACAACCACAGTCTCTGTGGCACTAAAGCCCATAGAGTCTTCCAAATCAACATTCACGGTCACAGGCACAGCGTAATAGGTGTCTTTGTATTCTCCTTCAGCACTGACCTTAAACTGGCTGGGGGTCATCTCCTTGATGCCCTCCGAGGTCATGCCAATTACGCCATCCATAAAGTTGTGCCAAGCATCATCATCGGTGCCAGGCTTAAATCCAGTTTCAGTGAAAAAGTTTGTCCCATTTACGGTCACCGTCAGCTTGCTGAGAACCTTATTGATCACATTGGCATTGCTGTTCACTGTGGTCAGAACGGAATTGATCTCATCCGCACCGCTGCCCAAAATATCATCCAGCTGAATCTCATCGCTATTCATCAAGCTCAGGAAAGTCCCCACAGTTTGACGGTCAAAAATGGCTTGCAGATCTTGCAGATCATTACCAGAGGTGCCCTTGTCTTCCACCAAGTCTGCAGCCTTCTGCATCAGAGCATCAGGCATTTCCATGGTGACCACAGCGGCTTCGCTCTCGCTGACGGTAATACCGTAACGGCTATTAATCTCCGCAGAATCAAGGGTCTCCATCTGGAGATGGTCGGCCAAAGTCTGAGCAAGGTTTTTGACCTTTGCTACTTCATCGCCCACCAGATTCACATCAATATTGAACTCATACGAATCTTCTCCAGCAGCTTTTGCCGAAACGGACTTGAAGGTGTAAACGCCGCTTTCCTCTTCCATGTTTGCCAACGTGTAGAAGAAGCCGTCAGCCACACTAAAGAGTGCTTCCTTTAACGCGGTATTCTGGAACTCGCCCTCCACATAGACGTCCTTTCCGTCCACTGTCAAAGTATAGTCACCAAACTTGGCATCAAGGGCTTCTTTGATCCGAGTGGCAAGACCATTCAAAATACTACCGTCAAAAGCTCCTTTGCCAGCCATAATAGCATCCACATTCAAAGTGAGGGCGGCAGTCCCGGTCTCTTCATCCAGCTCAGCTGTTACCAACTGCTTGCCGTCATGGCCTTTGATCTGCGCCAAAGCCTCATTCAACTCTTCCCAAGCAGCTTTCACAGCTTCTTCCGCCTTATTGGTGTCCTCCACAGGGGGAGTCACACCGCCGCCACCGCCGCCTGTGGAGGGGGCAGTAATGGTGATCTCAGAATCAGGGGCTACGGTCTGGCCGTTGGCGGTGGTGCCAGTGACGCCTTCCCGAGCAGCGATCGTGGTGCCCACAGGGGCATCGGTGACCTGCACGTTGTTCTCCAGGGCGACCACTTCTGTATCACCAGTAGCGTTTGCCAGAGACACGGTGGCGCCTTCATTGGCAACTACCACCGTGATAGGTTCATCCGCGGTGATAGACACGTTGTCCGCCAGCACCAGCACGATACCGGTGCCATCCACAGTCTGGTTGCCCTCTTCCACCACATAAGCCACGATGGCCTTATTCAGCAGGGCCATAACGCTGGCGCGGTTGATGTCATCGTCGGGCACCAGAGTGGTATCGGTGATACCAGAGATAAAGCCACGGTTCACCAAAGCATTGATGTAGCCCTCAGCCCAATCGGAGATCTGGCCCTCATCGGCAAAGTCTTTCTCCATGGTATCTTCCCGCTCAATCCCCATGGCCTGGGCGAACATGGTGAAGAACATCTCACGGGTGACAGTGCCTTCGGGATCCATCTGGTTGTTGCCCACACCAGCCATGATGCCGGCTTCCACACACTTAGCGATGTGGCCCGCATACCAAGCGTCCGCAGTGATATCGGTAAAGCTGCTGAGATCAGCCTCGTCCGTAAGATTCAGCAGTTTGGAAAACACGGAAGCCGCCTGGGCGCGGCTCAAGTCACCTTCCGGGTCGAATTCATTATTCCCCACTCCGGTAACTACCCCAACATCGCTCCACCGGTCGATGGCTTCTTCAGCCCAGTGATCCTGAGTGTCATCGAACTCCACAGCCATTGCGGAGACAGGGATGAATGTCAAAATCAGGCACAGGCTCAGCAGAACTGCGACAAACCTTCGTTTCATCGTTCATTTCCTCCTTTAAACATACAGGAAATCTTTCCGTTGTGATATCACAACGGAAAAGGGGCATGCCCCTTTTCCCAAATCTGTGTCGATTATAGCACATAATTTCACTAATGTGAACTGCATTTCAATTTTTTGCCAAGTGAAAATATCACAAGAATTCCAAGGGAAAACTACACAAAACATCAATTCACTTATCATGCTATCACCTGCACTTAAATTATGTTAACAGCGCGGCAATCCACGCTGTTTTTCATTCTAGAACCAGAACTTCAAGCACATCTTCCATCATCGTTCCCTTCCCACCACTTTCCGGGTGGGGGCTTCTTCTCCTTCGTCGGGGGCGCTGTCCAGCAGCTCCCTGTCTTTTTCGTCCAGCTTCAGCAACTTGGTCAGCTCCGCCAAACGCTGGGATTTCTTCCGCAGCTCCCTCTCCCGGGGAAAAGGCTTTTCTGCCTCTGTCTTGGCAGTTTCCATTTGCTCCTTGGTTCTCTCCAAGGCTCCACGGTATGACTCCAAAAACTGCTCCAAACCATTCAAGGCATTGTCCATCCGGGTGATATTGCCAAACACATCCGTCCCCAGGGACACCCGGTGGGATAAAACCCCCTTGAGGGAAACCTGATACTCCTTGGAAAACACCTCGTAAGACAGCTCCATCTCAAAGCCCCGGTAGGAGCCGACAGACACCGGCTCTGTGCTCTCCATCTGAGAGCAGGCGTCCAGAAGGGCTTTCCCAGCCTGGGCCTTCTCTGTGTAGGTGATTTCCTTAACACACATGGGTGGAAAGCCCTCGGCTGGTGTATTCTGATCCCGCCGGGCAATGTCGGCGGTGGTTCCGGCAATCCGTTCCTCATATTGCTGAATCTGCTGGGGATAGTATTTCAACACCTTGTCCTCCAGCTCGTACTTCTGGCTGAGGAAACTGGCCCGGAGCATTTTCAGCTTGTTCACCTCCGTCTCCAAATTGGCCCGCTCGATGATCTGTGGATTGCCTGTCGCCAGGGCCTTGATCTCGTTGTAGGAGAGCACCACATCGTCGATCTCCTGCATCACCCGGGCCGGGGCCTTGGAGGTGAACACCTGGGAGATGAACCGCTGCTTGTTCTCCACCATTTGGTAGAGGTAGCTGTCGAAGGTGCCCTCAGTCACATAGCGGTAAATCTGCACCTCCGGGTTTTGGTTCCCCTGGCGGATGATGCGCCCGCTGCGCTGTTCCAAGTCCCGGGGACGCCAGGGGCAGTCCAGATCATGGAGAGCGATGAGCCTATCCTGGACGTTGGTTCCGGCTCCCATTTTGGCGGTGCTGCCCAGCAGTACCCGCACCTGCCCGGCGCGGACTTTCCCAAAGAGCTGCTGCTTCTGGGCTTCGTTGGCGGCGCTGTGGACAAAGGCAATCTCCTCCTGGGGAATCCCACGGGCAACCAGTTTGTCTTTGAGTTCGTTGTACACACTAAAGGAGCCGTCCGTTTTTGGCGTGGAGAGGTCGCAAAACACCAACTGCGTCAGCCGGTCTTTCTGGGAGTTCTTCCAAATCTGGTAGACTTTCTCCGCGCAGACGTTCACCTTGCTGCCCTCCATATCCGGCAGCAGGGGGTTGAGCAGCCGCTGATCCAATGCCAGCTTGCGGCCATCGTTGGTGATGAGGAGCATATTGTCCTGGGAGGCGTCCACCGCCCCGCTGCGCACCGCGTCTGCACGTTGTCCCAGGGCTTCCACCATTTCCTTCTGGATGTCGCTGGGCTTGCACACCACCGTCTCATACTTGGCTTTGGGCACAGGGAGATTGAGCATATCCGCCGTCTGGATGTCCGCCACCTCCTTGAAAAGGGCCATCAGCTCGGGAAGGTTGTAGAAATTGGAAAACCGGGTCTTTTGCTGGAATCCCTGGCCTTCTGGCTTCAGTTCCATGCTGGTGACCGTCTCCCCAAACTGGGAGGCCCAGGCGTCAAAGTGAGACAGTCCCAGTTCTTTCAACAGGTTTCCCTGCAAGTACCGCTGCATGGTGTACAGCTCCGCCATGGAGTTGGACACCGGGGTACCTGTGGCGAACACCACGCCCTTGCCCCCGGTGAACTCGTCCATGTACTGGCACTTCATGTACAGGTCGGAGGCTTTCAAGGATTCCGTTTGGGAGATGCCCCCCACATTCCGCATTTTGGTGTAGAGGTAGAGGTTTTTGAACAGATCCGCCTCGTCAATGAACAGCCTGTCTACACCCAATTCCTCGAAGGTCACCACATCGTCCTTGGCGCTTTGGTCGTTGAGCTTTTTCAGCTTGGCCTCCAAACTCTTCTTAGACCTCTCCATCTGCTTCACGGTGAACCGGGAACCCTCCTGTTTTTTGGCGGCTTGGATGCCCTCCACCACCTCTGCGATCTGCTTTTTCAGCATGGCCTGCTGCCGCTCTGTGGAGAGGGGGATTTTCTCAAACTGGCTGTGGCCCAGGATGATCCCATCGTAGTCTCCTGTGGCGATGCGGGCGCAGAATTTCTTCCGGCGCTGCTTCTCAAAGTCCTTCTTAGTGGCCACCAGGATATTGGCTCCCGGGTACAAGTTCAGAAAATCCGAGGCGAAGTCCCCGATGATGTGGTTGGGCACCACAAACAGGGCCTTGCTGGAAAGCCCCAGGCGCTTGCTCTCCATGGCGGTAGCGATCATGGCAAAAGATTTCCCCGCGCCCACCACATGGGCGAAGAGGGCGTTTCCCCCGTAGATGGCCCGGGCCACAGCATTGCGCTGGTGGGGCCGCAGGGTGATCTCCGGGTTCATCCCGGCAAACACCAGGTGGCTGCCGTCATACTCCCGGGGCCGGATGGCATTGAACTTCTCGTTGTAGAGGCCGCACAAACGCTCCCGCCGGGCGGGGTCAGCCCATACCCACTCCTGAAACTTCTCCTTGATCTGGTCCTGCTTGTCCTGGGCGATGGCAGTTTCCTTCTTGTTGAGCACCCGCTGCTCTTTGCCATTCTCATCTTGGACCGTATCGAACACCCGCACGTCCCGGAGGTTTAGGGTATCCTCGATGAGCTTGTAGGCGTTCACCCGCTTGGTGCCGTAGGTGTTGAACACCCGGATGTTGCTCCGATCCAGGCTTTTCTCGGAGACATTCCACTCCCCTGTCACGGGGGAGTACCGGACGCGGATGCGGCTCTTATAATAGAAAGGCGTTTGCAGCAGCTCGTGGGTGAACTGCTCCGCCACATTCTCGGGAATCCAGGTGGCTCCCAAGCGCACGTTGATTTCCCCGGCGGTCAAATCCTTGGGCTGCACCTTTTCCAGGGCCTCCACGTTTGTGGCATAGGTGGAGCCGGCTTCCGCCGCAGCCCGTGCCTGCCGCAGCTTTTCCCGCACGTTGCCGGAGAGGTACTCGTCCGCCGTGACGTAGTGTGGTTTTCCATTGGTTCCCACTTCGCCGGGGACGGGAAAAATCACGCCCCGCAGCTCCTCCGCCAGCTGCTCCTGGGTTTTCCCGGTGAGGGAGGCCATATATCCCAAGTCTACCCGGGCTTTTTCCCCAATAGACACGGCCAGGGCCTCGGAGGCCGTATCCACATGGGTGACGGCCCGGTAGGGCTGGATGGTGCGTTTGGTAAACAAGTCGGCCTTCCGTTTTAGATTGCCCTGTTCATCCAGCACCTCCAGGGAGCACAGGAGGGGAAAACTGCTGTCGGCGGAAAAGACGGAGGTGTTGGCCCGGCTGTTGAGCAGGCCGTACTGAGCGGTGAAACTGTCGTACAGGCGGTTCAGCTCCCGCTGGCCCGCTTGGACAGCTTCCTCCGAACCGTTCTCCATCTGGATTTCCAGCAGATTCCGGGCGCAGTCCCGAATGGCGATCATGCCCCGGATACGGTTCTCCGCTGTGACGGAGGCCTCCACGGGGAACATCCGGCTGTTCTCCCGGTAGTACACCTGCCCGTCTACAACCGTGTAGCTGAAGTTGCGAACATCAGGGTCAGCTGGGATGGAATTATCCTCGTCCTCCCGTTCCTCCATTTCGTAGGGGGTGTATTGGGCGCGGAGGTTCTCCACGGCCTTTTCCAGCAAATCGGCAAGGCCGGCACCTTCCAAGGGCTGGCAGGTGGTTTCTTTTTCGTTTCCGTACATACTCCGGTCAAAGGCCATCCGGCCCAGCATCATCTCCGGGTGGTCGATAAAATATTGGTTGACAGGCACCCCGTCCTCTGTCTGCCCCAGGTGGAGCCATTCCAGACCCGAGTCAGGCAAACTCACGTCCACCAGCTTCTCCCGTTTTTGGAGAAAGAGGATGTCCGTGGTCACCTGGGTCCCGGCGTTGGCGAGAAAAGCGTTGTTGGGCAGGCGGATGGCTCCAATGAGCTCCGCCCGCTCTGCGATGTATTTGCGCACGCTGGGGTTCTGCTTGTCCAGGGTACCCTTGGAGGTGATAAAGGCCACAATGCCGCCGGGCCGCACCTTGTCCAAGGTTTTGGCGAAAAAGTAGTCGTGAATGAGAAAATGATATTTATCATACCGCTTGTCGTGGAGAGAATAGCTGCCGAAAGGCACATTGCCGATGGCAAGGTCAAAAAAGCTGTCCGGCAGCTCGGTATCCTCAAACCCCTGCACCGCGATGCTGCTCTGCTGGTACAACTGCTGGGCGATGCGGCCGGTGAGGGAGTCCAGCTCCACGCCGTACAGGCGGCTGTCCTTCATGCTCTCCGGCACCAGCCCAAAAAAGTTGCCAATGCCGCAGGAAGGCTCCAGGAAGTTGCCGGTGCGGAAACCCATATTCTCCACCGCCTGATAGATGGCCTGGATAACGGTGGGGGACGTGTAGTGGGCGTTTAGGGTGGTAGCCTTGGCGGCCTCGTATTCCTCGGGTGACAACAGGCCCTTCAGCTCCGCGAATTCCTCCGCCCACTGGGAGTTGTCCCCATCAAACGCCTGGGGTAAGCCACCCCAGCCCACATACCGGGACAGGATCTCCTGTTCCTCCGAGGTGGCCAGCCTGCCCTCGGCTTCGACTTGCTTCAAGGTTTGGATGGCGGCCACATTGTTGTGAAATTTTGTTTTGGCGCCGCCCTCTCCTAAGTGGTCGTCCGTGATGCGGAAGTTATGGCGCTGTTCCGGAGAAATTTCCGGGTGCAGCACAGTGGGGGAAAACTTTTCCCGGCCCACGGGCGGCGGGGGAAGTGATTCTTCTTTTTGGGGTTGTGCTTGTTCCTGCTCCTGGAGAAGCTCACGCACACGGGCAACCTTCTCAACCCGGCTGATTGGAAAACCCACATTCCCTTCAAAGGTCACATCCCGCAGGGTCACATCATCGGAAACATCACTGACGCGCTCCACTACAAAACGATGTCCAACCATGGTGAGTTCTTTCCCCACCAAATCCTCATAAACGGCGGGTTCCTCAACATTTGTTTGAACTGGCTCGTTTTCTATCTGTTGTTCGTCGGCCAGAGCCTGCGCGGACTGCTCTATGGCCCGTTCATCCGGGAAGTTCCCGTAAACCCGCAGCCATCTGTTCTCCTGAAGGTCATAGATACCAGCTCCATCATAGGCAAAGCCATCCTCGCCCTCCATGGTGCCGGCCACATATTTCTGCGCCGCCTGTTCCGCCTCCGCCAGCGTTTGATAATCCAGCCGTTCATCAAAGCCATTTTCAAAGTGGTGGTACACCACCACCTCAAAAGGCGGCTCCATGTGCTGGGCATAGCGGTCGATGTCCTCCATGGTGAGCCATTCCAGTTCATCCGGCAGGGCAACATAGAGTTCCCGCATTTTGGCGATCTGTTCCCGCACGTTCCCAGCCCATAGGTGCTTTTCCGCCCGTCCGCCAGCGCCCAGGAAGTAGTCGCAGTCGGCTTTTAGTCGGCTGAGTAAGAAATAGCCATCTGACCCCTGCTCCGGCGTGGCACCGATGGATTCCAATTCTCCATCGGAAACGGAAATGAGGTCATCAAAATCCAGTTCGGCCAACTCGTTTTGGATGAGTTCATCCAGGCTCTCATACTGCCTGCGCTCCAAAAACTGCCCGT
>OLOQ01002619.1_pt1 | contig 14366 bp, 12 predicted proteins | sample 1673101 | NCBI WGS metagenome assembly OLOQ01 (sample SAMEA3136754, study PRJEB25190) | human gut metagenome | biome: human gut; feature: human-associated habitat; material: faeces | place: Austria | collected 2013 | reverse complement strand
ATTAATATTTTTTATATTATGATTGTTTTACCAGTTAATATTTTTATCAGAAAGCAGGTTATTTTTATGACAATAAATGATTTAAAAGATAAAGTAATATCAGGCGGGTTAATTACAATCGACGATGCTTTGTTTCTTTCGGAAGCAGACCTTAATGATTTGTGCAAAGCCGCCGATGAAATACAGCACACATTTTTTGGAAATGACTTTGACATATGTGCCGTTGTCAATGTAAAAGGCGGAAAATGTTCCGAAAACTGCGTTTACTGTTCACAGTCAACATGTGCAAAAATTCCCGTCAAAGCCCATGCAATGATTTCTCCGGAGCTTCTTTTAAGACACGCAAGACTCCGTAATCTTCACGACATACGCCACTACTGTCTGGTATCATCCGGAAAACGCGTAAGCGACAAAGACATTGACAAAATATGCAGCGGAATCAAAGCAATCTGCCGTGATACTAAACTTTCGGTCTGTACCTCTTTCGGTCTTCTGGGCGAAGAGCAATTCAGAAAACTTAAAGAAGCAGGCGTTGTAAGAATACATAACAACCTTGAGACATCAAGACGATATTTTCCGTACCTGTGCACAAGCCATACATATGACGAAAAAATCGCCACAATAATTGCGGCAAAAAAAGCAGGGCTTGAAGTTTGCAGCGGCGGTATTTTCGGTGTCGGTGAAACAATGAAAGACCGCATCGATATGGCATTCACGCTGCGTGACCTTGATGTCACATCAGTGCCGATTAATCTTTTAAATCCAATAAAAGGCACACCTATGGGCGATTTTGCTCCGCTTACAAAAGAAGAAATTTTAAGAATAACCGCTCTCTATCGTTTTATACTTCCGAAACAATATATAAGATTAGCCGCCGGCAGAAATTATCTTCCCGACAGCGGCTTTTCATGTTTCAAATCAGGTGCCAATGCGACAATCACGGGAAATATGCTGACCGTAAAAGGAATTTCAATGGATGAGGATATTCGCACCATAAAAGAAATGGGCTATAAAGTTATCTGATTTTTGATGTATTACGAGTATCTTTTACAGTCAAGGCAACTCCTGCCGCAATACATACAATTCCTGTTATGCAGGATATGACGCTTCCTACTGCGGGCTGTTTTTTCACAAAATAAACCGCTGTGGGACCGTCAATACTTCCGCGAACGGCTTCAGACGTCTGCATGTATGGATTCTTTAAAAAATATATTCCTGCTGTTATCAGTGCAATGCCGACAGCAACACATATAATAGTTATACTTTTATGTAACTTTTTTCTTCTCATATTATATTTTTCAATCTCTTCCTTATATAATGCAAGTTCCCGCTTTTCCTCTTCGCAATCTGCGTAATTCTTATCTGCATCGGCATTATCATATGAAAATCTTACGATTTTAAATGAATTTTTTCAATCGACGATGCGTAGAGTGACTAGAATTTTTTATCGGTGCGGGTTATAATGTTGTTATTATTCGGTATTTTAACAATTAAAGAATTTTTGACATACCGGGATTTACGGAGATTACATATGAAAATTGCTGTTTGTGATGACGATATTGCGGAACTTAATAACATTTGTGAAATACTAAATAACTATTTTGAAGAAAAAAAATACGATATTTATATTTCAAAATTCGGAAGCAGTGTAGAACTTGCCTCTATTATACAAAAAGAAAAATTCGACATATATATTCTTGATATTGTCATGCCCGTCTTAAGCGGTATGAATCTTGCAACCGAAATACGCAGTTTTGACAAAGCTTCCGATATTATTTTTCTTACGTCTTCACCTGAATTCGCTGTTGAAAGCTACTGTGTCAAAGCAACAGATTACATATTAAAACCTGTTGACAAAAATCGTCTTTTAAATTCAATTAACGAAATTGTCGAAAAAAGAAAATATGAACAAGAAAAATATGTTGTAATAAAGAGCAATATTGGTGTACACAAAATTATGTTATCAAATATTATCTGTGTCGAAGCACAAAAACATCATGTCATATATCACTTAAAAAACGATGAAAAAATCGAATGTACGGATAAATTTTCAAATGTATGTGAATTTCTTTTAAACAACCATGAATTTATTCTCGTTCATCGCTCTTTTCTCGTAAATATGAATTATATACGACACATTAACGTCACAGATATTTATATGCAGAATTCACTTATAATTCCACTTGCACAACGAAGAGTTGCCGATATTAAACGACATTATCTCGCATTCCAGATGGAGGACTGAAAATATGGATATTTCTGTCATTTTAAATATAACCAACTATATATTTGTATTAATTTTCGGAATCGTTGTATCATTATGTCTCGCAGATATAAGCTGGAAAAAATACAGCAGCTTTTATATAATTACACTTATTTTATTTGCGTTAATTCAGGCTGTTTTCTATTTTGTCCTCGGTGAAACAGTTCTTTATAAATGTTATCCTCTCCTTATACATATTCCACTTATTTTATTAATATGTTTTTATTTTCATAAAAATATATTAATTTCCGTAACCTCAGTTCTTGCCGCATATCTTTTATGCACACCAAGAAAATGGTTTGGAACTCTTGCAGCATCATTTTTTGACGGTAATACTCTGGTTTCTGATACTGTTTCCATTCTTGTCACAATTCCGCTTATGATTCTCGTTATCAAATACATGTCTCCGTACATAATCCGCCTGAAATATGAATCAAAGAAAGCTTTGTTATTATTTTTCATGCTTCCTCTGGCTTATTATATTCTGGAATACGCATTTACTGTATACACTGATTTGCTGTATACAGGCGGAGCTGTTGTCATAGATTTTATGGACAGTTTTATTGTTGTATTTTATTTTATATTATCAATGTTGTCGTTAAAATTTTCCGATGAAAAAAATAAAGCTGAACGCGAAAATCTGCTGCTCACGACGGCAACTTCACAAGCTGCAAAAGAAATAGAACAGCTGTCCTTTTCGCAAAAACAGTCTTCTATATACAGACATGACCTGCGTCACCATATGAATTTTATAAAAAACTGTATTGAAAATAACGAAACTTCACAGGCTCTCTCTTATATTGATGAAATATGCACCGGACTTGAAAACAGCCGTTTTATCAGATATTGCAGCAACGAAGCGATAAATCTGATTTTGTCATCATATGCCGACAAAGCTGCTGCCCAAAATATAACTGTTAATTTTAATGTCACCGCATCAAATTTTGATTCATTTAAAATAGCAGATTTATGCAGCCTGCTTGCAAATGCTCTTGAAAATGCCCTCAATGCATGCACACACATTTCTGAAGCTGAACAACGCTATATCAATTTAAAAATTTATGAAAAAAATGAACAGCTCTGTATAAATATTGCAAACAGCTACTGCTCATCTCCAAAATATGCACCTGTCTTTAAAGACGGTATTCCTGTATCATATCGTCCCGGCCACGGAATTGGCGTACAGAGCATGATTTCCGTCATGGAAAAATATCATGGTCTATACGGATTTTTCACCGACGACAGGGAATTCCGTTTTCAGGCGACTATTAATATGACAGGGAACTTGGGGATGTAGACAAGCTCACGAATATCTGAAATAACATATGTGGATAAAAATCATCTCCTTGTTGCATATATATCTGTTATTTTTTGATAAAATCGTCTTTCTGAGAGGCGGATTTCCCGTACTCTTTCTAACTGCTCCTTAAAATAATCTTTTGTTAAAACAGTCCCAAAATTTTTTAATCTCTCATCATCCATAGCCAATCCTTTAACTGCAAATTCCTCAATTATATGATTTGCCCACTTTCTGAACTGGATAGTTCTCGGAGAATCCACTTTATTTCCTACCGCAATGATTGCACTCAGATTATAATGATTGGTATTATATGTTTTTCCATCAGCGGCAGTTATTCGAAATTTTCGAATAACTGAATTCTCATCTACTTCTTTATCCATAAATATTTTTTTCAGATGATAATTAATCGTATTTGTCTCTACATTATATAATACCCCCATCATTTTCTGGGTAAGCCATACATTTTCATCAGAATATATAGCATTAACATCTCCTTCTCCAGTTGCAGTTATAAATGTAAGATACTCTGCTGCTGAAGAACGAACAATGCTAATTTCACGCTTGTTGTCTTTCATCTTGTCACCTCAATTTTTAATCGACTAGACTGCTTTATGAAGATTCATATATCTGTCTCTCGCATCTGGTATGCTTCTTTCATCCATCCCCTTTAACACGAAGGTCAGCTTATATGGATCGACTGTACCATCCTTTGCGTTCTTTAGCTTAGCTCTGATAGCCTTCATCTTATCTACAATGTTTTTCTGTGATAATGCACAGTCAGAAAATATTACTTTCTCTTCCTCGCATTTGTCCAGCTTCTTGCTAAGCTCACTGTATTTATCATCGAGATACATATCGGTCAATTTCTTTCTTTTTTCTCAAGACTGGCTATATCCTTCTCAATAGCTTGCTGTATGAATCTATCTGTTACTGTTGGTACTCATAGAAGTCTGTCCTTCATCTACCATAGTCATTCCACTTTCATAACCAGCAACAAAATCATTGTAGATTGCCAATCAGTATTAGTCAATTTGATTTTGTCATGCAGGAACACTTTTCATATTCATCACGCCATGCATCTCCATTGGAGTCTGACAGACACTTGCAATCCAGAAGTATTCCATATAATACTTCTCTCATACATAAATCACCTCGGCATTTACAATTTCAGAGGCACAATTCCGAATGTTATTCATCTTGCAAATCAATAAAAATGTATTTTCTGCTTTGAGTTTCTCTGTTACATTGTCCTTTTCGGCAAGTGATTTTATCAGCTCCTGAAATATTTCCTCGGCTCGTGTATCGACTTCGGCAAGATGTTCATACAGCCTGCTCGAAGTCAGATAATTATAATAGAGAACTCGATGATTTGATTTTAAATGTCGCTTGTAACGCTGCCCCACACGCCGATTTGATATTCATTCTGTTCTGCCTGCTCTACATTTGGGAGCATATAATCTCCCGCCTGATGATACTCAACGCCTTGTTCTTCAAATATTGTTTTCATAGAAAAATCCTCCTGTAATTTGACTGTACTATCATTTTACAGAAGGATTCTTGTTTATACCAATATGCCGATTACACTTTAAATCATTCTAAAATAACGAAGTGCTTCTTCAATCATTTCTACTTTTTCAAGCTGGCAGTGTGGCTGTCTTGCATATGCGGATTTTGGCTTATTATAATTTTCTCGTTCAATAATACCATACTTATCTTTTACCTGAGCAATGTATAGATTTGTAACTTTCGTATCGTATTTGTCCAAGATATACTGTTTGATTTTTTCATACGTTGCTTTTGCTTCAGAAGCAGTCAAATCAAGCTCGTCCATATCCACTTTGAGGTCGATATATGCGTCGGAAGTTTTTCGGACCAGCTTCACGACATTTTCCACATGCACCGTATGAGCGAATTGGTCTACAGGCTGAACACGAGCTATCTCGTAACCATTAGCAGCAAGATATTTCAGGTCGCGTGCAAGTGTTGCCGAATCACAGCTCACGTACACAATCCGCTTAGGATTCATTTTGACAATCGTATCAAGAAGTGTCTCATCGCAGCCCTTTCTAGGCGGGTCAACAACCACAACATCAGGATTAATCCTCATTACAGACTCAAAGGAGGCTGAATCGGACAATCCAGAACTTTCTTTTGAATCAACAGGCTCATTTTCCGCTTTCTTCATATCTTCATCATAAATACGCGGCACAACCTCTTCTGCCTTGCCGACAAAAAATTCAGCATTATTAAGAGAATTGCGGAGTGCGTTATTTTTTGCATCCTCTATCGCCTGTGGAACAATCTCGACACCGTATACCTTTCGTGCCTTTGTTGCCATAAGAAGCGATATTGTTCCTATTCCGCAATACAAATCCCAGACCGTCTCATTTCCCGTAAGTTCTGCATATTCAAGAGCTTTACGATAAAGCTTTTCCGTCTGCACAGGATTGACCTGAAAAAATGAGAGTGGTGAAATTCTGAACATAATCCCGCAGATACTGTCCTCGATATAGGAATTCCCCCATATTACTGAACATTCACTGCCAAGAATAACATTAGTTCTTTCCTTATTAATGTTAATCATAATTGATGACATTCCGCTGATATCTTTTAAACAATCTGCCAGCTTGTCAGCATGCGGAAGCGTTTTACCGTTTATAATAAGACAGACCATAATCTGACCGGTATGTTTTCCTGTTCTTATCAGAATATGACGAATAAGTCCCTTGTGGGACTGCTCATCATAAACGCTTATATTGTTTTCATTGATAAATGTACGGATTTTCTCAAGAATCTGTGCATTTTCAGGTGCACCGATTGCACACTGCGTATAATCTACAATACTGTGTGTTCTTCCTGCGTAAAAACCAATTACAACTTTTCCGTCCTTATTTCTTCCGACCGGATACTGTGCTTTGTTGCGGTAATTAAACGGATTCTCCATTCCTATTACAGGAAGGACTTCACAATCTGTTATTCCACCGATTCTTGCCAGATTATCACGGACAAGCTTCTGTTTATATTTAAGCTGTGCTGAGTACGACATCTGCTGAATCTGACATCCGCCACACTGCCTTGCAACAGGGCATACAGGTTCTACCCTGTCTTTAGAAGGTGTTATTATCTCCATGAGCCTTGCATATCCGTATGTCTTTTTTGCCTTAATAACTTTGGCTTTTATAATATCACCTATAACCGCATCTTTTACAAAAAGTGTATAACCATCGGCTTTGCCTATTCCCGCACCGTCTGTTCCTATATCTTCTATTTCAATCGTAACCTGATCGTCTTTTTTTAACATAAATTCTCCTATAAGATGAATTCTTATCTACACAATTGTTCTCTTGATATTAGCATCAATCCATCTGTTGTATCCAAGCCAGTCATTTGTATCTTTCGCCTCAAGTGCCTCACGCATTGTCTCCATTTTTGCATCACAGTCATCTGCAAATGCAAGAGCAAGTGCCTCCGCTATTGCCGGTTTTTTTGGCGAACCATACTCTAGTTCACGATGATGTGCAAGTATACAATGACCTATTTCCGCTTTCAATGTTTCAGGAAATCCTTCTATCTGATTCATTTTCTGAGTAACCATCTCGTATCCCATTACAATATGTCCGAGGAAATTCCCCTCATCCGTATAATCATTTTTAGGAAATTCTGCAAGTTCCCTTACCTTACCGCAGTCGTGAAGCATTCCACAGGCAACCAGCAGATCCCTGTTAAGAAAATCATAATTTGATGCAATTTTATCACACATTCTTGTCACACTAAGGCTGTGCTCAAGAAGTCCGCCTGCAAATCCGTGATGAACAGACTTTCCGGCTGCAACTGACTTGAATTTTCTGATAAAGTCCGCATCATCCACAAAAAAAGCTTTTAAGAGTGATGAAATATATGTATTTTTAATACTTCCTGCAAACTGAAGAAGCTCTTTATACATATCATCAATATTAAAACGGCTGCTTGGAATATAATCAGATTCAATATATTCACCCTCATCAGCCTTTCTGATTCTGTCAATCTTTAACTGTAATGCTCCATTGAAACTTGTAACCTGTCCTGTAACCGCAACATAATCAAGTGCATCGAAGTCACTTATTCCGCCTGAATTAGGGTCCCAGATTTTAGAATCAAGCTGGCCTGTCTTATCCATAAGCATAACATTTTCATACTCTTTACCCGCTTTTGTTGTCGCAGTCGATTTTGACTTGCAAAGATATACCTCACTTATTCTTTCACCATCTTTTAAAGTCTCAATATAACGCATTTTCTTTTACCTATTCCTTCTTTAAAATATTTACTCATTATTTTCACAAAAATCCACCGGAACATACCGTTATCTCACAGAAAGCACAACGGAAAAATTAAGTTCCCTATACTCATCGCGTCCGGCTCTTTTGACTGTCAGTGTGATATTCTCACCGTTCACACACCGATATAGTTTCTCACTAAATGACTGAATTGTCAAAACACTATTTCCATTCAAAGCAGTAATAATATCACCGCATTGAAGTCCTGCCTCAAAAGCCGGCGAGTCCATAATCACATCTGTAATATAGACTCCCAGCGGAAGCTTATATCTTTCAGCTGTAACTGATGTCACATTAGTGCTTTTTATTCCAAGATATATAATCTCAGGGCTTGCTGAAAGTGTCTCAATAAGAGGTTTTAAATCAGATAATCCAACCGCCTGAAATTTCATCATATCACCTGATGGTCTTGCAATTCCTACAACATTGCCGCCTTTGTTAAATATATAACAATAGTCGCCATATGATGGAATAATATCAATACTCATCATCTCAAATGTATTATCGACACTGCTCTCATCTGTAATCTGTGTAATATTTCCAAATTTTGTCTGTCCTGTACTTCCATTTATGCGTCCTATTGCAATAACAGGGTCATTTTCCTTCATCTTATACGAATTGCCAAGCACAGCCACCTGTATATCAGCATCTGAATCTGCTTTAATTGAATCTTTCTGTACTGACAACAATGAAACTTTACTGTATGAATCACTGCCGATAAGCTTTGCCTCTCCATATGCACCGCCATTAAATCCTGCTTTGACAGCCATATCATAATTATTCAAAACACATGAATCAGCTATTATAATATATGCATTATTTATATCACCTATTATAAGACCTACTGAATCATTCATTCCTGTATTCTGGCTGCCATCATTTTCAAATATCACCATGCACTTTGATGCTTCTTCATTAATCTGTGCCGTCGATTTTATCTCCAGTCTGTCAGTATCTGCCTGATCCTGGCGTACATTGTCAAGACTGCCGTCAACGGAATCATCTATATATTGGTCTTTTTTTAACTCAAGTGAAACAGCTGGCTCATTGTTTCCATTTACCTTTTTATCAAAATATGGATACAATAATACAATTACGGCACATGCAATTACTCCGAATATAACCGCACCGCCAAGAAACTTCAAAAAACTGAACAGCTTTTTATACTTAACTTTAGGATTAATAATTATTCTTTCCGTATATAAAGGAAACTCTTCCTGTGCTTCCTGTGTTTCCTGTGTTTCCTTCTCATCTCTTCCATTATAATCCATACGAAACAAAACTCCGTTCTAAAGTATTTTCCTAACTATGAGAAACACGCTCACAATTCCAAACTTATTTTATTATAATAAATAAATATGAACATTCTATGACATACTTGTAAATTAATATTACCAGAGTACCTGACCCAACAATGCGTATAGCTTTTTTTAGCTGAATGATGTAAAATAACCATATTAAACAGATTTTGAATGGAGAATTTAAATAATGGATTACAAGTCACTTAAAACACTTGAATATCATAAAATTATAGAAAAATTATCATCTTATGCCGGCAGTGAAGCTGCCAGAAAAATGTGTGCTGATTTAAAACCCATGACTGATATCAACTCAATTAACGACGCACTTACACAGACAAGCGATGCACTCTCCAGAATATATGCAAAAGGCAGTGTATCATTTTCGGGAGTTAGTAATATTATTGACAGCATTAAGCGTCTTGAGGTCGGAAGCACGTTAAATACACACGAACTTCTGAATATAAGTGCAGTTCTTACTACTGCCGCAGCTGCAAAATCGCATTACGAGGAAACTAATGATTCACTCACAGATTATTTCAACTCACTTGAACCTCTTACACCACTCAATACACAGATTAAAAACTGTATTATTTCCGAGGAAGAAATAAGCGATGATGCAAGCGGCACTCTGCGTGACATCCGCCGCCAGATGCGTATTTCGGCAGACCGTATTCACACGGAACTTAATAAAATTCTCAATTCACCGTCAACAAGATCGTGTCTGCAGGATTATGTCATAACCATGCGTCAGGGCAGATATTGCCTTCCCGTAAAGGCCGAATACAAATCACAGATTGCCGGAATGATTCATGACCAGTCTGCAACCGGCTCAACAATTTTTATTGAACCGGCAGCTGTCGTTAAGTTAAATAATGACATTCGTGAGCTTGAACTTAAAGAACAGGCCGAAATCGAGCGTATTCTTGCAGCACTCAGTGCTGAAGCATCCGCATATACAGATGAATTGCAATCGGATTACACTATCCTTGTCACACTTGACTTTATATTTGCAAAAGCACAGCTGTCTAAGTTTTACAAATGCAGCTGTCCTATAATGAACACTGATAAATACATTAATATCAAAAAAGGCAGACACCCTCTTATTCCGGCAAAAACTGTCGTTCCAATTGACATTTATCTGGGAAAAGATTTTAACCTGCTTATCGTAACAGGTCCTAACACAGGCGGTAAGACTGTTTCTTTAAAAACAGTCGGACTTCTCACTCTCATGGCACAATCAGGACTTCATATTCCTGCCATGGACCACTCACAGATTGCCGTATTTGATAATATTTTTGCAGATATTGGTGATGAACAAAGTATTGAACAGAGCCTTTCTACATTTTCATCACATATGACTAACACTGTAAGCATTTTAAAGGAAGCTGACGAAAACAGCCTTATACTTTTTGATGAAATTGGTGCCGGTACTGACCCGACAGAAGGTGCAGCACTTGCAATCGCAATTTTATCCGACCTTCACAACAAAGATATAACAACGATGGCTACTACACATTACAGTGAAATAAAGGTATTTGCACTTACAACGGAAGGCGTGGAAAATGCAAGCTGTGAATTCGATGTTGCAACGCTTTCACCTACTTACAGACTTTTAATTGGTGTTCCGGGAAAAAGTAATGCATTTGCAATTTCAAGAAAACTCGGTCTTCCATCTTATATAATTGATGATGCATCAAGCCGTATTGACGCAAACGATATTCACTTTGAAGATCTGCTCACAGACCTTGAAAACAGCCGTATAACAATAGAAAAAGAGCAGGCTGAGATAAAAGAATACAAAGACCAGATACGCAGACTCAAAGCAGAAGCTGCTGCCAAATCAAAGCGTCTCGATGAAAGAACAGATAAGATTATCCGTAAAGCCAATGAAGAAGCTGCAGAAATCCTGCGTGAAGCAAAAGAATATGCCGACGAGACAATAAAGACTATGAACAAACACGGCATGAGCGTAAAAGAGCTTGAAAAGCAAAGAAGTGCTGTCCGTGACAAAATGAATAAAAGGCAGGAAAAACTCGCAGTTAAGACTACTGCACCAAAGTCGCACAAGCCTGTATCTGCCGCAGAATTAAAAGAGGGCATGCATGTACGCGTACTCAGCATGAATGTAATCGGCACAATTCTTTCTGCACCGAATCCAAAAGGTGAAGTAACAGTTGGCGTTGGAAGTCTTACAACCAAGACCAAAATAAACAATCTGGAAATTGTAACAGGATACAAAGACCCTGAAGAAAAGACTACAATAAAAACAGGCGGCTCAAGCCGCATAAAGATGTCAAAATCAGCTTCAATCTCACCGGAAATCAACCTTTTAGGACTTACCGTTGACGAAGCTGTTGCAAAACTTGACAAATATCTTGATGATGCATACATTGCAAAAATCGCACAGGTACGTATTGTCCACGGAAAAGGAACAGGTGCATTAAGAAATGGTGTTGCAAGCTACTTAAAAGGTGTTCCATATGTAAAATCATTCCGTCTTGGCGAAGTAGGTGAAGGTGATGCCGGCGTTACAATCGTAGAATTCAAATAAAAAGCAAATAATAAAGGAGGCTTTAGCATGGCAGTTAAACAAAAAATACTCATTGTTGATGATGATGAAAATATTGCGGAACTTATATCTTTGTATCTTACAAAAGAATGTTTTGAGACAAAGATAGTATATGACGGCGAATCTGCACTGGAACAGGTTAATATATTCAAACCGGATCTGATACTTCTCGATCTTATGCTTCCCGGCATTGACGGTTATCAGGTATGCCGTGAAATCAGAAAAACAAACAATATTCCTATAATCATGCTCTCAGCAAAGGGTGAGACATTCGATAAAGTTCTCGGTCTTGAACTTGGTGCTGACGATTACATGATAAAACCATTTGAGACAAAAGAGCTTGTCGCACGTGTTAAAGCCGTACTCCGACGTTACCAGCAGCCGGCAGCCACATCCGTCCCAGAAAAGCCATCACAGGTTGTTGAATATCCTGACCTTACAATCAATCTTGGCAATTATTCTGTGCTTTATTATGGCAAAAACGTTGAAATGCCTCCAAAAGAACTTGAACTGCTCTACTTTCTCGCCTCATCTCCTAATCAGGTGTTTACGAGAGAGCAGCTTCTTGACAATATATGGGGATATGAATATATCGGTGATACAAGAACAGTAGATGTACATATCAAGCGTATCCGTGAAAAAATCAAAGACCATGCACATTGGGCAATAGATACAGTATGGGGCATCGGCTACAAATTTGTTACAAAATAATGGAGTATATCATATGAAATTTAATCTATTAACCAAATACATTCTCATATATGTTTCCGTTGCAATTATAGGTTTTGTAGGTGTAACTGTCATATCATACAAAATAGATTACAATCGTGTATATTCAGAACAGACTGAAAACATGTACCGGCAGGCAGTATCAATAGCTGCCGAATTTGCCCCTGACTACTTCAGCAATGACAAATTGAAGCTCATACAGCTTGAACTTCATACAATAACCGAACTTGACCATTCAAGAATCATGTTTGTTGACATGGATGGCAATGTAATACTTGACACACAATACAACAATATGAATGAAGAAGTTGACGAAAATGGTATCCTGTATACAATCAACAATTTTGATGTAAGTAAGCTTGGTACCAATCACTCAATGAATGGTAACTTCTATGGTGTATTTACAGAAAAAAATGTTTCCGTATTCGCACCTATTACAAATAAATTTGTCATGAAAGGCTATGTCGTTGTCCATATGCCGGAATCTGTTATAACAGACCGTGTGTATACAACATTCAACACTAACTATATAACACTTCTCATAATACTTGTTTTAAACTCAGCTTTTATCATACTGTATATTATACATATACATAATCCTCTGAAAGACATTACCAATGCCATCAAAGAATATGGCCGCGGTAATCTTTCATATAAAGTTGCTGTCGGACATAATGACGAGATTGGACAGCTCTCTGCTTCGCTTAATTACATGGCAACACAGATTAATGAGATGGACCAGTTCCAGCAGAAGTTCCTTTCAAATATTTCACACGACTTCCGCTCACCGCTCACATCAATCAAGGGTTATCTCGAAGCGATTGCTGACGGAACTATTCCACCGGAAATGATTAATAAATATATCAATATTGTGCTGTTTGAAACTGACCGCCTTACAAAACTTACAAGTAATATCCTTACGTTAAACGAACTTGACCCCAAATCAGTTCGCCTCGACATAAGCAGCTTTGATATTAATGCTCTTATAAAACATACAATAGAAACATTTGAGGGAACCTGCAAAAAGAAAAAAATCCAGTTCCAGCTTACTTTTTCCGCAGAAAAAGAACTGGTCAGTGCTGATAAAGTAAAAATCGGACAGGTTATTTACAATCTTGTAGATAATTCTATCAAATTCAGTTCAGAAAACTCAAATATATTTATTTCAGTTAAAGAAAAAGGTGAAAAAGCCTATATTTCAGTAAAAGATTCCGGTGCCGGTATTTCCAAAGAAAATATTGACAGAATCTGGGACAGATTTTACAAGTCAGATTCATCCCGCGGACGTGATAAAAAAGGTTCTGGTCTTGGTCTGTCAATCGTAAAAGAGACACTTCTTGCACATAATGAAAATATTGACGTAATCAGTACAGTCGGCGTCGGAACAGAATTCATATTCTCACTGCCAATTGCAAAATCAGCTGAAAACACTTAAAAACAGTCTGAAACAACAAAAAGCAGTCAAAATCAGCCGTGGTTGTGATAACTAACACACTCCACGGCTGTAATTTTACTCATCATGCCACTCAAGTCGGTGCAGATGACCTTCCTGATTCATATGATCAAAATTATTCTGTCTTAAAGCCTCATACAAAACAATGGCAACGGAATTGGAAAGATTAAGTGAACGGATATCTCCAATCATTGGAATCCTTACACAGGTATCTTCATGATCCACAAGAATTTCCTCAGGAATTCCGGCACTTTCTTTACCAAACATTATATAGCAGTCCGGCTCATAATGCACATCGGTGTAAACCTGACGCGCCTTTGTCGTCGCCATATAGATCTTCGCACCCGGATTCTTCGCAAGAAAATCATCAAAATCCAGATAGGTCGTCACATCCAGATGCGGCCAGTAGTCCATCCCCGCCCTTTTCAGTGCTTTCTC
>OLOQ01002614.1_pt1 | contig 14403 bp, 12 predicted proteins | sample 1673101 | NCBI WGS metagenome assembly OLOQ01 (sample SAMEA3136754, study PRJEB25190) | human gut metagenome | biome: human gut; feature: human-associated habitat; material: faeces | place: Austria | collected 2013 | reverse complement strand
AGGTAGTCATCTTCAGATACGGTTTCGTTTGCGGTCTGCTGCCTATTCCATTCGCACTCTTTCCGCCACGCCTTGAGTAGCTGGCACATTTCCTTGCTCAAATATACCATTCTATCCCTGCTACTAGTCTTGGGGTCCTTTGTAATTGATTCTTGGTGACTGAGTTTGACCACCCCGCGCTGTACATGAATCGTCCGTTTACGCCAGTTAATGTCACTCCATTTCAGTCCACAGGCTTCTCCCCTACGTAGCCCGGTTGCCAGCACCAGCTTGAAATAGGTTTCGTATTTCATGCTCTGACCTTCAAACGCTGTAATCAGTTTCTTTACGGTTTCCTCATCGGCCACGGGTCTCTCTTTCTTCTTTCCTTTCGGCTTGTAGCACCGCCATGCGGGATTATGTATCAGGTATCCCTCGTCCACAGCCGCCGACAGGATGCCGCATAGCGTGTTGTGCAAGCCCTCGACCGACTCGGATAGATTTCCTCTGCCGTCCAAACGCGGGCTGCGTCTCATTTCTTCGTAAAATTCTCGGATGACTTCCTTACGCAAATCGGTTAGTTTGTAGTTACCCAACGCCGGCAGAATGCGCCGAACATCCTGCGAATCTCGTTGGTATGTAGAGTCTGCCAGCTTCTTCGGTCCTATGTCAGCCGCCCAATGCTCAATGTACTTTGCCAGTGTAATGCTGCGGTTGATGGGTTCAGGCGAGTGCTGTACTTCTCTCTCAAACAAAATTGCCTGTTCCTTTACCCATTTCTCTGCCTGTTTGGGTGTGTACTCCTTGGGTGGCTTGACGGTTTTCTGCACCGATTTCAGCCGGTTCCCCTCGTAGTCATACCCACGAGATACTACAATCAAGTAACTGTTGCTGCCGCGCTTTCTGATAGATGCCATGTTTTGCACGCTCCTTAGTGTTATTTTATTGACCTCGGGTACTACAAAGCATACCGACAACTGCGACAGAATGCTATCACCACACCCAACAATCTTTCACCCTAAAATCCACCTATTACTGACAAAAGCGGCACCGCCATCTCTGACGGTGCCGCTGGTTATTTAGCCTGCTTTCTTGGCTTTTCTATTCTTGTTTTTCATAAATGCAACATAGCACGGATTTTGGCTGTTCAGCAAATCTTGCATCAAGTTTGCGACCTGATGTTTAACCATATTCTGCGGGGCACAGTAAGTGTGTCCTAAGAATGTCAACAACGAGACCACCACCTGTTTGCGGGTGCCTTCCTTCGCCATTATGTCGAGTAAAATTTTCGCGAAGTATACAGATTGTAGCATCCCGGCAAGTTACACTTTTTATATACCTGTGCGGGCACACTATATATAGAGAGATGCATTAGTCTGCTAAATAGGTTATTCATTGCAACTAAAATCATACACTACCTTTTTTCATCTTTGTCAAATTCAAAGTCGACAAGCAATATTCTTACACAAAATATTGCTTTGCAAGTTGAACTTTGCAGGTGCCTTCTGCTATAATAAAAGCGCAGAGTAAATTCTGCAACCAAGCGTGCGGCAAGATTTTTCGCCTGTGTTTCGCGGGTGTTGACAAAAATGGTAGGAGCCGTTCCTTGCAACTTGTAAGGTACGTATCAGGCTGGAACAAAGCCTTCTGACAAAGCATATCATCAGCGTAATGAGTTGCCGCACGCTTATTTGAAGCAAGGAGTGTCCGTATGGGAAATCTTTTCGATGTCAAAACTCGAAATGAGCTAGCAGATGTTTTGAATATTCCCAGACGGCATTTAACTTATATTTTATATATCCAGCGCCCAGATAACTGCTATACTACTTTTGAAATCCCAAAAAAGTCCGGTGGTATTAGGATTATTTCTGCACCATCATCCGCGCTAAAAGAAATTCAAGTCACCCTTGCAGAAAAGTTGTGGGAGTGTCAACAAAAAATTTGGCAGCAGTACAATATTCAGCCCAATATTGCGCACGCTTTTATACCCAAGAAGAGTACCATTACCAATGCGCAGATTCATTGCAAGAAACGATATGTGCTGAATCTTGATCTCAAGGATTTTTTCGATCACTTTCATTTCGGCCGTGTAATGGGTTATTTTGAAAAAAATAACAACTTTTGTCTTCCGCATGAAGTTGCAGTGGTAATTACACAGCTTGCCTGCTACAAGGGACGGCTCCCACAGGGCGCACCGACCTCTCCCATTATCACAAATCTGATATGTCAAATTTTAGATATGCATCTGCTGTCAATCGCCAAAAAATACAAGGTTGACTATACTCGGTATGCCGATGATCTTACATTTTCGACAAATCGACGCACATTTGAGGACGATATTCCACAATTTTTGGTTGAGATTCAGCGCGAAGTGCAAGGCTTTGGCTTTGAAATCAATGAAAAAAAGACGCGATTACAATTTCGAAACTCTCGGCAGGAAGTTACGGGGCTTATTGTTAACAAGAAACTGAATGTTCCCCATCTCTTCTACAAAAATACCCGCGCTATGGCAAATCAACTTTACAAAACTGGGCATTTTTATATTGATAGCAGTGAAGGTACGCTAAATCAGCTGGAGGGACGCTTCTCTTATATCGATCAGCTAATCAAGCACAATAATCGCCTAGACGGGGAAAAGCATAACCAGCATCTACTTAGTACGCGGGAACGACAATATCAGAAGTTTTTGTTTTACAAATACTTTTTTGCTAATCCGCAACCACTTCTTGTAACCGAGGGTAAGACAGACGAGATCTATCTGAAAGCGGCAATTCGCAGCTTAGGAAGAGAGTATCCTGCATTAGCAAAACTAGATTCTACCGGAAATTACATTTGGAAATGTCGTTTTTTCCATCAGTCGCGGCGTCTTGAATATTTTTTCGATATAAGTTACGATGGTGCCGATGCTATGAAAAACATCTACAATTTGCATACTGGGAAGAACGGTTTTCCTCCATATTTATCTTTCTTTACAAAAGCAAGCGGTCACACACCCCAAAATCCAACAATTTTACTGTATGATAACGAAACCAAAAGTAACAGACCCCTAAATAAATTTTTCTCATATATAGGAGCCGATAGAGACACTTCTCTGGACGGTTTGGATTACAGAGAGGCATTACAGAAAAACCTTTATCTGCAGCTTCTAAAAGAGAGCAAATTGTATTTGGCAACCGTTCCACTGACAAGTGGGAAGGCTGAATGTGAAATCGAAGACCTTTTCCCTGACGATGTTTTGGCTGTTCAGATAAATGACAAAACTTTTTCACGGAAAGACACTTTCGACATTTCACTGTATTATGGAAAAAATATTTTTGCGCAGTATGTAAACGCTCATTGGCAAGAAATCGATTTTTCGGAGTTTCGTCCACTGCTAGATGCCCTTCAAACCATCGTGTTAGCACAAGAATCTATCCTTTTGAACGCATAGGTTGGATAGCAAGCGTTCTGCAGCTCTATAATCACAACAATAAAGTGTTCAACTGCATTCTACTGTAGGTGAGCACTTTTTCTTTTTTAGTGTATAATTTTTAGATATATCTTCAAAATGACAAAATATGTAATCCTTGAATTCCCAGCAAACAAACTCCATAGCCAACATCGTCACCTTTTTCTTTTCGGTGACGGTGACCCGGACATTGATTCCAACGCTGCGTTTTCTCATGCGCTCGCAGCCTCACAGGGGTTCGGGGCTGTCCCCGTAGGCTTTTCGGCGGGTTGCCCTGTGGCAACACTTCGCCCATGCTTGCTCTCCTTACGCGACCTTTGTGACGCTAATGACGCTGATGACGCTGTTTGTGAGATATCCCATTTGAAAAGCTGGGTTATGTCAATTTCAGCGTCATTAGCGTCATCTGCGTCATTTCCGTCATGGGAGAACTTCATCTGCCGCGCCTGCGAGGTGCGGTGGGTTTCATAGCGGATTCCTCTTGGCGTGAACACGGTATCGAAGTATTCCACGATTTTCCGGGTCAGCTGGTGGGGCAAAACGCCCTCAATATCGGCTGCAGAAAGCAATTCGGTAGCCGTGCCTTGCCATGTTCCGACACTATCGATGTAGTCAGCCACTTTCCAAAGGTAACTCGGTACAGCCTTAGCGACAATTTGTTCGGTGCTTTCTTCCTCATCAAGAATCCAAACGCAGTTTTCTTCGTGCAGACGCAGTGTTTTATTGTCCATATCGCGCCCGGTCACCAAAATGCTGGCGGTCTGGCTCATACGCTTGCGCTGCATGACCCAACTGGTATCGGACGCGCCCATCAGACCGTTGGAACCCGCAATCTGCTGGAACGGATCGTCTGCGGCTTGCTTGCGCAGATGGTGGATCAGCAAAATGCAGACATTGTACTTGTCCGCCAGTGCTTTCAAGGCGCTGATTTCCTTGTAATCGCTGGCATACATACTGTTGTTCTGGTCGCTGGAACGCACCTTTTGCAAGGTATCAATGACAATCAGCCCGGTGTCTGGGTGCTGGTAGATAAAGCTGACAAGCTGTTCCTCCAGCCCCTGCCCGATGCTGCTGCATTCCGTCTGCATGACCAGCCGTTCGGGGGCTTCTTCGCTGCCCACAAGCTGGAGAAGGCGCTTTTGCAGGCGGTTGAAAGTGTCCTCCAGTGATAGATAAAGCACGGTGTGCGGCTCTATTTCGCGCCCCCACATAGGCTTTCCCTGCGCGACCTGCAAGCACAGCCACAAGGTCAGCCAGCTTTTGCCCGCTTTGCTGGGGCCGGCAAACAGTGCAAGACCGGCTGGGAGAAAATCGGGGATGATCCACTTGACCGGCGGCAGCGGCGTGGAGAGGAGTTCTTCGGCGGAGATCGTTTTTGGAAGTTTTTCATAATTCATTCGCATCGTCCTTTCTGTTTTGGTATATATCTATTATCTCATACTATCGTCGTTTTGTGTGTAGTAAGTTTTACTCTCTAGTGTTAAGTTGTACGGCTCACGCCGCCCCACAGCCCCACAGACGCGCCAAACGGCGGGTTTGCGGAGTTCATCGCGTCCGTGTGCGGTGAGGGGCATCCGCCTCACACAGGGCGCGTTTGGGCAAGGTGTGAGAGTGAATCAGATTTGATTCACTTTTTCGATTTTACCACCCCAGAGTGAATCAGTTCTGATTCACTTTGGCAGTCCTCGTGCGTATTTCGCACAATCTCTCAGAATTGGTCTAATCATAAGTTCACTACCTTTCCCTGCTGTATCGTTATTCTGTGTAACCCTCTTGAATACACTTTCCGGGGGAGAAAAAAGAGCCCGGAGAACCTTACCGATTTGGTAAGGCCCTCCGGGCTCTTATATATTTTCTCTGTTCTATCCGGGTATAAGGGTACACTTTCCCCGCAAATCTTGATGTAAATTCAATAAAAAACAAATAATGCGCATAATAGCGTTAATCGCACGGTTATGTAAATAATAAAAGAAACCGTGTACATCAAAATAAATGCTGAAGAAAAATGTCTGATTTGCCGCTCGCCCCCAGACTTGGGAACATAATATCATTGCAGATAGTACAGCGGGAACATCATCGGCAGCACAAGGATGGACATCATGCAGAGCAACGCCGCCAAGGGTGTGCCGCATTTTAAGTAGTCCTTCAGCTTATACCCGCCCGGCTCGATGATCATGATCTGGCAGGGCGCGGCCATCGGGGTCATAATGGAAATGCAGCTGGCGGTGATAACACCCACCACGGCAGCACGCGGGTCAAGCCCCATCTTAAGACAGGCAGATGTGACGAGAGGAATAAAAATCGTCAGCGTGGCAAGGTTCGACATGACCTGCGTCAGCACAAACGGCACAAGGAAGAATACAGCCATAATCAAGTAGGTATTCGTCGTACCGCCCAGGATTTTGATCATCCAATCCGCCACAACATCGCCGGCGCCTGTTTTCTGGATGGCATCGGACAGCGCCAGCACGCCCGCAAACAGGAAGATCGTCGGCTGGTGGATGGATGCCAGCGCCTCCTTCTCGCTCAGCACGCCCGTCAGCACCAGCAGCACTGCGCCAAGGCAGGCGGTCAGGTACATTTTGATGCCGATGATATTTTCCAGCAGCATCAGGGCAATCGTTGCCAGAATGATGATCATAGCCAGCTTTTGCTTGGCGGGGCTGATTTTTTCGCTGCCGGTCTGCCCCGATGCGCCATCCGAGAACTTCCCGTTCGGAATATCAGGCATGAGCTTGTAGCCGACAAAGGTCATGTACAAAATCGCTGTTGCCAGCATTGGAATGCGCGCCACGGTAAAATCCCAGACGTGCAGCGGGTTGGGCGCACCGGCTTTCATCATAACATCGTTCCACGCCATATTGCTGGCGCCCTGCCCCATAAAGGTCATCTGGGTGGCAATGTTGGCGCACGCCATCGCCGGGTACAGCAGCTTACTGCGGCTGGTGCCGATGTCGTTGGCAATGCCCACCAGCAGCGGGATCATAATGGCTGCCGTTGCCGTGGCGCTGGTGATGGCACCCAAAAACGCCGCCGCTGCGCAGGACAGAAAAATCAGGATCCGCTGGTTGTCCTTGTAGCGCACGACAAGGCTCTGCGCCTTGTCAATGAGAACGGTTTTCGTCAGCCCTGCGCCAATCACAAACATCGCCACAAACATAACGACGTTCGTGTTGATAAACCCGCCGAACGCCTCGGCAGGGGTCATTACGCCTGTCAAAATCAGCGCCAGAATGATGCCGGATGAGATGACGGCAAACGGGATTTTGCCGCTGACAAACGCAAGGATCGTCGCCAGCAGAATGAGCAGAGTAATCTCCAATTGGGTCATAGAATTCCTCCCGGAAACACAAAGGGACGCCCCGCACGAATGCGAAGTGTCCCTTTGTGCGTTTATGGCTGTATAGAGAAATAGTGAATGGCTTATTTTATGAAGCTGACGTGCTTGCAGATTTCCTCGATGGCAGCGTCCTTCTTTTTGTTGAAGTCAACCTTGTTCTTCTCGAACAGGTTGTCGCCATTGGCGTCAATGGAAACGATCAGCGGACCAAACTCCTTGACCTTGCAGCACCAGAGCGTTTCAGGCATACCCAGCTCGTCCCAGTGATGCTCGACAATGCGCTGTACCTCGGTTGCGGCGACAACGGCGCAGCCGGCGGGGAACACGCAGTGAATGGCGCCGAACTCCTTGCAGGCGCGCTCGGTGTTGGGACCCATACCGCCCTTGCCCACGATGACGCGGACACCGGTGTGCTGGGTGAACTCATACTCGAACTTCTCCATGCGCATCGAGGTGGTGGGACCGACAGAAACCATCTCGTAGGCATCGTCCTGACCCTGAATGGGGCGGACAATGGGACCTGCGTGGAAGATGGCCTTGTTGCGGATGTCGTAGGGCAGCTCACGACCGCCCTCGACCAGGCGGCGGTGCGCCACGTCACGGCAGGTCATAAGATCGCCGTCGAGATACACGATGTCACCAATTTTGATGTCAGCCAGATCCTCGGCGCTGACAGGCGTGACCAAAACCTTTTTACCGTCTCTGATTTCTACCATTACAGTTGCACCCCCGAATGAGTCGTTACAGTTGCGTTCAAGTCTTTGTCAAATACCACGTGACCGCGGCGGTGGCTCCAGCAGCCAACGTTGACGGCAACGCCGATGGTGGACGGATGGCGAGCGGTGTTCTCGATATGCACGCCCATGACGGAGTTCTTACCACTCATGCCCTGGGGTCCCAGACCGATGGAGTTGATGCCGTCCTCCAGCAGCTTCTCCATCTCGGCAGCGCGCGGGTTGGGGTTGTGGCTGCCCAAGGGGCGCATCAGCGCCTTCTTGGAGAGCAGCGCGGCGGTTTCCACGCTGGTAGCCACGCCGACACCGACGAGCAGCGGGGGGCAGGCGTTCAGACCGTAGCTGGTCATCTGGTCCAGGACGAACTTGGTCACGCCCTCGTAGCCCATGCCCGGCATCAGCACCATCGCCTTGCCAGGAAGTGTACATCCGCCGCCTGCCATGTAGGTGTAGATTTCGCACTGATCGCTGTCCGGTACGATGTCCCAGAAAACGGTCGGAGTGCCTTTTCCGACATTTTTGCGGGTGTTATACTCATCAAAAGTTTCGACGCTGTTGTGGCGGAGCGGCGCTTCGAAGGTTGCCTTGACAACTGCTTCTTTTAAGAGTGCTTCCAGTTCTCCGATCAGCGGGAAATTCGTGCCGCATTTTACCCAGAACTGAAGGACACCGGTGTCCTGGCAGCTGGGGCGGTTCAGTTCTTTGGCAAGCTTCTGGTTTAATTTCATGGTTTCATAGATGGTTTTAGCCAGCGGTTTTGTCTCTTCGGCTGCCAGCTCATCCAGTTTCTGAATGATATCGTCCGGCAGTACTTTTCCAATGTGATCGACGAAATGTGCCATATAGGTGGTCATTTTTTCGACCTGTTCCTGTTTGTTCATGTGAAGTCCTCCTTAATTCATATCAAAAATGTTATAATAATTGTTTTAATTAACCCGGAAAAAAAGGAAATGCAACTGGTAGGATAATCATGCTGATAATTGTTGCAATTCCGATGAGCGGAAGTCCGGCTTTCACGAAATCCCGGAAGTGGAAGCCGCCGATACCGACGACCATCGTGTTAGCTGGCATCCCAATCGGGGTGGCGTAGGCGCAGGAACCGCCGATGACGCACGCCATCAGGACAGCCCGCGGGTCAGCCCCCATTCCCTGCGCGATAGAGAGGCAGATAGGCACCATCAGTGCCGTGGTGGCTGTGTTGGACATGAAGTTTGTCAGTGCACAGCAGAGAATAAAAACGGTGAAGGACAAAAAGTACGGGGACGGCTGGTTGCCGAGTGCCCGAATCACCGAGTGGGCGATGAGTTCACCAGCCCCTGTTTCAGCGAGTGCTGCCGCGAGGGAAAGGGTACCGCCAAAGAGGAAGATGGTCCGCAAATCAATAGCTTTAAGAGCATTTTCCTCTGAGATAACGCCGGTCAGTATCAGGACGAGCGCGCCGATACCGCCGGAGACGCAGAGCTTTACGCCGATTTGCTTTTCAAATATCATCGCGAGCAGGGTCAGAATCAGTACAACCAGAGAGACAATTTGTTTCCAGGCTGATACATGTTCCGCAGCGATAGCTTCCTCCGGCATAGGACAGACCGTTTCTTTGGCAGGAGCCGGATGGTTCGGAAGAAGTGAAAATCCGATGGTTATGTAAAACAGGATTCCGGCAATCAGAATCGGCAGTCCGACGATGGCATATTCGAAAAATCCGAACGATAAGCCGATTTCCTGGAGTCCGCTCTGGGCGATCAGGTTCCCCGGTGCGCCGATGAGGGAGAGGTTTCCTCCCATCGCAGCGGCGAAGACTAACGGCATCAGAAGCCGGGAGCGGGAATATCCGGATTTGGCGGCGATTCCCGTCACAACTGGAATCAGAACGGCGGCGGTTCCTGTGTTGGAAAGGACTCCGCTCATGGAGCCGACGATGATCATAATGGCGGCAATCAGCGTGCGTTCGCCCCTGGCAAACCGTGTGACAATGCTTCCGATTCGACCTGCCATTCCTGTCTCAAACAGTGCACCGCCGACGATGAACATGGCGACAAAGAGAATGACATTGGAATCAATGAACCCTGCAAAGGCGGTCTTGACATCCAGCACGCCTGTCACGACGAGGCCGCAACAGACAATCATGGAGGTAAGTCCCAGCGGAAGCTTCTCGGTTACGAACATGAGGATCGCAAAGAGAAGAAACAGCAGGGTAATGGTGGATGGATTCATACAGCTACACCTCTTTTCATATAGAATTAACCCCTGTGTGGATACATATAAACTAATAAGATAAAATATAAATGATAATGTATCCATTTGTTGAGCTGAGTATAAAATAAAATACCGGACCTGTCAAGATGCTTTTGACAGATTCGGCACTTTGTGAAAATAAAAATAAGATTTTTTATCAATAATGACGGATGTTTGGAATGAGGTTTATTGATAACGTGTTAAAATGTCGCGCATACTTCGGTAAATATGTTCTTCCATGCGTCGGCGCGCCTCATCGGCATCGCGTTTTTGGAGAGATTCAAAAATCTGGAGATGTTCCCGGTGCGAAACGGTGGCATATTCAAGCTCCGTTGACTGGAGACCGATCGAAAGACCGTTCCAGAGTCCGCCGAGAAGATTATTAAGCTTTGTATTGCCGGATGCTTTCCAGATCTCGTAGTGGAAAGACTGGTTTAAATCGGCATAATGGCTGGAGTCCTGATGGGCTAGTGCCTCGGCAGCGGTGTCGAGACAATTCTGGATACCGGTCAGGTCCGCGTTTGTCTCACAGCAGAACGCACAGGCAGCACCCTCCAAAACGGCACGGATCTGATAATGTTCCCGCAAGGTATGTTCATTAATGCCGAGCACGACGGCGCCTTTATTTTGTTTAAGCTCAATCAGACCGTCGCGGGCGAGAATCTGAAACGCTTCGCGGACCGGGGTGATTGAGATGCCCAGTTCTTTGGCGGTGTTATCGAGGGTCAATACTTCTCCTTCTGAGATTTGGCGGGTCAGGATCGCCTTGCGGAGTGCCGAGGCAACACGTTCCCGTGCCGGGAGAAGCTGAATCGGTTTTAATCCGAGCATATGAGAGACCTCCTTTCATGGATGGCGGCATCGCAGAGCGCCTTAAAATAAGTGTCGAGAAGGGCAGGGATGGACGATGCAGGGGAGACGGCCGACGATAAGGATTGGTCAGATGGTTCATGAGAGAAACTATCTGGAACCCCGTGCGTCGGGAGTTTATCAGAAAGCGCTTTCTTGATTTCGTTGATACGTGTCATACCCGCAGTTCGATCATATACCGGGCTTTCAAGCGCATATGGAATATAAATCTGAACCATCGTCTCTAATGTTTTTTTCTGAAGCGGATACGGGCATCGGGAGGTCAGTGTATGGTGGAAAGTAAGCTCTGCATCGTTGGATCCGAGCAGGCTTTGAGGAGTGACGTCGTTGTTTTTAATTATCTCTGGCTGGCGCATGAGAAGGTCAGCTTCCAGTCCGGCACAGAGAGAGAAGAGATGTGTGAGATAATCTTCCGTTAAATCTGCTACCTGTACATGATTATTGGGAAGCCGGTGGATAAGTCCCTGGTATTCCAGCAGGATCAGAGCTTCGCGCACGGGCATCCGCGAGACGCCGAGACTTTCTGCCAGCTCTTTTTGTGTCATTTCAGTTCCGGCGGGAATCTGACCGCTAAGGATCGCCTGACTGATCGCCTCGACGATACTTCCCTGTTTTTTCTGGGTTCCGAGTGCCTGCATATGGGTCGTTCCTTTCTGTGATTCAATCGTGTGTATGCGTGAGCATCATTCAATGCTTGATAGATTATATTGTATCCATTTTTACAAAAAAGTAAAGGAAAATATAAAAAATGGGTAGAAGCACATTTGTTTTATCGTGAAATGTGTTTCTGCCCAGATGAGTTTATTTGTTCAGAATTTATTTACACAGCCGTTCCAGATCCCCATAGAATCCCGGATAGGAGATGTTCACGCAGTCTGCATCCAGAATTTCGGTCTCGCCGGAAGCGCCGAGTGCGGCAACGGCGAAGGTCATGGCGATGCGGTGATCCTTCTTGCTGTCGATCACAGCACCGTGCAGCGGCTTGCCGCCGTGGATGATCATGCCATCCTCGGTCTCGGTCACATCCGCGCCCATAGCAGTTAAATTCTCTACCATGACAGCAATGCGGTTTGACTCTTTTACCTTCAGTTCCGCGGCATCGCGTATGACGGTGGTTCCCTCGGCATAGCACGCCATCGCAGCGATCACCGGAAGCTCGTCGATGAGAGTCGGGATGATCGCACCCTCGATCGCGGTTCCAGTCAGCTTACCGGAGCGGACGAGCAGGTCGGCGGTCGGTTCGCCGGAGGCGGTGTTTACATTGAGAAGTTCGACGTCCGCGTTCATCGCCTTGCAGACGCGCAGGATGCCGTCGCGGGTCGGGTTGATACCGACATTTTTAATTAAGATTTCTGAATCCGGTACGATGAGTCCGGCTGCGATAAAAAAGGCAGCGGAGGAGATATCGCCCGGAACCTGAATTTTCTGTCCATAGAGCTGTTTTGCCGGCTGTAAAATCGCGGTGGTTCCTTCTGTGTGGATGTCTGCGCCGAATGCGGACAGCATCCGTTCACTGTGATCGCGGGAGATGTACGGTTCGGTCACGCGGGTTTCTCCGTCGGCATACAGACCTGCCAGCAGAATCGAGGATTTGACCTGGGCGGAGGCAACCGGAGAATTATAATGGATGCCGTGCAGCGGTGAGCCGGTGATATGGAGCGGCGCGCAGCCATTTCCATTGACACTCTCGATCTTTGCGCCCATCTGGGAGAGAGGATCGATGATGCGCTTCATCGGGCGTTTCTGGATGGAAGCGTCGCCGGTCAGTGTTGTGTCAAATTTCTGGGACGAGAGAATGCCGGAGATCAGGCGTGTTGTGGTGCCGCTGTTGCCGCAGTCTAAAACGGAGTCTGGGGCAGTCAGCCCGTGCAGTCCACGTCCGTGGACGAGAACGGTCTCGCCCTGATTTTCGATCGAGATTCCCATTTTGGAAAAACAGGAGATCGTGGAGAGACAGTCTGCGCCCTGCAGGAAGCCGTGGATTTCGGTCAGTCCGTCCGCAAGAGCGCCGAACATGACGCTGCGGTGGGAGATGGACTTGTCTCCCGGAACGGTCAGTTCGCCCCGGAGAGAAGATGTATGGGTAAATTTCATTGAGTTCATAGTTGTACCTGCCTAAACATTAATGTTGAAAGTTAAGTTTGAAACATACATTGCAGTCTACGCGAACAGCGTGTAATTGTATTTCTTCAAACGCGCCCATGCCGCTTCCATCGAAGCCTTGTCGTAGAAGCTGATCCGCAGCGCGCCCTCGCCATGCTCACGGTTGTGGCTGATGCCGATATTTTTGATACTGATTCCTTTACCGGAGAGGATCGAGGAAATGATGGAGATAGCACCCGGCTCGTCCACCACATCGGCGGAGAAGGCGTATTCCGGCTGTATCGATCCTTTTGGAGTTTCTGCAAACGAATTCCGGTAGTCTCGGGAGGACTCAAACAGCTGGTAGATGGCTCTAGACTGGTGGTCGGACAGTTCTTCCCGCAATGTCGTCAGGGAATCAATGTAGCGATCCAGCACCTCAGTGATATTGCCTGTGTTCGTCATGCAGATCTGTTCCCACATGACCGGAGAAGAGGAGGCAATACGGGTGATATCCTTGAAACCTCCGGCAGCCAGCCGTTTCATCATCTGATCCTCGCTGTCGCAGTCGTGTACCAGGTTGACCAGGCTGGAGGCGATGAGGTGCGGCAGATGGCTGATCGCCGCGACAATGAAATCATGACGATGATAATCCAGCACAAGGGGCAGCGCACCGATCGCATTTGCCACATCCACCATACGGTCAGTGTAGGAAGCCGGCGTGTGCGGCGTCGGGGTAATGATATAGTACGCATTTTCCAGCAAATGGTCGGTTGAACTCTCGTAGCCGGTCTTTTCCGAGCCAGCCATCGGGTGTCCGCCGACGAAGCAGCTTTCCATGCCAAGCGCGGCAACGGTCTCATGAATGCTGGTCTTGGTGCTTCCGACGTCAGTTACAACCGCGCCTTCCTTTAAGAACGGCCGGATCTGGCGCAGATAGGATTCATTAAATTCAACCGGTGTGCACAGGAAAATGATGTCGCACTCGCTTAAATGCTCGTCCACGCCGTCCAGAATCAGGTCAACAATGCCGTCTGCATGTGCCTGTTCCAATTTTTCGCGGGTCCGCATATAAGCCATGATCTGAATATCCGGGGCGCTGCGTTTCAAACCTCTGGCGATAGAGCCGCCGATCAGACCGAGTCCGATGAAACCGGCGGTAAGATGATTAATCGGTGTATTCATAGCAATTACGCTCTCTTTCATAAGTAGTATAGTAAAAAAAATGAAACTAGAAATTATTGTAGAATAGAACAAGTCACTTGTCAACGATTTTACGCGTTGAAGTGAAAAAGAAAATTTTTTACATCTGTTTATTACTAAATTTGCGAAAATGCGATTGATTTCACCGCCTTTGAACAGGGAAATTGTCGCATTTTCAATGCTTTTCAAAATAAAACGAATAAATTTTGTATAAAGGTGTTGTTTTGCTTGAAATTTTCTCTATTTTCTTGTACAATATGAACAGAGGTTAAAATACAAGAAGAAAACATCAAAATAAATAGACGGGAGGACTTAACTATGAACGTGTATGGGACAAAACAAATCCGCAATGTGGTGTTACTGGGGCACGGCGGTGCCGGCAAGACAACGGTAGCAGAGGCGCTGGCACTGGTAACAGGTACTACCAAGAGAATGGGAAAAGTTCCGGAAGGTACCACCATCAGCGATTATGATAAAGAAGAAATCAAGAGACAGTTCTCTATCTCCACCACGCT
>OLOQ01002604.1_pt1 | contig 14456 bp, 9 predicted proteins | sample 1673101 | NCBI WGS metagenome assembly OLOQ01 (sample SAMEA3136754, study PRJEB25190) | human gut metagenome | biome: human gut; feature: human-associated habitat; material: faeces | place: Austria | collected 2013 | reverse complement strand
AGGTTCAAATCCTCTCTGGGACGCCAGAAAGCACCGCTGCAAGCCTTTTTTCGGGGTTTGCAGCGTTTTTGTTTTCTCATTCTCCCGGTAATTTCACTTCTGTTACCGGGAGGTTTTTATACGCCGCAAGATTTTTTGTGATGGCGTTGGATTCGGCAAGGACGCATTGTTTACAATTTGGCGGTGGATTATCCCGCGCAGGGTGTGGTACAATATAAACTACACTGAAAATGCAGGGGCCGATGCTCACCATCGACCCGTGAACCTTGCGGCGGCCGCTATGTGCCGCGGGCGAACCATGTCCGCCCTTACACTCTCGACGCAGGAAGGCCGCGCTGCATCTATTATAATTAAAGGGGTGTTTACCATGTGTACAGCTGCAACCTATACAACCGACAGTTTCTACTTTGGCCGCAATCTCGATTATGAATTTTCCTACGGCGACGAGGTCACGATCACGCCGCGGGCCTACCCGTTTAGCCTGCGCTGCATGGGGGACTTCCGCACAAAATATGCGATGATCGGCATGGCCTACGTGGCGGGGGAGTACCCGCTCTACTATGACGCCGTCAATGAGAAGGGCCTGGGCGTCGCAGGGCTGAACTTTGTCGGCAATGCGGTCTACCACCCGGCGCAGGATGGCAAAAGCAACGTCGCCCAGTTTGAGCTGATCCCCTGGCTGCTGGGCAGCTGTGCGACGCTGGCCGAGGTGCGCACGCTGCTTGCAAAAACCAACATTGTTAATATCCCGTTCAGTGAGCAGCTGCCCCTCGCGCAGCTGCACTGGCTCATTGCCGACAAAACGGGGAGCATCGTGGTGGAGTCCACCGCCGACGGCCTGCACATCTACGATAACCCCGTCGGTGTACTGACGAACAATCCGCCGTTCCCGCAGCAGCTTTTCGCACTGAACAACTACCGCGCACTCTCGCCGCGCACGCCTGCGGTTGCGTTTGCGGACGGCCTTGACCTGCCCGTCTACAGCCGCGGCCTCGGCGCACTGGGCCTGCCGGGCGATCTGTCCAGCCAGTCCCGCTTTGTGCGTGCGGCCTTTGTGCGGATGAACGCGAAATCCGGCAGCGGCGAGGCCGAGAGCGTCGGGCAGTTCTTCCACATCCTGCACGCTGTCGAGCAGCAGCGCGGCTGCTGTGAGCTGGACGGCGGCAAGTACGAGATCACGCTCTACACAAGCTGCTGCAACGCTGACAGAGGCATTTACTACTACACGACCTACGGCAACCACCAGATCACTGCCGTCGATATGCACCGGGAAAACCTTGACGGGGACAGACTGGTCCGCTATCCGCTGGTGCAGGGCGAACAAATTGCGCTGCAAAACTGATTTTACACCCAAAACGTGAAAAAAGCGCTTGCAACGTGCGGCAAACTATGCTATACTGTACGGTGCATGAGACTTTTCACGTCACGACGGCGTGGATAGAAATAGAAGGAGTGCTAATCTAATGAACTGGTATGAGATCGTTCTCGGCGTCGTCCTCATCGCCGTGTCCGTGTTGATCGTTGTTTTCACCCTCGCGCAGGAGCAGAAGGGTCAGGGCCTGTCCGGCGCGATCATGGGCGAAAGCTCCGCCACGATGGCAGCAGGCCGTGAGCGCGGCGTGGACGCCAAGCTGGCCAAGCTGACCAAGATCTGCGGCGTCGTTTTCTTTGTCGTCACGCTGGTCGTCTGCGTTTTGAGCGCACGCCTGTGATTTTGGCAGGGTAACAAAGATGAAAAGGGTCCGCCAAGCGCTTTGGCTTTGCAAGCAGCGCCCCGGCGGACCGTTTTTTGTGGATGTATATAAGGGTAGGGCACCGTCGGATGGCGGTGCGACGTAAATTAAAGGAGCAACTATGACACCGTTACAGAAATCTATTTTAAACGCAGTCAAGCGCCGTCCCATGACGCTGCGCGAACTGCAGAACAACCTGCAGGTGGACAACTCCCGCCTGCGCACCACCGTTTCCGCTATGGTCGCCACCGGCGAGCTGTCGATGCGCAACGGCACCTATGTGCCCGGCTTTGCGACCTATGAGAATGCTGCAGCCCCCAACACGATTCCCTGCACGCTCGTCAAGCTGGCCGCGCGCTTCGGCTTTGCCAGCCGCGACGACGGCGAGGGCGACATCTTCATCCCGGGCCGCGCGCTGCACGGCGCAATGCCCAACGATAAGATCAACGTCAAGCTGTTCGACCACCCGCGCGTGGAGGGTTCCTCCGAGGGCGAGGTCGTCGAGGTCACGGTCCCGAACAACCGCTTTGCGGGCACGGTCTGCCTGTCCGAGGATGGCCGCATGGCCGTGGAGCCGGACGGCTGCCGCGACGTGAAGTTCCTGCTGGCCAAGCAGGGGAGCGAGGGCGTGCATCTGGGCGACAAGGTCGGCTTCCTCATCACCCACCGCGGCAACCGCCACAGCGACCACCGCGCCGCCGTTGTCGAGAAATTCGGTTCCTCCGACTATGCGTCCGAGTGCGCCAAGGCCATCCTGTATGGCCGCAGCGTCCGCCAGGAGTTCCCGCCGGAGGTGCTGGAGGAGGCCCGCGCCTACGACAACGCTACGATTGACCCCGCCGAGGCCGCGAAGCGCCTGGACCTGCGCGGCATTCCCATCTTCACGATTGACTCCGCCGAGACAAAGGACATCGACGACGCCATCAGCCTGCAGAAGCTGGACGACGGCTATGAGCTGGGCGTTCACATCGCCGACGTCAGCCACTATGTCCGCCCCGGCTCTGCGCTGAATGAGGAAGCGTTCGAGCGCGCGACGAGCATTTACTACGCCGACAAGGTCATCCCGATGCTGCCGACCCAGCTGTCCAACGGCATCTGCTCGCTGAACGAGGGCGAGGACCGCCTGGCGTTCTCCTGTCTGATGCGACTGGACGAGAACGGCGAGATCCGCAGCTACAAGTTTGTCAAGAGCGTCATCTGCAGCCGCGTCAAGGGCGTGTACAAGGAGATCAACGCGCTGCTGGAGCCCGAGGAGGGTGTTGACCTGACCGACCTCAAGACGAAATATGAGGCCGTGCTTGACCAGCTGCCCACGATGGACGAGCTGTACCGCAAGCGCCTGGTCCTGCGCAAGGCCCGCGGCGCCATGGATATTGAGTCCAACGAGGCCAAGCTCGTCATGGACGAGAACGGACGCTGCATCGACATTGTCAAGCGTGACCGCGGCACGTCCGAGTGCATGATCGAGGAGTTTATGCTGCTGGCGAACCAGTGCGCCGCCAACGCGGGCCGCACGAACAAGGCCCCGTTCGTCTACCGCGTGCACGAGGCCCCCGACGCCGAGAAGATGGAGAAGCTGTCCGCCACGCTGTTGGCCTGCGGCCTGAACGCCAAGTTCAAGAACCCCATCCCGACGCAGCTCGAGCTGGCGGCCCTGCTGGACGAGACCCGCGGCCAGCCCATCCAGATCCCCGTCCACACCGGCATTCTGCGCAGCATGCAGAAGGCCCGCTACGCCCCGCAGCCCCTGGGCCACTACGGTCTGGTGCTGGCGGACTACGCCCACTTCACCAGCCCCATCCGCCGCTACCCCGATTTGGCGATTCATCGTATTTTGACCGAGATGCTGAACGGTGTCTCCGCCAGCCAGCTGCAGCGCGACTTCAACGAGTTTGCCCAGCAGGCCAGCGAGAAGTCCAGCAAGCAGGAGGTCGCCGCCGTGCGCATTGAGCGCGATGTAGAGGACCTGTACAAGGCCGAGTATATGCACAACCATCTCGGTGAGGTCTACACCGGCACGGTGGCCGGCATCACGCCCCGCGGCGTCTTTGTCGAGCTGGACAACACGGTGGAGGGCTTTGTCCCCGCCGCGCAGCTCTGCAAGGGTGAACCGCAGGTCATCGACGGCGTCAGCATGCTGGACCCGCTGACCGGCAAGAGCTGGATGCTGGGTTCTTCCATGAAGATCCGGGTCGCCGCCGCCGATGTGGCGCTGGGCCGTATTGATTTTGAGTATATGGTGGAGTAATTTCCCACGCCATACAATAGAAAACTCCCTGTCCGCACCGGGCAGGGAGTTTTTTGCGTCTTATATCACCTTATGCTCCATCCATTTCCCGCGGGCAAACCGCACAAGGAAACACAGGCTGCGGCAGATCCAGTCGATGAACATACCGAACCAGACGCCGGTCAGTCCTAAGTGGAACTGCAGAACGAAGATATAGCTCAGAATCACGCGGAACAGCCACATGCTGACGATGCTGACCGACATCGTAAACTTGGCGTCGCCGCCCGCGCGCAGGGCGTTGGGCAGGGTAAAGCTCGTCGCCCAGAAGAAGATGCTGAACAGGTTGAACCAGTGGACCACGTGGGTACACATGGCGGATGCCTCCGCCGAGAGGTTGAACCAGGTCACGACCTCGGGCATCAGGAAGAACAGCGCCGCGTTCGTGACGGCCAGCCCCGTGATGGCGATGCCCAGCAGCGTGACGGAATAACGCTGCGCCTGCTTTTTCTCGCCTGCGCCAAGGCACTGCCCGATGACCGGGATCATGGCAAGGCTCATCGTGTTGCCGGGGATGTTCGCCAGCGTCGAGACCGAGTTTGCCACGGCATTGGCCGCGATGGCCGAGGTGCCTAAGGTAGACGTCAGGCTGCTGACACACAGCTTGCCGATCTGGAACATGCCGTTTTCCAGACCCGACGGGATGCCGATGGACAAAATCTGCATGATGGGCCTGCGCCGGGGCCGCAGGTCAGCGAAGCGCTGCACGCGCAGGGGATTGTGCAGGTCCTGGTTCTGCCACAGAATGAACACCGCGGCGAACACACGCCCGATCAGCGTGGCCAGCGCCGCGCCGATAACGCCCATGCCGAAACCGTAGATCAGCAGCGCGTTGCCCGCAATGTTGATGACGTTCATGACAAGGCTGGCCAGCATACTGATGCGGCTGTTGCCCTGCGCACGGAACAGCGCCGCGCCGCCGTTGTACAGGCCGATGAAGGGGTAGGACACCGCACTGATAAGGAAGTACTGCTGCGCAAACCGCATGACATCCTCATCAATGCTGCCGAACACTATCCGAAGGATCAGGCGGGAGAGCAGCATACAGACAACACCCACCGCAACCGTAGAGATGCCCAGCACGCTGTACAGCTGGGCGGCGCTGCGGCTGGCGTTTTCCTCATCCCGGCGGCCCAGATACTGGCTGGCAATGACCGCACCGCCGGTAGCCAGCGCGGACAAAATCTGAATAATCAAAATATTCAGGCTGTCCACGAGCGATACGCTGGAGACAGCGGCCTCGCCCACACCGGCGACCATCAGCGTGTCGGCCATGCCCATCGTGACGCTTAATGTCTGCTCCAGCAGCAGGGGCCAGATCAGGGTGAACAGCGCCCGCCTGGTAAACAGGGAACCTTGTGATTTTGCAGTGGATGTCATGGTAAATTCCCATCCTCTTTTACTTGGATTTTACCATTAGTATACAGCAAAATCTATGCGAAATCAAGGATTTGATACTTGTACAAAAAATGCCCGCGAACGCTGTAGCCGCGCCCTGTACAGCAAAAATCCGCAAAAAACAAATCGCAAGGATTTTGCCCACTTTTGCGGCGGCAAAAAGCCCCGGCCACAAAAGCTTGTGGCCGGGGCAGATCATGCGGCGGCTTGCAGAGACCGCAGAAGGGCGGTGGTTAGAAGTCGACCTCGGTGTCGTAGTAGCAGCACTTCAGCAGCTTTTCCATCTCCTCCTGGGTCGGCTGGCGCGGGTTGGAGCCGGTGCAGGCATCGGCAATCGCGTTCTTTGCGATCTCGGGCAGTCTCTCGAGGAATACGTTCTCGGGGACAAAGCCCTGCTCGGCGGGGTAGGAGTCGGGGCCGTAGTGGCCGATGCAGTGCGGAATGTTCAGATCGTCGTTCATGCCGCGCAGATACTGGATGAGCAGCGCGACCTTCTCGTCGTCGTTCCCGCCGCCCAGGTGCATCTTGTCAGCAATGACGCCGTAGCGTGCCTTGGCGGTGGGGTCCTTCGCGTTGTAGGCGATGACCTTGGGCAGGTACATGGCGTTGGCTGCGCCGTGGATGATGTGTGCGCCGTAATCGGCAAACGCCGCGCCGGTCTTGTGGGCCATGCTGTGTACGATGCCGAGCAGCGCGTTCGAGAACGCCATACCGGCCAGGCACTGGGCATTGTGCATCGCGTCGCGCTTATCCATATCGCCGTTATAGCTGCCGACCAGATCCGCCTGGATCATCTCGATGGCGTGCAGGGCCAGCGGGTCGGTAAAGTCGCAGTTCGCGGTGGAGACGTAGGCCTCAATGGCGTGGGTCATGGCGTCCATGCCGGTGTGGGCGACGAGCTTCTTGGGCATCGTGTGGGCCAGCTCGGGGTCAACGATGGCGACATCGGGCGTGATCTCAAAGTCGGCAATGGGGTACTTGATGCCCTTCTGGTAATCGGTGATGATCGAGAAGGCCGTGACCTCGGTGGCCGTACCGGAGGTGGAGGAGATGGCACAGAAGTGGGCCTTGCGGCGCAGCGGCGGGATGCCGAACACCTTGCACATATCCTCAAACGTGATGTCGGGGTACTCGTACTTGATCCACATGGCCTTGGCTGCGTCGATGGGGGAGCCGCCGCCGATTGCGACGATCCAGTCGGGCTGGAACTTTTCCATGGCGGCAGCACCCTTCATGACCGTCTCCACGGACGGGTCGGGCTCGATGCCTTCAAACAGCTCTACCTCCATGCCGGCCTCTTTTAAGTAGGCCTCGGCGCGATCCAGGAAGCCGAAGCGCTTCATCGAACCGCCGCCGACGCAGATCATGGCGCGCTTGCCGGGCAGCGTTTTCAACGCTTCCAGCGCGTGGGGGCCGTGGTAAAGGTCACGGGGTAAAGTAAATCTAGCCATAGGGTTTGCCTCCTTTAAAAATAGCTCTCTCGGACTTTGACAATTAAATGTCAAAATTTGCTATTAACAGTATACACCTTATGTGTCTAAACGGTCAATCGACAATACAGAGAATTTTCCGGCGATAATTCAGCATTTTGCCAGTGGAACACTCATAGGCTGTTCTATGGGGAAGGGGGCAGGAGCTATGCGTCCGATCACGCCGCAGCAGAATACAAAAATGCGCCTGCGCATGCGGCTTTTGGCGGCGGTGCTGGCGGTGGGGTGTCTGGGCGGGCTGACGGTGCGGCTGTTTGTGCTGATGCTTCGCGACCCCGGCGGCTACGCGGCACGCGCCGCCGACCAGCAGCTGCGCGGGGCCACGCTGCCCGCCGCCCGCGGGGAGATCTATTCCGCCGACGGTACGCTGCTGGCCGCCAGCGAGACCTGCTGGACCATCCGCGCCGCCCCGCGGGAGATGGCCGACGACGCCGTAGAACCGGCTGCGCGGGCGTTGAGCGAAATTTTAGAGCTGGACTACGCCGATACGCTGGCCAAATTCAGCCAGCGAACCTCCAACGACTGCCTGCTGCGCCGCCGCGTGGATAAGACGATGGCCGACGCTGTGCGGGACTGGTGCCGGGCGAACGGTGTGGACGGCATACAAATTCGGCAGGATACCCGCCGCGTCTACCCGCAGGGGGATTTTATGGGCGGCATTTTAGGCTTTACCGACGTGGACAACGCGGGCCTGTGGGGACTGGAACTGCGTTACAACGACGAATTGACCGGGCAGAACGGGCGCATCCTGACCGCCAAGAACGCCTGGGGCTACGATATGCCGACGCACTACCAGACGCTGGTGGACGCCGTGCCCGGCAGCACGCTGACGCTGACCATCGACGCGAACATTCAGCACTGGCTCGAAAGCGCACTGTCCGCCGCTGTGACGGAGCATCATGTAGCCGAGCGCGGCGTCGGCATCGTGATGGACGTCCACACCGGGGCCGTGCTGGCGATGTCCTGCCAGCCCGACTACGACCCGAACGCGCCGCGGACCCTTATAAACAAGGAAGTCCGTGATGCTGTGAATGCCCTGACCGGCGAGGAGCGCAGCGCCGCGCTGCAAAAGGCCCAGCAGGCACAGTGGCGCAACAAGGCCATCAGTGACTTGTATGAGCCGGGCAGTGTGTTCAAGCTCATCACGGCGTCGGCGGCGCTGGACTCCGGGGCGTGTAAGGCCACGGACTATTTCACCTGCGCGGGTAAAATAACCGTCGCAGGCACGCGGTTCCGCTGTGCAAACGGGCATATCCACGGCACCGAGACCTTCGCCCGGGGGCTGGCTGTCAGCTGCAACCCCTGCTTTATCCAGATCGGTGCGCGGCTTGGAAAAGAACGCTTCTGCGATTACTTTGCGGCCTTCGGCCTGCGGGAGGCCACGGGCATCGACCTGCCGGGCGAGGTCAGGCGCAGCGAATACTACACGGCGGACCGGATGGGCCCGGTGGAGCTGGCGAGCTGCTCGTTCGGGCAGAGCAGCAAGGTCAGCTACCTGCAGATGCTCACGGCGGTCTGTGCGGTGGTAAACGGCGGCGAGCTGATGCAGCCCTACGTTGTGGCGAAAATCACGGCGCCTGACGGCACTGTTGTGAAGGAAGTGCAGCCGACGGTGAAGCGCCGCGTCATCAGCGCGGAGACCTCCGCCACGATGTGCCGTCTGATGGAGGGTGTCGTTACAGGCGGCACGGGAAAGCAGGCCGCGCTGGCGGGCTATCGCATCGGCGGCAAGAGCGGCACGAGCCAAAAGCTGGACAGCGCCAACGAGGGCGCGCGCATTGCGAGCTTTGTCTCCGTTGCGCCCATCGACGACCCCAAGGTCGCTGTGCTGGTCTGCCTGGATGAGCCCCACAGCTGGACGACGAGCGGCGGCGCGCTCTCCGGGCCGGTGTGCGCCGAGGTACTGGGAAAGGTGCTGCCGTATCTGGGCGTGGAGAGGGAAAACGGCGAATAAAGACAGCCGGGCACGGGCCGATATGGAATCCGCCCCTACGTTGAATCGGGACAGCGCAGGGTGACGGGGCTCTGCCCGTTTGCCGCTGCACTATACAAAAAACTCTGCGCCGTCCCTCTTGACATTCCCCGATCCGGTGTTATACTGGTAAAGTACGCAAACGAACAGTTAGAAAGCGAACAATTCGAAATCTAACTTCTTGGACCGAAAAATCGTAAAGGAGGGAAGGAATGCACGAATCATCGCATGATGACTGCGGCTGCTGCGCGGATGTCCACTTCGGCGCACTGCTGAACCAGACCTCACGGCTCATCCGCCGTGCGCTGGATGCCCGCATCAACGCCGAGGTCAGCTCGGAGCTGTCGGGCGTGCGCGGCATGGTGCTGGGCGACATCGTCCGTGCCGAGCGCCAGGGCCGCGACGTCTACCAGCGCGACATTGAGCAGTGGTTCAACATCCGCCGCTCCAGCGTCACCGCCATACTGCAGGGCATGGAGCAGGATGGCTTCATCACCCGCAGCGCCGTGGCGAAAGACGCCCGCTTAAAGCGCCTTATCGCCACAGAGAAGGGCCGCGCCTGTCACAAGCAGATCGAGGCAAGCATTGCGCGGTTTGAGGATGACCTGCAAAGCGGCATTGACCCGCAGCAGGCCGCCGCGGCCCGCGCTGTGCTGGAGCAGACCCTGCGCAACGCACAGCACATCCTGCAAGAGGAAAATACCAACCAAGAGAGGGGAAATACCAATTGTTAAAAACACTCGGACGTGAAACCAAGGGCTTCCGCCTGGTCTCCGTGCTGACGCCGATCTTTATGATCGCGGAGGTCATCATGGAAATGATCATCCCGAAGCTGATGGCCTCCATCATTGACAACGGCGTCACGCCGGGCAATATGCAGGTCATCTACACCGTCGGCGCACAGATGGTCGTCGCGGCGCTGTTCGGCCTGCTGTTCGGCATTCTGGGCGCGGTGGCCGGCTCCCACGCAGCCACGGGCTTTGCCCGCAACCTGCGCCGCGGCATGTTCCGCAACATTCAGACCTTCAGCTTTGCCAACATTGACAAGTACTCCACCGCGGGCCTGGTCACCCGCATGACCACCGACGTCACCAACATCCAGAACGCCTACCAGATGATGCTGCGCATGTCGGTGCGTGCGCCCGCCAGCATGATCGTGGCGCTGATCATGTCCTACACGATCAACCGTCGGCTGGCAAACATCTATTTGATCGCCGTCATCCTGCTGGGCTGCGCGCTCGCCTTTATTATGAGCCGCGCCACCAAGTACTTCGGCGAGGCATTCCGCAAGTACGACGACCTGAACGAGAGCGTGCAGGAGAATGTCTCCGCCATCCGCGTTGTCAAGGCCTATGTGCGCGAGAAGTTTGAGGGCGAGAAGTTCCGCAAGGCCAGCGAGAATGTGCGCAATCTGCTGATGCGTGCCGAGCTGATCCTGGCCTGGAACGCCCCGCTCATGCAGCTGACCGTCTACAGCTGCATCCTGCTCATCTCCTGGATCGGTGCCCAGCTCATCGTCAGCTCCGGCGCAACGACCTTCACCACCGGCGACCTGATGAGCATGCTGAGCTACTGCATGAACATCCTTATGAGCCTGATGATGCTGTCCACGGTGTTCGTCATGATCACGATGTCTGCAGCCTCCGCCAAGCGCGTGGCCGAGGTGCTGGACGAGCAGTCCGACCTGACGAACGGCGAGGACCCCGTTATGGAGGTCAGGGACGGCTCCGTCAAGTTCGACCACGTCAGCTTTGCCTATAAAAAGGATGGCGAGAAGGCCCTCGAGGACATTGACCTCGACATCAAGTCCGGCGAGACCATCGGCATCATTGGCGGCACCGGTTCGGCTAAGTCCAGCCTTGTGCAGCTGCTGCCGCGTCTGTACGACGTGACCGAGGGCAGCGTGACCATCGGCGGCGTTGATGTGCGCAGATATGACCTCGACACCCTGCGCAACAACGTCGCCATGGTGTTGCAAAAGAACGAGCTGTTCAGCGGCACGATTGCCGAGAACCTGCGCTGGGGCAACCCAGACGCCACCGACGCCGAGATCGAGGACGCCTGCAAGCAGGCCTGCGCCGATGAATTTATCGAGCGCTTCCCCGACAAGTACCAGACCCACATCGAGCAGGGCGGCAACAACGTCTCCGGCGGCCAGAAGCAGCGTCTCTGCATTGCCCGCGCACTGCTGAAAAAGCCCCGCATCCTGATCCTGGACGACTCCACCTCCGCCGTCGATACCGCGACGGACGCAAAGATCCGCCATTCGTTTGCGGAAAAAATCCCCGGCACGACGGTGTTCATCATCGCCCAGCGCATTTCCTCCGTGGAAAATGCGGACAAGGTCCTCGTGCTCGACAACGGCAGGGTCAGCGGCTTTGACACCCCGGCCAACCTGCTGAAAACAAATGCCATCTACCAGGATGTCTACAACAGCCAGACCAAAGGTTCCGGCGACTTTGATGAGAAGGGAGGGGAGGCATAATGGCACAGCAGCCTAAAGTCGTAAAGGTCGGCCCCGGCGGGCGCAGCAATGGCCCCCGCCCTAAGGTCGAAAACCCCGGCAAGGTGTTCAAGCGCATCCTCGCCTATGTCATGAGCCGCTATAAGGCACAGGTCATTGTGGTGCTCTGCTGCATTCTGCTGGCCGTGTTCGCCCAGCTGCAGGGCGTCATGTTCTCCCAGACGCTGATCGACAGCTACATTCTGCCGCTGCTCAAGGCGGGCAGCACGGACTTCAGCGGCCTGGCCGCGGCTATCCTGCGCGTGGCAGTCATCTACTGCGTCGGCATCGCCGCTGTCTTTGTGCAGAACCGCCTGATGGCAAGGATCACCCAGGGCACGCTGAAGGACCTGCGTGACGAGACGTTCACCCACATGCAGACGCTGCCCATCAAATACTTTGACACCCACGCCCACGGCGACATTATGTCGGTCTACACGAACGACATTGACACGCTGCGCCAGATGATCAGCCAGAGCCTGCCGCAGCTCGTCAACACGGTTGTGACCCTCGTCGGCGTGCTGGCCTCGATGCTCTATCTGAACGTCCCCCTGACGGTGCTGGCCCTCGCGATGGTCGGCATCATGCTGCTGGCGACGAAGTACCTGACCGGCAACTCCGGCAAATACTTCATCAAGCAGCAGCAGGAGCTGGGCAAGGTCAACGGCTACATTGAGGAAATGATGAACGGCCAGAAGGTCATCAAGGTCTTTTGCCATGAGGAAATTGCCATTGAGGAGTTCGACAGGCTCAACGATGAGCTGTTCCACAGCGCCGACAAGGCAAACTCCTATTCGCTGGTAGCAATGCCCGTCAACGGCCAGCTGGGCAACCTGTCCTACGTGTTCTGCGCCATCCTCGGCGGTGCGCTGGCTATCAACGGCTTCGGCGGCTTTACGCTGGGCGGCCTCGCCAGCTTCCTTGTGCTGACCCGCCAGTTCAACCAGCCCATCAGCCAGATCTCCATGCAGCTGAACTCCGTCGTTATGGCGCTGGCCGGCGGTGCGCGTATCTTTGCGCTGCTGGATGAAAAGCCCGAGGTCAACGAGGGCGACATCACCCTGGTCCACGCCAAGTACGAAGCGGACGATACTGTCACCGAGACGAACGAGTCCACCGGCATGTGGGCGTGGAAACGCATGGATGCCGACGGCAAGCCCCGGTACACCAAGCTGGAGGGCGACATCGTCTTTAAGGATGTGGACTTCGGCTACGACGAGAAGAAGATCGTCCTGCATGACATCAACCTGTATGGCCGTCCGGGGCAGAAGATCGCCTTTGTCGGCTCCACCGGCGCGGGCAAGACGACGATCACGAACCTTATCAACCGCTTCTACGACATCCAGAAGGGCCGGATCCTGTACGACGGCCACGACATCAAGTCTATTGAGAAGGACGCGCTGCGCTCCTCTCTGGGCATCGTCCTGCAGGATACCCACCTGTTCACCGGCACGGTCATGGAGAACATCCGTTATGGCCGCCTGACCGCCACCGATGAGGAGTGCATGGCCGCCGCGAAGCTCGCCAATGCGGATACCTTCATCAAGCATCTGCCCGACGGCTACAACACGATGCTGACCGGCGACGGCACCAACCTGAGCCAGGGCCAGCGCCAGCTGCTGGCGATTGCCCGCGCGGCTGTCGCAGACCCGCCGGTGCTGATCCTGGACGAGGCAACATCCTCCATCGACACCCGCACCGAGAAACTTGTGCAGGACGGCATGGACGGCCTGATGTATGGCCGCACGACCTTCGTCATTGCTCACCGTCTGTCCACCGTGCGCAACTCGGACTGCATCATGGTGCTGGAGCAGGGTCGTATCATTGAGCGCGGCACCCACGACGAGCTGATCGCCCAGAAGGGCCGCTATTACCGCCTGTACACCGGCAACTTTGCCGAGAACTCTTAAGCGCAGAGAGGTCGAAAAAAGCCGCAAAACGGCATAAAATCAATCAAAACTGCCGGGATAGCATCTGCCGTCCCGGCGGTTTTTGTGCAAAATGCCGCAACAGCGCCAAAAAGTTGACGGGAAGGTAAAAAGTGGTTATAATAGGATACGTAGACACGCAAAAAGCGGTGTTTGACCACGCGGCATGAGGGAAACTACAAACAAGATTTGCCGCATAATATACATGATATACCTATAGGAGGAACAAATATGGCACCGAAGAAGATTGCACAGACCGTACTTACCGAGGGTAAGTTCTATACCATCAGCGCCGCCAACGGCAAGGTCGTTGAGGTCGCTGACTATAACATTGACAATGGCGCGAAGATCCAGCTGATGGACAACGCCAACTTTGAGTGGCAGCAGTGGAACTTCGTCGCAGCAGGCGACGGCGTTTACCGCATCCAGAACCGCTTCACCGGCAAGATGATGGATCTGGACATGGGCGGCGTCAGCGACGGCACCCGCGTCCACCAGTGGGAGGGTGCCCAGGCATCCAGCCAGCTGTGGGTCGTGGAGCCTACCAACGATGGCCGCGTCAAGATCAAGTCCAACCTGGCCGGCAAGCTGCTGGACCCCGGCATGGCTACCGAGAACGGCACCGTGCTGCAGATCTGGGCTGACGTCAACGGTGACAACCAGTTCTGGACCATCAACGAGGTCACCCGCAAGCCCAAGACCAGCGTGAAGGCCACCACCGTTAAGGCCAAGGCCGCTGCCGAGAAGGCCGCCACCGAGGTCGTCAAGGCTGCTGAGCCTGTCGTCGAGAAGGCCGTCAAGGCTGCCAAGCCTGCCGCTGAGAAGGCTGTCAAGGTTGCGAAGCCCGTCGTCGAGAAGGCCGTCAAGGCTGCCGAGCCCGTCGTTGAGAAAACCGTCGAGGCTGCGAAGCCCGTCGTCGAGAAGGCCGTCAAGGCTGCCGAGCCTGTCGTTGAGAAGGCTGTTGAGGCTGCCAAGCCCGCAGCCGAGAAGGCCGTCGAGGCCGTCAAGACCGCCGCTGCCAAGACCAACACCCGCAAGGGCGGCAAGGGCAAGCGCCGCAAGTAATTTGCTTTGAACTTTTTCCCTGCAATTTTTGTGCTGTAACGAGAAAACCCCGCCCCGTCAGGATGCAGTTCCTGACGGGGCGG
>OLOQ01002603.1_pt1 | contig 14458 bp, 8 predicted proteins | sample 1673101 | NCBI WGS metagenome assembly OLOQ01 (sample SAMEA3136754, study PRJEB25190) | human gut metagenome | biome: human gut; feature: human-associated habitat; material: faeces | place: Austria | collected 2013 | reverse complement strand
GCACCAGAACGATGTGCAGGAGAAGATGTTTGAGATGCTTGGTTTCACAAAGGAACAGGCACATGAGCGATTTGGTTTCCTTCTGGATGCTTTCAAATACGGAGTTCCGCCTCACGCCGGACTGGCTTACGGACTGGACCGTCTCGTTATGCTGATGGCAAAAGAGGACAGCATCCGCGACGTCATCGCATTCCCGAAAGTAAAAGATGCTTCCTGTCTGATGACCGAGGCTCCGTCACCGGTTGACGCAGCACAGCTGGAAGAGCTTGGTCTTGAGGTTGAGCCGCAGGCAGAAGAAGAGACAACAGAAGAGTAAAGAAAATTTTGTAATTTACAGGACAGACAATTTTGCAGAAGTGCAGCGTTGTCTGTCCTTTTTTAGGTTTCACTCGATCGGTGTAAAGAAAAACTTAAGAAATTCTTCCCCGTCTTCCCCGTTGTTTTGCTGGAAAAAAGTGCTACAATATGGTTTGTAAGAAAGATACGGAAACATCCACAGCAAGTGGAACACATAGAGAAAAAGACAAGGAGGAATCACTATGTTAGTTACATTAGTCATGCTGGCAACCTGTTTTGGTCTGCTCTGCGGAATTGGAATTCTATTTGGGATCGTCGGACTTCTGCTGAAATTTGGAGGAAAAGTCCTCGGCGCATGCGCCACTATTCTTCTCCCGATCGGCGTGATCTGGCTTGGATTTAAAATCGTGTTCGCCGTCGTTCCGCTTCTGTTCAAACTGGTCTGTGCAGCGCTGATCTGTTATCTCGTATACCGCATTCTGCGGGAGATGAAACTTGTAGCATAAAAAATAAAATCTAACAGATTCGAAAGAAAACCTGCTTTCCGTCATAAACACGGAGGCAGGTTTTTAATGACAAAAACAAAAATCTATTTTCAGAAAAAGCCAGTATTTGCTAAAAAAAGAGTAAGGAAAAAGTAAGAAAACAAAAAACAAAATGTGATACGATAGAACTAACTTGGGAAAGCAGAAAATTAATTTGTAAAATAGAAAAGTGGGAGGAAGCATATGAAGAAAAAAGTAATCGCGATTGTGTGTGCAGTCGCAGTGCTGGCGGCAGCCGGAGGGGGAGTGACATGGCATTTCCTTGGAAACAGTACAAAAGAGGACGATAACGTCGTCTATGTCAATACTGTAAAAGCCCTGACCAATCTGGGAACCGGAAATGGAATGGAAAACCGCTATGCCGGTGTTGTGGAGTCGGAAAATACCTGGAAGGTAGAGAAAAACAGCGAGAAAACGGTAAAGGAAGTTTATGTGGAAGTCGGTCAGGAGGTTCAGGTCGGAACACCGCTGTTCTCCTACGATACCGAGAAATTCCAGAGTGACCTCGAGCAGGCGCAGCTGGATCTGGAACGCATAAACAATGAACTTTCAAGTATGAATACCAATATCAACCAGCTTTACAAAGACAAAAAGCAGGCATCAAAAGACCAGCAGGCAAGCATCACACTGGAAATTCAGGAAGCGGAGCTGGATTTAAAGAAAAAAGAATATGAAGGAAAATCAAAACAGGCGGAGATTGATAAATTAAACGATAACATCACCAATGCGACCGTGATCAGCGAAATCGCCGGTGTTGTAAAATCAATCAACAACGATGACAGCAGCGCCGGCGCTTACTCCGGTGACAACTCCGACAATTCCTTCCTGACCGTTCTTGCAACGGGAGATTTCCGTGTAAAAGGCCAGATCAATGAACAGAATATGAGCGACGGTTCGATTACCGAAGGAAGCCAGGTGATCGTGCATTCTCGTGTAGATGAGAATCAGACCTGGACTGGAACCGTGACAAAGATTGATCGGGAAAATGCACGGACAGGAAGCAATAACGTTTACAGCAGTTCGGGAGACGGTATGACGCAGTCAAGCAACTATCCGTTTTATGTACAGCTCGATGGAACAAATGGCCTGATGCTCGGCCAGCACGTTTACGTAGAGCCGGATGTCGGCCAGCAGGAAGTCAAAACAGGAATCTGGCTGTCTGACTCCTTTATCAACGATGTCGACAGCAATCCTTACGTCTGGGCCGATAATGGAAAAGGCAAACTGGAAAAACGAAGCGTAACCCTTGGAACACACGATGAAAATATGATGGAATATCAGATCACCGACGGCCTTGCAGAAGATGATGCAATCACCTTCCCGGAGGACGGTCTGGAAGAAGGGATGAAGACCGTAGTCAGCACCGACGGATCACTGGGACAGAGCAATCCGGCCGGCGGCGAGGATGACGGTATGCTTGACAACGACGATGGAATGGTCGACGACGGTATGAAGCAGGATGAAAACGGCATGGTTGACAATACCATGGACGGCGCAGAGTACAGCGGTGAGGAAGATACAACGAACGTGATCGGCGGCGCCGACAATGGTAAGGCAGAACCGGCAGACACACAGGAAGCCGGATCAGCAGATGACGGGGAGGTGCAGCCGTGATTCTGGAATTAGAGAATATCTGTAAAGAATATATGCAGGGCAAAATCCCGGTTCCGGTTCTGAAAAACATCAACTTCTCCATGGAAGAAGGCGAGTACGTTGCGATCATGGGTCCTTCCGGTTCCGGAAAAACAACACTGATGAATATTGTCGGCTGCCTCGACCAGGCGACGAGCGGACGGTTGATCCTCGACGGACAGGACATCAGCAAATGCAGTGACAATCAGATGTCGGACATCCGCCTGCAGAAAATCGGCTTTGTCTTCCAGAACTTCCAACTCCTTGCAAGACAGAGCGCAATGGAAAATGTATGCCTGCCGTTGACGTACGCGGGCGTGCCGAAAAAAGAGAGAAGAGAGCGGGCAGCGATTGCCCTCGAGCGGGTGGGGCTCGGCGACCGTATGAGTTTCAAACCGACCCAGCTCTCCGGCGGACAGAAACAGCGTGTGGCGATTGCAAGAGCGATTGTCAACCATCCGAAAATTCTGCTGGCTGATGAGCCGACCGGAGCGCTCGACTCCCATTCCGGCGAGCAGGTCATGGAGCTGTTCCAGAGCCTGAACGACGAGGGCGTCAGCATCTTGATGATTACACATGACGCGGAGATCGCATCGATGGCACAGCGCACCGTGGAGATCCGCGACGGAATGATGAAATCGAAGGAGGTGGCCGAAACATGAAAAAAGGAAAAGCAGCAAAGAAAGCCGCGATTGCAGTTGTGACCGCAGTTGCCGTGGGCGGTGTCAGTGTCGGCGGTTATTACGGCATCCGCCAGGCGCAGAAGACGACCGTAAAAGTGTATCCGGTCAGTGACTTTACGAGTGGTTACTGGGGAGACAGCATGAACATGGAAGGCCAGATCACCTCGACGGCTTCCCAGAACATCTATCTTTCCGACAGCCAGACCATTTCCCAGGTTCTCGTCAAAGAGGGCGATGTGGTAAATGCCGGAGACACGCTGATGACATACGATACCAGCATGATCGAGCTGGATCTGGAAACGCAGCAGTTACAGCTTGCACAGACAAAGCTGAAAATCCAGCAGAGTGAAAAAGAACTGGAAAAGCTGAAAAAGACAAAACCGGTATCGGATACGCCGCTGAATCCGGTGGAGCCGGATTTCCCGGATTTTCCAGATGAACCCATCGATCCGGATTTCCCGGACGAACCGATTCCGACCCCAGAACCGGAGCCGACGTACGAGGATGCTGTTCTGTACAGCAGTACGAATAAGCTTGTATTTGGTTCCAAACCATACAAAGGAGAAGGAACGCAGGAAGACCCATACACCTATCTCTGCGCACCGGGAACAGTCCTGACAGGCGGATTCCTGAATCAGATGGCAGGATACGCGGATGAAAAGGGAACGAAAAAAGAAGAGGACAGCGAAGGATACTGGTTCCGCCTGGAGATTCATGAGGAAAACAAAGCCGCAGAGGCGCTGGAAACCGTGTGGGAGCAGGATGGAACGAAGATTGCGAAAGCATACGAGACTTCGTATGAAGCAGTCCTGAGTCTGAAAGAATCCGAATCGGCGGATGCACCGGAAATAAAAATCACCACGCCGCTTGCCAACACAGAGGTGGCAGAGGGCGGCGAGCTGAAGCTGAAAATCGGAATCAATGAGAAGAAAGATACCGAAGAGAAGCCGGATGAGAAAGCCGACGATAAAACGGATGATAGAACCGAGAGTCCGTCCGAGGACGATGTGACACAGCCGGGTGAAGCCGGAAATGGAAGCGGTGAGGCAGACGATTCCACGGAAAACACCGAAACGGAGGTCACTTACACATACGTCTGGAAACACAACGGAAAGACAATCGACGGAGATTTTAAGGATACTTACACAAAAGAAAACATCACAAAAGAGGATGCCGGAATCTATACAGTAGAAGTGACAGCGAAAAATGACAAGGGTACTTCCATGGCAGTCAGCACTGCAAATGTGGCGGTAAAAGAAGGAACGATTACCCCGACACCAAGTGTAACTCCGACCCCGAGCGTTACGCCGGGACCGAGTGTAACTCCAGAGCCGACCGTCAGCCCGGAACCAAGTACAACACCGATTCCGACCACAGAGCCGGTTCCAACAGAAATTCCGGTGCCGAGCGAGACCCCAGTTCCGACGGAAACGCCGACGCCGACCGAAGCCCCGGCAGAACCGGAAGCGGAACCGCAGAGCGAAGATGCGCCGGAAGCAGTGCAGACGACAGCAAAAACCGTATTCTACGGTGAAAAAGCATCGGTACAGTCCCTCTTTACATCATCCACAGGAAGCAGCGCAAATAACAATACTTCTTCCGGTGATGATACCCAGATGACCTACACAAAAGATGAGTTGAAAAAAGCCATCAGCGAAAAAGAAAGCCAGATCCGTAATCTGAAGCTGGATCAGAAGGAAGAGGAACTCAAAGTCAAAAATACGCAGAAATCCCTGGATTCCCAGACCGTAAAAGCGACGATCAGCGGTATCGTAAAAAAAGTCGGAAATGCAGAAAAGCCATCCAATGACGGAAGCGCGTTTATCCAGGTCAGCGGAAATGAAGGCCTGTACGTGCGCGGCTACTTAAGCGAGACGTATCTCGATCAGGTAAAAGTCGGCGATGAACTCAACGTGACTTCTTGGTCTTCGGGTGCTTTTGCAGCGGCAACCGTAACCGAGATTTCTCCGTACCCGACAACAAGCTACATGTCGTACAGCGAGACACCAGCCTCCTTCTATCCGTTCACAGCCGTTATCCCGGAAGGCGGAGAAGGTTTTGAAAACGGTGACTGGATCGAGATTGCAATCACTGTCGGAAACGATGTAGAAAACGGCAACGGCCTGTACGTCAGCAAAGAATTCATCCGCGAGGAAAACGGACAGAAATTCGTTTATATCCGGGATGAAAATGATAAATTAAAGAAACAGAATGTGGTAACCGGAAAACTTCTGTGGGGCAGTTATTACGAAGTGAAGAGCGGTCTTTCCGAAGAGGATTACATTGCATTTCCGTACGGCAAAACCGTGGTGGAAGGCGCAGACACGAAGGAATCCAGTTCATCGGATTATTACAACAGTTAAGGAGGCGCATTATGTTAGAAAATGTAAGACTTTCCTTTCAGGGAATCTGGTCACACAAAATGCGTTCCTTCCTGACGATGCTGGGTATTATCATCGGAATTGCGTCGATCATCTCAATTGTCTCCACGATCAAGGGAACGAATGAGCAGATCAAACAGAACCTGATCGGAGCCGGAAACAACAACGTGACCGTCAGCTTAAAGCAGGGCGACGGTGATTACTGGATGGACAACGGACTGCCAAGCGGCGTGTCGAAACTGTCCGATGATCAGAAAAAGCGGATCCGCGAGCAGGATCAGGTGGAAAATGCATCGTTTTACACCGAAAGAACGTATGTGAGCGGCATCGCAAAAGGAAACACAACACTGGACAGTGCGAAGGCGCTTGGAGTGGATGAAAATTATCTGTCGACGTGCGGATATCAGATTTATCAGGGACGCGGCTTTGTGGAGAGCGATTTCTCGAAGACCCACAAAGTTGTCCTCCTCGACGATACCGCAGTGCTGACACTCTTCCCGGATGAGTCGCCGGTCGGCAAAACGATCGAGATCATGGGAGAGCCGTTCACGGTGATCGGCGTGATCAAAAAAGCCGATTCGTTCCAGCCGGTCATCAATTCCAGAGATGACTACTATACGTACAATCAGGAATCCTATCCGCTGGTGCTGATGCCGGATGTCTGCTGGCCGATCGTATTCCAGTATGATGAACCGGAAAATGCCGTTGTGATGGCAAAAACGACCGAGGATATGAGCACGGTGGGAAAGACAACAGCGGATATCATGAACGAATCCGTGACCAATACAACTGATTCTCTTTCCTATCAGGCAGAGGATCTGCTGGAGAAAGCAAAGAGTCTGCAGGAGTTAGGCCAGAGCACGAACCAGCAGCTGATCTGGATCGCGAGCATTTCGCTTCTGGTCGGCGGTATCGGTGTTATGAATATTATGCTGGTATCTGTAACGGAACGTACAAGCGAGATCGGCCTGAAAAAGGCGATCGGAGCAAGAAAACGCAGAATTCTGTTCCAGTTCCTGACCGAGGCGGCGGTGCTCACCAGCATCGGCGGACTGCTCGGCGTGCTGGGCGGCATTATCATGGCACAGGTGATTTCGAGGGTATCGCAGACGCCTGTGGCGATCAGTATTCCGGCAATCATTTTCTCCGTGGTCTTCTCCATGGTGATCGGTATCGTATTCGGACTGCTGCCGTCGGTAAAAGCAGCGAACCTGAATCCGATCGATGCGCTGCGAAGAGAATAGAACAAAAAAGAGTTGAAAAATCCGTGCGGGTACAGCGTAGGTGCTGGATCCGTGCGGATTTTTTGTGCGGCGTGTGCGGATGAAACTTAAGATCTTTACTTTTTGCGGAAAGTCGGTTATACTGGAAAATAAGCGCAATTTGCGGCGCAGCAAAGAGGCATTCGAGTTTCGGATTCGGTATGTTTATGAAAATATAAGAAAGATTCAAAGACATTTCACATTCGTTTATGGTATAATCAAACAAGAGTATGACCAACGAAAAGGAGTATACGCGAATGAATATTTTGTTTTTTATCACACCGAAAAGTGAAACGGCTTATCTGTATGACGACTGCTCACTTCGGCAGGCCATCGAGAAGATCGAATATCATAAATACACGGCGGTTCCGGTACTGAACAAAAAGGGCTGCTACGTGGGAACACTGACGGAAGGAGATCTGCTCCGCATCATAAAAGAACGGTATCTGCTGAATTACCATGAAGCAGAGGATATCCCGCTCTGGCAGGTTCCAAAACGGTGGAATTATGAGTCCGTCAACATCAACAGCAACATCGAGGACCTGATCGAGATGTCCATGCGGCAGAATTTCGTTCCAGTTGTGGATGACGAGGGAATCTTCATCGGCATCATCCGAAGAAGAGATATCATCCAGTACTGTTATCAGAAAAGCGGCATCAAAGAAGAGGAAGAAGCCCGGCGCAGCGCGCGGAAACAAAACGCAGAACAGATGATTCTGCAGTAAAGAAGAAAATGAGGGAAACATTATGAAAAAACTGATCGATCTTATCCAGGAAGAGCTGGTAAAAGCCTTTACCGCTGCGGAGATGGACCCGTCCTATGCAAGGGTTTCCGTTTCCAACCGCCCGGATCTGTGCGAATACCAGTGCAACGGCGCAATGGCAGCTGCAAAAGCATACCACAAAGCACCGATCCAGCTGGCTGAAGCAGTTGTAGAAAAAGTGACCGATCACAGCGTGATCGGTGAAATTGAAGCCGTAAAACCGGGATTCATCAACCTGAAAATCAACCCGGAATTTCTGGCAGATTATCTTTCCAAAATGCAGAACGACGAAGATCTTTCTGTAGAGAAAGCAAAAAATCCGAAAACCATCATCGTAGATTACGGCGGAGCAAACGTGGCAAAACCGCTTCACGTCGGCCATCTCCGTTCCGCGATCATCGGGGAAAGCATTAAGCGTATGGGACGCTTCATGGGCCACAACATGATCGGTGACGTTCATCTTGGAGACTGGGGTCTGCAGATGGGACTGATCATCACCGAGCTGCAGGAGCGCCATCCGGAGCTTGTTTATTTTGATGAGTCCTTTACGGGAGAGTACCCGGAGGAAGCACCGTTTACGATCAGCGAGCTCGAGGAGATTTATCCTTGCGCAAGCGGCAAATCGAAAGAGGACGAGGACTATAAGAAACGTGCACTCGAGGCAACGAGAGAGCTGCAGCAGGGCAGAAGAGGATATCGTGCGATCTGGAAACACATTATGAACGTTTCTGTTGCCGATCTGAAAAAGAACTATGGAAACCTCGACGTTCATTTCGATCTGTGGATGGGTGAGTCCGATGCACAGGAGTACATTCCAGACATGGTAGATTACCTGAAAGACAATGGTTATGCACATTATGACCAGGGCGCACTCGTTGTTGATGTCAAAGAAGAGACAGACACAAAAGAGATCCCGCCGTGCATGATCTTAAAATCCGATGGGGCAGCTCTGTATGATACGACAGACCTGGCAACCATCATCCAGCGTATGAAACTGTACAAGCCGGACGAGATCTGCTATCTGGCAGACAAACGTCAGGAGCTTCACTTCGTACAGTGTTTCCGCTGTGCAAGAAAAGCAAAACTGGTGAATGATGATACCGTTCTTTCCTTTATCGGCTTTGGTACCATGAACGGAAAAGACGGAAAACCGTTCAAGACCCGTGAGGGCGGCGTTATGCGTCTGGAGCGTCTGATCGGCGAGATCAACGATGAGATGTATCAGAAGATCGTGGAGAACCGCAGCGTAAAAGATACGGATGCAAGAGGAACGGCACAGATTGTCGGACTGTCTGCTATTAAATACGGTGACCTGTCCAACCAGGCATCGAAAGATTATGTATTCGATGTTGAGAGATTTACTTCCTTCGAGGGAAACACCGGTCCGTACATCCTGTACACGATCGTTCGTACAAAATCCATCCTCGGAAAATATAAAGAAGAGGGAAATGAACTGAAGAAAGGCGCACTTCTGGCACCGAAGAGCGACAGCGAGAAAGCTCTGATGCTTTCCGTATCCCGTTTCAACGGCGTTGTGGAGAACGCATTCGAGGAGAAAGCACCGCATAAGATCTGTGCTTATATCTACGAGCTTGCAAACGAGTTCAACCATTTCTACCACGAGACCAAGATCTTAAGTGAGCAGGATGAGGCAAGAAAAGCATCTTACCTGGCACTGCTGGATCTTGTCCGCGAGGTACTTGAGACCTGCATCGACCTGCTGGGATTCTCGGCACCGGAACGGATGTAAGATTCGTCAAGAGGGAAAAAATAGATAAAAAACAGGCGATTTTTTTGGCAGCCGTCGGCTTCTGTAGTTCTTGCGGAAACGGCGGCTGTTGTGTTATACTTACATCACGATTTTTCATCCGCTTGGACATTCGTCCTGAAAAATCGATTCTATATTACTCTATCGAAGAGCCATTCGGCTCAATTTATATCCATGTACAAAAACAGAATATCGGACTGACAAACACTTTGACGTAAAAAGAGGAGGCGGGATCATTGGAAAAGTAGAACTTCCGGGAGGGAAGTATCGCCTGCTGTCAGTGCTCGGAAGAGGGGCAACGTCTGTCGTTTATCTTGCAGAGAAAACTGGATCCGGAAAGCGGTATGCAGTCAAGGTAAGTATATGTGACAGGGAAAAACTGCGCCGGGAAGCGTTTCTTTTACAGAAGTTTTCATATCCCGGGATTCCCTGTGCGGTGGAACTTCTGGAAAGTGGGACAAAAAGCTTTCTGGTGATGGAAGCTGTAAACGGAAAATCTATCGGACAGCGTATGCGTAAGGGAGAACGGTTTTCCAGCCGGGAAATTCTGAAAACGGGAATTGCCCTGAGCGGGATTCTCTGTTATCTCCATGCACAGAACCCGCCGGTTTTCTACCGGGATCTGAAGCCGGACAACGTGATGATAACAGAGCGTGGTGAAATATACCTTGTGGATTTCGGTGCAGCCGGAACAGAAGAAACGGGTGTGGAAGTCCGTTATGGAACCCGCGGTTATGCAGCGCCGGAGCAGTATGACGGGAAGTGTGACGCCCGTTCCGATCTTTATGCACTCGGCGCACTGCTTGCGGCAATGGCGAAGCATGCGAAAAAGCGGCAGAAAAGAGGACTCTGGCGGGTGATGGAAAAGTGTATGCAGAAAAAGCCGGAGGAGCGGTATGCGTCTGCCGGAGAAGTCAAAAAGGCACTGCGGCGGCTGGAAAGAAAGCAAAAAGGCAGGAAGACTCTGCGGATCTTTGCAGTTTTTGCTTTTCTGACAGGAGGAGCGGCTGCGGTTGCCAGCAGGATGCCATGGGGGCAGTTTCCGGCGGCAGACGAATGGGAGGAGCAGGGAGATCTCTGGTTCTGCGGAAATCCGGTGGAAGAAGGCAGTCTGCCGAACTACCAGAAAGCGCGGGAAGCGTTCTTAAAGGCAGACCATCTCAGTCAGGCGGGGCGTGTGGAGCAGGAACTTGTGGAATACTGTCTGGCGGATGATGCGGCAAGGGAAAAAATGCAGATGGAGCCATTGCTGGCTGAATTTTATGATGACACGCAGCAGGAGCCGGAAAAGGAAAAACGCTGCCGCAGATATCTTGCTGTTGCAGGAATGTATTTCAGTTTTTCCGAAGAACTGGCGCGTGAAAATGACACAGACGCCATGCGGAAAGGAATCGAAGTGCTGGAAAAGGCCGCAGGCGAGAATATGGAGGGGCAGTGGGAGGCGGTTATCTGGCAGAGACTGGCGGATGCGTGCTATCTTGGCGGAAAATCCGGGGATGGGGAAAGAGAACAGGACTGGTGCCAGGAGAGTTTTCTCTATTACGAACGGCTTCTGTGCAGCAGACAGGATGGAAACCGGCGGAAAAATCTGCTCAGGGCCGCAGAGCTGGCACTTCAGTTCGACATGCAGGAAAAAGCAGAACAGTACCTCAACGAGGCCGCAGAAATTCCGGGAATGGAGGAGGATATTTTTTATCAGCAGATCAGAAAAAGATGGGAGGAAGCAGGATGAGAAAAAAGACCATATGCGCAATGATGACAGGATTCCTGGCAGTCCAGGGAATCGAAGTCCACGCGGAGACACAGCAGACGACAGGCGAGGCCGCAAGTGCGGTGGAAAGCGTGGAATTAGAAGCTGAAATCATCGAGAACAGTGATGTGACAGATGCAGACGGGAAAGCCGGACCGGAGGAACTGCTGCCGGACGAAAAGTCAGAAGAAGAACCGCCTATAGAAGAGAAACCAGAGCAGGAACCAGAGCCGCCGGAAGAGAAAACAGATCCGGCAGAGACCGGAAAGAAAGAGAAAGAAGGAGAAGAAAAAATGCTTCCCCCGACGGTAATTCCGGATCCGGAGAAAGAACCAGCGGAAAGGTGGGAAGAAGAGGAGAAAGAAATTTCGGAAGATTCAGAATCGGGGAAGCCAGGAGAATTGCCGGAGGCAGGAGATATGGGTTCCGGGGAATCGGAATCAGAGGAAGGATGTGAAGAAACAGATACAAAAGAATCAGAGACAGAAGAGTCAGATTCGGAGAGAACGGATTTTGGAGAAATGGACACAGAAAAACCAGATTATGAAGATGCAGGTTCAGAAAAATCCGGAACGGAAAATTTGATGCCAGAAGATTCGGAACCGGAAAAGCCTGATATGGAAGAAACGAAGCAGGAATCTCCGTCAACCGAAAAAGAGTCAGAAAATCAAACCTCGGAAACAAAAGCACCAGAAAAAGAGGAGCCTACCGTAATGCCAGATGCCGGAAAGTCAAACACAGAAAAGCAGGAACAAACGGAGCCCGGGCAATCGTCTCCGGAGAAAGAAGAACTCAAAACAGACGAACAGCTGCCCGTTGCTGCAGCCACGCCCGAGGAGGTGACCCAAGATCCAGATGATATTCCACTACAAACAGAAGAAAGCAGTCCTCCGCCTGCCGAAACTCCATCTGAGAGTGCCGGGGAGGAGCCATCTCAAATACCGCCGCAGATCATCGCCGATTTCATATTATCACAGATAGCAGACGAAGATTTCGAAGCGCCGATCCCCCTGATTATCCGCCCGGCCGACACCAGCGTCGAAATAGATCCCGGTTATACCCCGGAAATTCTGCTCGAGGGAGCCGCCGACACGGCTGAAATTCTTTCCTGCATGGTAAATGGCTCCGAAGCCGAATATGAATGGAAAGAAAACAAAATCTGTCTGAAAGCCGAGAGCCTTTCCGAAGGCTACAACCGCATCACTGTAAAAGTGCGTGGCGCAGACGGCATTGTCCGAACCATGAAACCGTGGGAAGTCAACGTGAAACCAAAAACTTCCACACTTGTCAGCCAAAGAACCAGCCAGAAACCAAAAGGAACCCGCCTCTGGCAGTCCTTAAGGCGCCTCTGGAGCCTGATTCGTGCCATTGCCGAAATTCAGAATCAGACCACCCGCTATCTGCGTGCACTCTGCAGAAAATAGCCTGATCCGGTTTTGTTTGTATTTCTAATTTCGATATGCTAGAATAAAAGACATGTCATACGATAAAAAAGTAAAAGAGGAAATAAGAGTATGTCAGATATGATATTATTTGATCTGGACGGAACCCTGACCGATTCCGGTCCTGGAATTACAAGATGCGTACAGTATGCGCTGGCATCCTTTGGCATCGAAGAGCCGGATCTGGAAAAACTGAACTGTTACGTGGGGCCGCCGCTTCTGGAATCTTTCATGAATTTTGCAGGCCTTGGCTGCGAAGAAGCACAGCAGGCCATCACAAAATACCGGGAGCGGTACGAGGCAGAGGGCATTTTTGAAAATGAAGTATACGAGGGAATCCCGGAGGTTCTGGCGTATTTGAAAGAGAAGGGAAAAATTCTGGCGGTAGCATCGTCCAAACCGGAAAAATACGTGGAGCAGATCCTGGAGCATTTCGAAATCAGAAAGTATTTTACCGTAGTAACCGGTTCAGAAATGAACGAAACCAGAACCGACAAAGGAGAAGTCATCGCAGAGACGCTGCGCCGACTCGGAGCAGAAGACAGCCGTTCCGACGTGGTGATGGTTGGTGACAGAAGCTATGACGTAATCGGGGCAAGAGAAAACGGACTGCTCTGTGTCGGCGTATCGTATGGGTACGGCGGAAGAGAAGAACTCGAGGCAGCAGGTGCCGCAAAGGTATGTGATACACCGGAAGAACTGAAACTGCTGGCGGAGGATCCGAAAGAAGAGAAGAAAAGACGCGACCGCATCAAAAAAATGAAGCCGGAGCGTATCCCGTGGCTGACAAGAGGAGAAAGTGGAACAGGAATCTTTGCGCCGAAAGAGAAAAAAGCAGAGAATATAAAAGAAAAAAGGACAGCGAAAACAGAGCCAAAAACGGAGGAAATCGTAATTCTTATCCAGCGGAAGCTATGGCGTCTTTTAAAACCGCTTCTGACGTACGAACTGTTTCTGATCGGAGCAACCGTACTTCTGGCGCTGATCCTGATGACGTTTACGACCGGCGGTTATCTGGAAGAGCGTATGCACGCGACATCCGTTCTTGCATCAGCAATCGGCAGTCTGGCGGCGATCCCGGTTCTCTGGAAACAGTACAAAAAAGATGAAGGCATGTTCCCGAAACCGGAAAAACGGTGGAGTGCGGCAGAGGCAGCCGCCTGTATTCTGCTGGTTATGACCTTCGGCCATCTCCTGAATACTGTAATGAACGTGACCGGCTTTACCAGAATCTTTTCCGGCTATCAGGACATGGCATCAAAGATTTATGAAGGACAGAACCCGCTGCTTCTGATCCTGTCCGTCGGTGTGCTGAGCGCGGCCGCAGAGGAAATTGTTTTCCGCGGCATGATTTACCGCAGGGCAAAAGATTTCTGGGGAACCGGCTGGGGCATCGCAGCATCATGTCTGCTGTTCGGTGCATATCACGGCAATGTGACGCAGTTTGTCTATGCAGCCGTGGTAAGTGTGCTTCTGATCCTTATTTATGAGCGGTGCGGAACACTCCTTGCCCCGGTTCTTGCGCACATGGCAGAAAATATCTGGGGACTTTACCGGAGCCAGTTCGTATCCTGGATGACCCAAAAAGCGCCGGCAGGTGCATGGATGTTCATCTTTTTGGAAGCGGTAATCTGCGCCGGAACGTTCTGGTATCTGTTTTTAAAGGATAAACAGGGAAAAACACAAAAATAACAGAAAAAAACCGCAGAATCCGCGAAAAAAATGCTTGTCATGAAAAAAACTCTGTGATACAATCTTACTGTTGCACAATAAGCACCCATGCGGTACCAAGGATGGTGCCTGTTTTTTGAAAAACAGGTTCCAAGGTGAAAAAACATGGGGAAGAATAAAACCATAAGGAGATAAAACAATGAGCGTAATTTCAATGAAACAGTTACTGGAAGCCGGTGTTCATTTCGGACATCAGACAAGAA
>OLOQ01002599.1_pt1 | contig 14475 bp, 13 predicted proteins | sample 1673101 | NCBI WGS metagenome assembly OLOQ01 (sample SAMEA3136754, study PRJEB25190) | human gut metagenome | biome: human gut; feature: human-associated habitat; material: faeces | place: Austria | collected 2013 | reverse complement strand
CCGATCGACTGCAAGACCGGCAAGGGCCTAAACCGCCTGCTGCCGGAGATCAAAAACATCCTGCGTGAGCAGATTGCCGCGTGGGAACGCAAGGGTATGGTGGGCAGACCTATCCGCATCATGGTCGTCGGCGTGCCGAATGTCGGGAAATCGTCGCTCATCAACCGCCTTTGCAAGGGCGGCAACGCAGGCAAAGCTGCCGTGCAGGATAAACCGGGCGTGACGCGCCGCAACCAGTGGTTCACGATTGGCAAGGGTCTCGAGCTGCTCGATACACCGGGCGTGCTGTGGCCGAAGTTTGAAGATCCGGTCGTCGGCGAACATTTGGCGTTCACCGGTGCCGTGCGCGACGAAATTCTCGACATTGAGGGACTTTCTTACCGCCTGTTGGAGCTTTTGCAGGACTTATATCCCGAAGCTGTCAACACGCGCTATAAAACGGATATTCGTCCCGAAGAAGAACTTAAGGGTCACGAAATTCTGGAGCGCATCGGCAGAAAGCGCGGTATGCTCATTTCCGGCGGCGAAATCGATACCGAGCGCGCAGCCGTGAACGTGTTGGACGAATACCGCGGCGGCAAACTTGGGCGCATCACATTAGAGCCCGTCGGCCGCCCGTTAAAGTAATATCGGAAAGGAAAATTCCATGGATTATTCCTTTGAACATGAAGCCTATTTAAAAGGCTATACCGCCGTCTGCGGTATCGATGAAGCCGGCCGCGGTCCGCTTGCCGGCCCCGTTTACGCAGCTGCCGTGTGGCTTCCGGAGGGGCTTGTCATTGACGGCCTCAATGATTCCAAAAAGCTGAGCGAAAAAAAGCGTGAAGCGCTCTTTGACGTCATTAAAGAAAATGCCGTCGCTTACGGTATCGGCTTTGCGGACGAAAAAGAGATCGATGAGATTAACATTTTACAGGCGACATATCTCGCCATGCGCCGTGCGTATGACAATATGCAGAAAGCGTGCGATTATGTGCTCATCGACGGCAACCGTATGCCGCCCATGCCCGTGCCGGGTGAGACCATCGTCAAGGGCGATGCAAAAAGCCCCAGCATCGCGGCTGCATCCATCTTGGCGAAAGTCAGCCGAGACCGCGTGATGCTGGAATACGCAAAGCAATACCCCGGATATCATTTCGAGAAGCACAAGGGCTACGGCACCAAAGTGCATGTGGAAGCACTGCACGAATTCGGCCCGTGCCCCATCCACCGCAAGACGTTTTTAAAGAAAATTCTGGGCTGAGGAGGTGCGCGCATGCCAAACACCGGTTCCGGCCGCCTCGGCGAGCAGCTGACGGCGGAATATCTGGAAGAAAAAGGCTACGAGATCGTGGAGCGCAACTTCAAGTGCCGCTTCGGCGAGATCGATGTCATCGCGCAGAATGACCGTTACCTTGCGTTTGTGGAGGTGAAGACCCGCAGCGCAGACGGCCTCAGCCATCCGTTTGAAGCCATTACGCCCTCTAAGCGCGCGAAGGTCATCAAAACGGCACAGTATTATCTCATCAACCACGAAACGAATTTGCAGCCGCGCTTTGACGCCGCTGCCGTGTTTACCGAAAACGGAGCGTTAGTCAAGATTGAATATCTCGAAAACGCTTTTTATTAAAATCAAATTCGCTTTCAAAGGCGAAAAATGACGAAAGGGTGCTTTTCATGCGCTATTTTGACCTGCACTGTGACACGCTTGTAGCGTGCCTTGACCAAAACAAATCTTTGATCGACAATGACCTGCACGTCAGCGTAAAGAAGGGTGACCGCTTTGCGCCGTATGTGCAGTGCGCCGCCGTGTGGCTGCCCGATTCGGTGCGCGGCGCTGCGGCTTTGCAGTATTTTGACCGCCATGCGGCCTATTTCCGCAAAATGGCCGAGACGGGCGCGTTCACCGTGCTCGAAACCGGGGAAGACCTCGAAAAGCTCGGCAACAAGCAGGGCACGGCGTTTATTTTGACCGTAGAGGGCGGCTCTGCCGTTGCCGGCGATCTCAAGAATATTCACCACCTGCGCGAAAACGGTGTGCGTGTTATGACGCTCACATGGAACGGCAGCAATGAGATCGGCAGCGGCGTCATGTCCGGCGATAAGTTCGGCCTTACGCCGTTCGGCAAGCTCGCCGTGAAGGAAATGGAAAAAGAGGGTATCGTTATTGACATTTCTCACGCTTCCGAAGCACTCTTTTACGACGTGGCCGAAAACACCGAACGCCCGTTCATTGCGACGCACTCGAACTCCAAGGTGCTCTGCAAGCACCCGAGAAACCTCACGGACGACCAGTTCCGCATCATCTGCAACCGCGGCGGCCTTGTGGGTCTCAACTATTTCAAAGCATTCTTGAACGATGACCCGGCAAAGGCGGACATTGAAGACCTGTTCGCGCACGCAGAGCACTTTTTGTCCCTCGGCGGCGCGGACGTCATCGCCATGGGCAGCGATTTTGACGGATCCGACATGCCGCATGGCATCACAGGTCTCGAATCCGTAGAGGACATTGCAAACGTTTTCCTGCGCCATAATCTGCCGGAAGCGCTTGTGGATAAAATTTTCTTTGAAAATGCGGCGTCTTTCTTCAAACGCTTTGACAGGAACGCCTGAATACAGTATAATACGACTGACTTGATTTAGGAGGCGGATGCCATGAATTACAACAGCACACGAAACGCCGCGCTTCAGGTGACGGCGGCGCAGGCCATCGCACAGGGTATCTCCGAGGAGGGCGGCCTTTTTGTTCCGCAGAGCTTCCCGAAAGCGGACTTAAACGACATGCTCGGGCTCGACTATATCGGCCGTGCCGAGTACGTGCTCTCGCGCTTTCTGACGGATTTCACCCCGGAGGAGATTAAAGCGTGCGCCGAAAGCGCTTACGGCGGCGGTAAGTTTGACGATAACACCCCCGCACCGGTCGTGTCTCTCGATAAGCACGGCGAAAATAAACATATTTTAGAGCTGTGGCACGGCCCAACCTGCGCGTTTAAAGACATGGCGCTGCAAATTCTGCCGCACCTTTTGACCCGCTCGCTTAAAAAGACAGCGGATGGAAAAACGGCGGTCATACTGGTCGCAACATCCGGCGATACCGGCAAGGCGGCGCTCGAGGGCTTTAAGGACGTCGCGGGCACGGAGATGATCGTGTTCTACCCCGAAAACGGCGTCAGCCCCATGCAGAAGCGCCAGATGAACACGCAGGAGGGCGAAAACGTCTGCGTGTGCGCTATCCACGGCAACTTTGACGACGCACAGACCGGCGTGAAGAAAATTTTCACCGATCCCGTGATCAAGGCCGAGCTTGCGCAGCACAACAAGATGTTCTCCAGTGCGAACTCTATCAATTGGGGTCGCTTGCTGCCGCAGATCGTCTACTATTTCTCCGCGTACCTCGATCTTGTGAATGCGAAGAAGATTCAGATGGGCGATGCAATCAACGTCGTCGTGCCCACGGGCAACTTCGGCAACATCCTCGCTTCCTACTATGCAAAGCGCATGGGTCTGCCGGTACACAAGTTTATCTGCGCGTCGAACAGCAACAACGTGCTGACGGATTTTATCCGCACCGGTACGTACGACAAAAAGCGCGCGTTTTATACCACCATTTCGCCGTCCATGGATATTCTGGTCTCCAGCAATCTGGAAAGACTGCTCTACCACTTGTGCGGCGAAGACACCGAAAAGCTCACGGGCTGGATGAACGCCCTGCAAAGCGGCGGCGCATACACCGTAGACGCCGCAACGGCCGATGCTGTACGCGCGCTGTTCTACGGCGGCTGCTGCGATGATAAGGAAACCGTTGAAGTCATCCGCAATACGTTTGAAAAAGACGGCTACCTGTGCGATACGCACACGGCGGTCGCGGTCGGCGTTTACGAGCAGTATTTGAAAGAGACCGGCGACAACACGCCCGCCGTCATTGCTTCCACTGCAAGCCCGTATAAATTCCCGGACAGCGTGCTCGACGCGTTCGATTGCGAAAAGCCCGCAGATCCGTTTGCGGAGGCCGAGCTGCTCGCGAAGCTTTCAAACACAAAGATCCCTGCGCCAATCACAGCGTTAAGGACGAAGTCCGTCCGCTTTGAAAACACCTGCGCCGCTGCCAATATGGCAGATTTTGTGCGCGAAACGGTCAGAGTGTAAAATGGCGCTGTACGCGATCGCCGATCTGCACCTTTCCCTTGGTACAGATAAGCCGATGGATGTGTTCCGCGGCTGGGAAAACTATGTGGAGCGGCTGGAGAAAAACTGGCGCGCCCTCGTTACCGAAGAGGATACCGTTGTCATCGCCGGGGATATTTCCTGGGGCATGCGGCTGGAAGAGACCGGAAAGGATTTCGCGTTCATCGAAAGTCTGCCGGGCAAAAAGCTATTGTTAAAAGGCAACCACGATTACTGGTGGTCCACGCGCAACAAGATCGAGACATTCTTTGCGCAAAAGGGCTTCAAAACGATGCAGCTCGTGTTCAATTCCGCCGAGCGTGTGGGGGACATTACGGTCTGCGGAACGCGCGGCTGGCTCTATAACGCCGAAACGGCAGAGGATAAAAAAATCGTCGCGCGCGAAAACGGGCGTCTCATCGCGTCCTTAAACGCCGCAAAAGCCCTCGGCGGCACACCCGTCGTGTTCCTGCATTACCCGCCGGCGTACGATACCGCACAGTGCCGGAAATTGCTGGATACGATGCAGACATACGGCGTAAAGGAGTGCTACTACGGGCACATTCACGGCGACCACGCCGCAAAAAAAGCGCCGCTTGGTGAATATGGGGGCATAAAAATGCACCTTGTCTCGTGTGATTATATCCGTTTCACCCCGAAATTGGTGCGAAAAGACGCAGAAATCGGCTGAATTTTTAACAAATTATAAAATATCAAAAAATTCAAAGGTTTGTCTGGAATATTCGGCACAGGTGTGCTATAATGTCAAAAGGTATCGCGCATTACGGGTATATCCGCCCGCGTGTTCCAAATAAAATTGCAATTTATTTTTGAGAGGATAGAAGGAAATGAACTTAAAGGCAACCAACAAAACCGAAACCAACAAGTATGAGCTGGAGGTCGAAATCTCCGCTGAAGATTTCAACAAAGCACTCTCCGAGGTCGCAAAGACCGAGGGCAAGAAGATGTCTGTTCCGGGCTTCCGCAAGGGTCATGCTCCGAGATCCGTCATCGAGAAGATGTACGGCGAAAATGTGTTCTTTGAAGCTGCTGTGGACAAGCTCTATCGCCCGGCTATGCAGGACGCTATCGAAGCTTCCGGTCTGGAAGTCATCGCAGTTTCCAATGCGGACGTTACCTCCGTTTCCCGCGAGAACGGCATCGAGCTGAAGCTCACCGTTGTTGTGAAGCCGGTGATTACCATTGAAGGCTACAAGGGCATCGAGGCTACGAAGAAGAATGTCGAAGTTACGGATGAAGACGTCAGCGCAGAGCTCGTAAAGGTTCAGGACAGAAACTCCAGAATGGTCGACGTCGATAACAGAGGCGCGCTTACGGGCGACACCGCAGTCATCGATTTCGAGGGCTTCTGCGACGGCAAGGCTTTCGAGGGCGGCAAAGCGGAAGGCTTCGAGCTTTCCCTCGGCTCCGGCCAGTTTATCCCGGGCTTTGAAGATCAGGTCGTCGGCCATGAAGTCGGCGACGAGTTCGAGATCAGCGTGAAGTTTCCGGAGGACTATCAGGCAGAAGAGCTCAAGGGCAAGGACGCGACCTTCAAGATCAAGCTGCACCAGATCAAGCGCAAGGAGCTCCCGACCCTCGACGATGAGTTCGCAAAGGACGTAAGCGAGTTCGATACGCTCGACGAGTACAAGAACAGCCTCCGCGAGAAGCTGCAGAGCGACCGCGAGAAGCAGGAAGAGATGAACGTTGAGAACCAGATCTTTGATGCACTCATCGAGAAGGTACAGGGCGAGATTCCGGAAGAGATGTACGAGCAGGAAGTTGAGGAGAGCATCAACAACTTCGCATACCGCCTCCAGTCTCAGGGGCTGAACCTCGAAACCTACCTCAAGTATACCGGCATGGACGTCAACGCCATCAAGGAGCAGTTCAGACCGCAGTCCGAGAAGCAGCTTAAGCTGAGACTCGCACTTGAGAAGATTGCTGAGCTTGAGAACCTCGAAGTTTCCGATGAGGCTGTTGAGGAAGAGTACGAGAAACTCGCAAAGCAGTACAACATGGAAGTCGCGCAGATCAAGAACCTCGTTGCAGAGACGCAGATCAGAGCAGACCTTAAAAACCAGAAGGCAATCGACTTTGTTAAGGAAAACGCTTCCGTAAAGGCAGAAAAGCCGGCAAAGAAGACCACCAGAAGAAAGAGCACCAAGAAGGCAGTGGAAGAAAAAACCGAGGAAACAGCTGAAGCTAAGACCGAGGAATAATTTGCCGCCTTTACGGTTAGTATTATAGCATATATTGCTTCTTTCGCCCGCTGTCCCTGCATCGGACAGCGGGCGAAGCAAAAGAAGCGCGAAAGGAGTTTGTACGATGAGTTTGGTACCTTATGTTGTGGAGCAGACGAGCAGAGGAGAGCGTTCCTACGATATTTTCTCCCGTCTTCTCAACGATAGAATCATTATGCTGAACGACGAGGTGAACGACACCACAGCGAGCCTTGTCGTAGCACAGCTTCTGTATCTCGAGGGTCAGGACCCCGATAAGGACATCAGCCTGTATATCAACAGCCCCGGCGGTGTCATCACGGCCGGCATGGCGATTTATGATACCATGCAGTACATCAAGTGCGATGTTTCCACCATCTGCATGGGCATGGCAGCTTCCATGGGTGCGTTCCTGCTGGCTGCCGGTGCAAAGGGCAAGCGCTATGCGCTGCCGAACGCCGAGATTATGATCCATCAGCCGTCCGGCGGTGCACAGGGTCAGGCTACGGATATCCAGATTCAGGCAGAGCGTATTCTTCAAAAGAAGAAGAGTCTCAACACCATCCTCGCAGAGCGTACGGGTCAGCCGTACGAAGTCATCTGCAAGGATACGGAGCGCGATAACTTCATGACCGCACAGCAGGCCATGGAGTACGGCCTTATTGATAAGGTCATCGCAACGAAATCGAAATAACGAAAGGGCGTGTTTTCATGCCGAATAATTTCGGAAATGATAACGAAGTGCGCTGCTCCTTCTGCGGGAAGCCGCAGTCGCAGGCAAAGCGCCTGATCTCCGGCAACGGCGTGTATATCTGTGACGAATGCGTAGAGCTCTGCATGGACATCATCGCGGATGAAGATTCTCTCCACCGCGGCCGCCCGCAGCCGAAAGACAAGCCGCGCGCCGAAATGGTGCTGCCGAAGCCGCAGGAGATCAAAAAGCAGCTCGATGAATACGTCATCGGGCAGGACGAAGCCAAAATGACGCTCGCGGTGGCGGTCTATAACCACTATAAGCGCATTTTCTTCAGCGGTGAAGACGGCGGCGTGGAGATTGCAAAGAGCAACGTGCTGCTGCTTGGTCCCACCGGCGTCGGCAAGACTTATCTTGCGCAGACGCTTGCAAAGCTTTTGGACGTTCCGTTCGCCATTGCGGACGCAACGACTCTGACGGAAGCCGGCTATGTCGGCGAAGACGTCGAAAACATCCTGCTGCGTCTCATTCAGGCAGCAGATTACGACATTGAGCGTGCCGAGCACGGCATCATCTATGTCGATGAGATCGATAAGATCTCCAGAAAGTCCGAAAACCCGTCCATCACGCGTGACGTCAGCGGCGAGGGCGTGCAGCAGGCACTGCTCAAAATTCTGGAGGGTACCATTGCCGGCGTCCCGCCAAAGGGCGGCAGAAAGCACCCGCAGCAGGAGGTCATCAACATCGATACCTCGAACATCCTCTTCATCTGCGGCGGTGCGTTCGACGGCCTTAAAAGCGTCATTCAGCGCCGCACCGAAGCGCAGACGCTGGGCTTTAACTCGGTCATCAAGAGCAAAGACGAGCTTGATAACACGGAGTGGATGAAAGAAGTTACCCCGCACGACCTCGTCAAGTTCGGCCTCATCCCGGAGCTTGTCGGTCGTCTGCCGGTCATCACCGCGCTGAGCGACCTCGACAAAGCCGCACTTGTGCGTATCCTCACAGAGCCGAAAAACTGCCTTGTCAGCCAGTATAAGAAGCTCTTTGACCTTGATAAGGTCGATTTGGAGTTCACACCCGAAGCGCTTGACGCCATTGCGGAAAAGACCATTGCCCGCAAGACCGGCGCCCGTGGCCTGCGTTCCATTATGGAAGATACGCTGAAGAACCTGATGTTTGAGGTCCCGAGCGATTATACGATCGAAAAGATCACCGTTACCAAGGATTCGGTAGAGAACGGCGCTGCGCCTGAAATCGTGCACAATCCCGACCGCGTCCCGGTAAAGATCAAAATGACACAACCCAAACGGCGCGCTCGCAAGGATTCGGCATCATAGTGATCATCATACAGGCTGTGCAGCGATCCCTGCTGCGCAGCCTTGTCTGATTTATAAGGATTTGATAATTTTATGAAAGAAACCATACTTGAGGAAGAGAGAGTTCTGCCGGTACTCGCCGTACGCGGACTCGTCGTGTTCCCCGGCATGATCGTGCAGTTTGATATCGGCAGAAAAAAGTCCGTTCTGGCCGCCAAAGCGGCGCTGGATACGGATAGCCGCGAGCTGTTCATCGTCACGCAGACTGACCTTTCGGAAAGCGAGCCCATGGCGGAAGACCTCTATAAAATCGGTGTCATCGCCCGCATCAAGCAGGTGGTACACACCGCAGATAACGGCATCAAGCTGCATGTGGAAGGCATCGAGCGCGCGGAGATTATGTCCGTTGTGCAAAATGAGCCGTACCTCACGGGCAGCGTGTGCGTGTGCAAGCCGATCGCCGCACGCCACACCGCAAGAACGGAAGCGCTCAGCCGCATTGCACAGGAGAGATTTGAAGAGTACATCCGCTGGTTCCGTCAGGTGCCGCCGGATATTCTGCTCGGCGTTATGCAGCAGAAGGACTGCGGTGATTTGGCCGACTTTATCGCAGCGAACATCTCGCTCGATTTCGAGCAGAAGCAGTGCATTCTCGACGAGCTCCACCCGGAAAAGCGTATTGCAAAACTCAATGATATTTTGAGCGATGAAATCAAAGTCTTATCGCTCGAACGTGAGATTTCGCAAAAGGCGCAGGAGCAAATGGATGAAAATCAGCGCGTTTACATGCTGCGCGAGCAGATGCGCGCCATTGCAAGCGAGCTTGGCGAAGAGGATAACCCGCAGGAGGAATCCGACGAATTCCGCCAGAAAATAGAAAAATTAAACCTGCCGCAGGTCGCGCGCGAAAAGCTCTTAAAAGAGTGTGATCGCCTCGCCAAAATGCCATACGGCTCGCATGAGGGCTCCGTCATGCGCGTGTACCTCGAAACGTGCCTTGAGCTGCCGTGGAACACGAGCTCCAAAGAGCGCTTGGACCTAGACCGCGCGGAGAAAATTCTCAACCGCGACCATTACGGCATGGAAAAGGTTAAAGCAAGATTTTTGGAGACGCTCGCCGTGCGCAAGCTCTCTGACCAGGCGACGGGGCAGATCATTTGCCTTGTCGGCCCGCCGGGCGTTGGCAAAACGTCCATTGCGCGCTCCATCGCGGAGGCGACCGGCCGCAAGTACGTGCGTGTTTCCCTCGGCGGCGTGCGCGACGAAGCGGACATCATGGGCCACCGCCGCACCTACGTCGGCTCCATGCCGGGCCGCATCATGGCGGCTGTGAAGCAGGCAGGCACGAATAACCCCCTCATCCTGCTCGATGAGATCGATAAGCTCGGTCAGAGCTTTAAAGGCGATCCGTCCGCGTCGCTGCTTGAGGTACTCGATCCCGAACAGAACAGCGCGTTTCAGGACCATTACATCGACCTGCCGTTCGACCTCAGCCACGTGCTGTTTGTCACCACGGCAAACGACGCTTCCGCCATTCCGGGTCCGCTGTATGACCGCATGGACGTCATTACGCTCGGTAGCTACACGGCGGAGGAAAAGTTCCACATCGCCTCGAAATATTTGGTGCCCAAGCAGCTGAAAAAGCACGGCATCAAGGCGGCGCAGCTGCGCTTCACACCGAAGGCACTGCACGCAATCATCGAAGACTACACCCGCGAAGCCGGCGTGCGCACATTGGAGCGCACCATCGGCACCATTTGCCGCAAAGTCGCGCGCCGCATCGTCACGGAGGAAGATTTCAAGTCTTATTCCGTGAAGCCCGCCGATCTTGAAGACCTGCTCGGCCCGGCAAAGTTTGCGAAGGATAAAGAAGAACGCCGCGACGAGATCGGCCTTGTGAACGGTCTTGCGTGGACAAGCGTCGGCGGCGAGCTGCTGCCCATCGAAGTTGCCGTGATGAACGGCACGGGTAAAATTCAGCTCACCGGCTCGCTCGGCGATGTGATGAAGGAATCCGCCACAACGGCGATTACCTGCATTCGCACCCGCGCGGAAACGCTCGGCATCAGCCCGGATTTCTACGCGAAAAAGGATATCCACATCCACGCGCCGGAGGGCGCCGTACCGAAGGACGGTCCGTCTGCCGGTATCGCCATGGCAACCGCCGTCACGTCCGCGCTGTGCGAAGAGCCCATCGCGCACGACATCGCCATGACGGGTGAGATCACGCTGCAGGGGCGCGTGCTGCCCATCGGCGGCCTGCGCGAAAAATCCATGGCGGCGTATAAAAACGGCATGAAGACCGTCATCATCCCGCACGGGAACATCGCGGATCTCGCCGAAGTCGATCAGGTCGTCAAGGATAACGTACAGTTTGTGCCGGTACGCCGTATCGATGAGGTGCTGCCCATCGCCATGCCCGGGCTTTTAAACAGAGAAATCAAGCCGAATACGCCTTGCCCGGAGCCCGCGCACGGCGTACAGACACTCAGACAGTAAGGGGAATACCGTGAATTTTCAGTCAGTAGAATTTGAAGCTGCCGCCGGCCGCGCGGATCAGCTCAAAAAGTCGGACTTGCCGGAGATCGTTTTTTCCGGTAAATCTAATGTGGGCAAATCCTCGCTCATCAATAAGCTCGTCAACCGCAAGGCGCTTGCACGCGTCAGCGCCACGCCCGGCAAAACGGCGACCATCAACTTTTTCCGTTTGTCGGAGTGCCGCTTTGTAGACCTGCCGGGCTACGGCTACGCCAAGGTTTCACAAAGCGAAAAGCAGCGCTGGGCAAAGCTGATGCAGGGATATTTTGATGCAGAGCGTAACGTGGCGCTCGTCATCCAAATTCTCGATATGCGCCATGAGCCGACTGCGGACGATTTCGATATGATTAACTTCCTTATCGAGCGTGACCTGCCGTTCCTCGTCGTCTGTACGAAAAGCGATAAGCTGAACAAGACGCAGTTCAACACGCAGAACGCGTATTTTGAGGACCTGTTCCGTGAGCATGAAATCCTGTTCATCCCGTATTCCTCCCAGACCGGCTTCGGTTTGGAGACGCTGAAACAGCACATCGAAGCTGCCGTTTTGGGTAACTGAGCAGCTGCGAAGTATAGATCCACCACTTTTTGAAGGGAATGAAAAATATGTTTGTATCCGATTGTTACAATGTCAATGAAAAAGGCCACCTGACGATCAGCGGCTGCGACACCGTGGAGCTTGCCAAAAAGTACGGCACCGCGCTGTATGTGATGAGCGAAGATGAGATCCGCAGCGTTTGCCGCCGCTATAAGTCTTCGTTTGAGCGCCACTATAACGGAAACGGCACCGCGCTGTATGCCAGTAAGGCGTTCTGCTGCAAAGAGATTTGCCGTATCGTGACCGAAGAAGGCTTAGACCTCGACGTCGTCTCCGGCGGCGAGCTGTATACCGCCCTTGCAGCGGGTGTGGATGCAAAACACATTCATTTCCATGGCAACAATAAAACAATGCAGGAACTCCGCTATGCGCTTGAAAGCGGCGTAGGCGACATTGTCGTTGATAACTTAAACGAGCTGCACCGCATTGAAAAGCTCTCTGCGGAAAAAGGCGTCGTTACGTCCATTTCCATGCGCATCAAGCCCGGCATTGACGCCCACACGCATGAGTTTATCCGCACGGGTCAGATCGATTCCAAGTTCGGCTTTGCACTTGAAAACGGCGAGGCGTTTGAAGCCGTAAAGGAAGCCGTCGCGTGCGAAAATGTAGAGCTCATCGGTCTGCACTGCCACATCGGCTCGCAGATTTTCGACAAAGCCCCGTTCGTGCTGGCGGCGCAGGTCATGCTGAAGTTCTATAACAAGATCCATACAGAGCTCGGCAAAACGCTGACACACCTCAACCTCGGCGGCGGCTTCGGCGTAAAGTACAAGGAAGCCGATGCAGCCGTGCCGTATGAAGATTACATGAGCGACGTTTCCGAAGCCGTGCATGCTGCCTGCAAGGAGTACGGTATTCAGGTGCCGTATATTTACATTGAGCCGGGACGCTCCATCGTGTGCGAGGCCGGCCTCACGCTGTACACCGTCGGCGATATCAAGACCATCCCAAATGTGCGTACATATGTGGCTATTGACGGCGGCATGTATGAAAACCCGCGTTACGCGCTCTATCAGTCGGATTACACTTGCCTCATCGCAAATAAGGCGAACGAACCCGCAGACTTTACGGCGACCATTGCCGGCAAGTGCTGCGAAAGCGGCGACCTCATTCAGGAGAACACGCTCATTCAAAAGCCCGAGGTCGGCGATATTCTGGCAGTGCTCTCCACCGGCGCGTACAACTACTCCATGGCATCGAATTACAACCGCAACACGCGTCCTCCGGTCGTCATGGTTCGCGGCGGAGAATCCCGTGTCATCATCAAAGAGGAGACCTATGAAGACCTCGTGCGCAACGATGTGTGATTTCACGCACTGCTGTGCAAAAATTTCTTGATTTCGGTGTTTACTTTTGTGCTTTTGTATGTTAAAATAAAAAAGTAAAGAACCTCGTTGACGAAAAGACGGCGCATTTGGTGCTTTATGGCATAAATGCGCCGTTTTCGGATGCAAATTCATAAAGAAAGGAACACAGAAACAATGAACACCAAACTGCATGATGAAAACGTTGATTTCCTTTTTGATGCTATTCTCACGCTGAAAAACCGCGAGGAATGCTATAAATTTTTTGAAGATCTCTGCACCGTGCCGGAGCTGAAAGCCATGTCGCAGCGCATTGCGGTTGCCAAAATGCTCAGCGAGCGCCACGTGTACAGCGACATCGTCGATAAGACCGGCGCTTCCACTGCGACCATCAGCCGTGTCAATCGCTCTTTGAATTACGGCAGCGACGGCTACACGCTGATTTTTGAGCGCCTGTTGACCGGCGGCGGAAAAGAGGACTAATGGCCGGCTACGACGTTTTTGCGCGCTATTACGATGCGTTGACCGCGAATGTGGATTATAAGGGCCGCGCGGCGTATTTAAAGAAGCTGCTCGCGTATCTCCACCATGAACCGGGCATCGTCTTAGACCTTGCCTGCGGTACCGGCAGCCTTACGCTTGAGCTTTATAAGCTTGGCATGGATGTGTACGGCGTGGACGGCTCCATCGCCATGCTGTCCGAAGCGAAGGACAAGGCTTACGACATGGAAGCTGATGTGATGTTCCTTTGCCAGAAAATGCAGACGCTCGACCTGTTCGGCACGGTCAACACGGTGTTCTGTTCGCTGGACAGCATCAACCACCTCTCCGGCGAAGCGCAGGTGCAGGCGGCATTTGACCGCGTGGCGTTTTTCATGGATAACGACAGCTGGTTCATTTTCGACGTAAACACGCTCTATAAGCACGAAAAGGTGCTGGGCAACAACACCTATATTTACGACCTTGCGGATATTTACTGCGCATGGCAGAACCGCTATAATCCGCAGGATCACAGTGTGGCGATCTCTCTCGATTTCTTTGAGAAAGAGGGCAAGGTCTATACGCGCAGCAGCGAGCATTTCTTTGAGCACGCATACAGCGTGGAGAAGCTGACGGAAATGCTGAAAAAGTCCGGTTTTGATAGGGTGGAGGTCTTCGGTGACCTCTCTTTCGACGCGCCGAAGCCGGAGGAGCAGCGCATTATTTTCGCCGCACACATCACAAACTCACAAAACGGCGTTTTTAAGGACGATATTGCTCCGTAAAACGCTCCGAAAGGAAGAATTTCATTGGATAGGATTATTCGCTGCATCACATCGGACGGTGCGCTCATGGCCTCCGCAATCGATTCAAGCGATACGGTATATACCGCACAGAGGCTGCACGGCCTCAGCGCCACGGCTTCCGCTGCGCTTGGCAGACTGCTTACGGCGGCGTCCGTCATGGGCGCTATGCAAAAGCAAGAGCATGCCACGCTCACGTTGCGCATAAACGGCGGCGGTCCCATCGGCACCGTCACGGCAATTTCCGACAGCCACGGCAATGTGCGCGGCTGTGTGGACAATCCGAACGTAGACGTGCCCCTGAAGCCGAACGGCAAGCTGGACGTCAGCGCCGCAGTCGGTACAGACGGCCGCCTCGGTGTCATCCGCAGCTA
>OLOQ01002596.1_pt1 | contig 14490 bp, 14 predicted proteins | sample 1673101 | NCBI WGS metagenome assembly OLOQ01 (sample SAMEA3136754, study PRJEB25190) | human gut metagenome | biome: human gut; feature: human-associated habitat; material: faeces | place: Austria | collected 2013 | reverse complement strand
GGAAAATCACTATGGATTTTTTCTTAGGTGTCCAACTTCATTTTACAATCGACCAGCAAAAAATACGCAGCGTACCGCTAATTTGCCGCAACAGTTCAGCGACATTTTCAGAAGCAAAGTCCCCCAGTTGAACTGAGAGGACGAAAACTTTAGCGAATGAAGGATAAAGCCTCCTGTGCTAAAATCGTAACCACCAGTAAACTGGTTTGACCTGCCCCTAGCGCGGGACGAGAGCCGCAGGCACAGGCAGCACGGAATTATACCTACGATGCGCCCAACGATCCAACGCTGCAAAAACTGTGGGCGCTACTTTGCGCAGACCGGGCGGGTCAGCGCGGAGTGTTGTGAGCGGCCTGTTCCGGATGGCCAGCAGCACTGCCGCGACATCGGTGCTCTGAAGCAGTGGACGCTTCGGCAGGCAGGTAACGACGCTTTCAAGGTCTACCGCAAGGAATACAAGCGGCGCTTTGCTTGGATCAAGGCCGGGCGCATATCCGACGAGGATTTCTACGCTTGGAGCGAACAAGCCAGAGCGTAGAAAAAGAAATACGACGAGGGAGCAACCGCCTTGGAGGACTTCCAGCGGTGGCTGAAGGAGTCATAAAGCATAGGGAGCCGGTCACATGACCGGCTCCCTACGCTTTACTTATATTGCTGCCTGCCGCAGAGGTTGAAGCGGCATTCTTATCGCTGCCTTTTATTGTTTCCAGCAGCGCAAAATGCACAGTCTTCTTTGTACTGTGACAGCCCTTGTCTATGCGGTATGTTATGATGTTTTTTACCACAACGGACAAGGAGGGCGTACAATACCTTGACCGCTACCGCTCTATACTTTATTTGCGGACTTGTCATGTAACGAAAAAGTTCCCTGGTTCAAAATTTGAACCAGGGAACTTTTTCGTTGAAAGCATTACGAGGGCATTGTCTCTTCCAGCAACTGATAGATATGGTGCAGCCGGCAGAACATGACCATCTGAGCATCGAAGCTCAACGCGTCATTGATCCCCCATGCTTTGCGTATCTTTTGCAATCGGTAGCGTATGGTGTTGCCGTGTTGATAGGACAGCTTCGAGGTGAGCGCTACATCTCCGCAGCATCTGGTATAGGTGACCATAGTGGAGATCAACACCCCCAAATTATCTCCGGCGTCAGAAAGCTTTTCCAAAAGCTTTTGATAGTACTGTTTGCTCCAACTACAGGAACAAGCGGGGCAGAGAAGCTGATTCATACCCGTTTCGGAAAAATCCAGAGAAGATATTTCGTCGATCGTGCACGTGATATTGGCGAAGAACGCCTTTTTCATGGATCGTGCAAGGTCGGCCAGTGTTCCCGGTTCTGTGCAGAAGCCGATGCGGTAGTCGCTGCCAAAATCCGGGAAAAAGCTCTTGACGAATTTCAAAGGGAAGTCGTGCTCAAACGCAGTTATGTTCGTTGTGGTACAGATATGAAAGGCGCCCTGCCGGTAAGGAAGGATAGAATATTTCAGCGGCGGCAGGGAATCTTTACCGGAGCTCTGCTGCCAAGCCTGTGCGCCTCGCGTTTCAAAATTCCCGTAAGTATCAAAGCGCAGCGGTTTTCTTACAGGTGTGGCAGATGTCAGATCACTGACAGAGATATAGGCGCAGAACAGGAGCTGCTTCTCAAAAAACGGGTTCAGCTTGCGGGCGTGCTCCTCACATTGTTCGGGTGCAGGAGCAGGATCGGCCAGAAGGCTTTTCACGATCCGCTCCTGCATGGCGGAGTCTTCTTTTAGAAGCGCCGTTTTTATGTGGAAAATAATATTGTCAATAAACGTGTCACTGAAAAACAGGATCGGCACGTTCCACGTGTTTGAAAACTCCTTTAGCTGCGCGGAAACCTCTTTATAATAGATATCCTTAATGGCGATGGCGGATACCTGATGGCGAATTAGTGTCCGGAGACACATTTCCGCACGGCTGGGATCGTCCTTCATCGCCGTCAATGTGGTGATGATAAACTCGCCTTTTTCAAAGTTTCTTTCGATATCCGCGCCGGACTCCCACTCGAAAAAGCCTACCTGCGTGACAGGCGTATTGATGCCGTTGAAGCCTGACACGATCCGAAAGTTGGAGAATAACGGGGCCGATAGTATATCCCGCAGCAAAACCACAAGCGATCCCTCCGTTTCTGATTATATTGTCTTTATTATATCCACTTTCAGACTTTAGCGCAATATTTTCAGGCATGAGAATTTACAAAGGCAGGCAGAGTTGTAAAAAATACAATTTGGGAACGACCTTTTTGGATTTCGTGTCATTGAAGATATTGAGCATAGAGTGATACACTTAAGGCACAAAGACAAAAGCAAATAATTTGTGCATAGAAAGGTGGACAATATCATGAAAAACGGTTTCAAGTACGACGTAGACGCGATCCGCGCACAGTTCCCGGCCTGCAAGCTGGAGATCGCCGGCGCACCCATTGCTTATCTGGATGGCCCCGGCGGTACGCAGATCCCCCAGCCGGTGCTAGACGCCATGGTTGGCTATATGGTCAACGACAACGCCAATGAGGACGGCAACTTCCGCGCCAGCACCATGGCCCGCTATACCGAGGAAACGGCCCGCGCCGCCGTGGCGGACTTCCTGGGCTGCGAGGTGCAGGAGGTAGGCTTCAGCATGGCCTCCACGCAGAACAGCTACAATCTGGCCATGAACCTGTCCAAGACCTTTAAGCCCGGCGACGAGCTGATTATCACCGAGATCGACCACCGCTGCAACAGCGCTCCCTGGATGTCCCTGAAGCGGCTGGGCTGCGTGGTCAAGACCGTGCGGCTGGATCCTGTCACCCAGCAGCTGGACTTTGAGGACTTCAAGTCCAAGCTGTCCGACAAGACGAAGGTCGTTGCCGTGAACTGGGCCTCCAACGCCCTGGGTACCATCACCGACGTGAAGAAGTTCATCGATCTGGCGCACGAGTACGGCGCATTTACTGTGGTGGACGCCGTTCACTACTCCGCCCACCGTCCCGTGGACGTGAAGGCCATCGGCACCGACGCTCTGCTGTGCAGCCCCTACAAGTGGTTTGGCCCTCACAGTGGCACCATCTATCTGAAGAAGGAATACATCGCCTCTCTGGACTTCAACAACACCATGTGTGACGATATCGCCGAGGGTGGCCGCCGCTTCCACATGGGTACGCCTCAGTACGAGACGCTGGCAGGCATCACCGCCGCCGTGAATTTCATCGCCGCCGAGGGCGAAAAGTACGCTGAGTACTTCGAGGATGAGCTGAAGGGCCTGACCGGTCGCCGCAGAAACATCGTGGCCGGTGTGCTGGCCATGGACACCCACGAGATGGAGCTGGCTAGGAAGTTGCGTATGGGCCTGCGAGCTATCCCCGGTGTGACGGTCTACGGCCCCGCTGAGGGTCAGCCCCGCACCCCCACCGTTTCCTTTACTATGGAGGGCTATCCACCCGAACAGGTCACTGAGGTGTTTGGCAGCAAGGGCATCAACTCCTGGCATGGCGACTTCTACGCCGTGGAAGCCGTGGCTGCGCTGGGCCTTGCTGAGAGCGGCGGCCTGATCCGTCTGGGCATGGCTCCCTACTGCACCGAGAGCGACATCGACCGTGTGCTGAACACCGTGGCCGAGCTGGCCCGCAACCGCTGAGCGGAAATCCAACCAATCGTATCATAGCAAGTGAGGCAGAGACGATGCCTGTCCCTGCCTCGTTCCATAGGAGGATATGAATATGCTGCAATATACGTTTTCACTCCCTACCACCATTCGTTTCGGTGTGGGCGCTGTCAAGGAAGCCGGTGTGTGCGCCAAGTCTCTGGGCGCTACTCATGTGATGATCGTGGCCGATCAGGGTGTCATTCGTGCCGGTCTGACCCGTGATGTAGAGACCAGTCTGCGAGACGCCGACATTCCCTACACTTATTACGATAAGATCGTTCCCAACCCCAGAGATTATCACTGTGTCGAGGGCTATGAGACCGCCAAGGCCGCAGGTATCGATTGTCTGGTAGCCGTGGGCGGCGGCAGCTCCATGGACACCGCCAAGGCTATCGGCACGCTGCTGACCCACGGCGGCAAGGTGCAGGATTGGTGCGGCGCGGACAAGCTGCTGCGTCCCATCACACCGCTGATTGCTATTCCCACCACCGCCGGCACCGGCAGTGAGGTAACGCCTTTCGCCGTGGTGACAGATTCCGAGACCCATGTGAAGCTGAACATCTTCGACGCCAAGGCCGCGCCGAAAATCGCGCTGGTAGACCCCGCCATGCTGATGGGCCTGCCGCCCCACATCATGGCCGCCACCGGTATCGACGCCATGACCCACGCGGTGGAAGCCTACACCTGCAAGCTGGCCGTTCCCCACACGGACGCCTATGCGCTTTACGCCATCAAGCTTATCTCCAAGAATCTCCGCAATGCGGTGAATAACCGTTCCCTGGACGCCTGCACCGGCATGATGCTGGGCAGCACTATCGCCGGTATCGCCTTCGGCTACTCTGATGTGGCCGCCGTTCACTGCATGGCAGAAGCCCTGGGTGGCCGTTACGACCTGCCCCACGGCGTGGCCAACGCTATCCTGCTGCCCACTGTGACCGCCTACAATCTGCCCGCCAACACCAAGAAATACGCCGACGTGGCCGAGGCTATGGGACTTGATGTCACCGGCAAGACTGCGGAAGAAGCCGCTGCCGCTTGTGTTGACGGTCTGCGCCAGCTGTGCACCGATGTGGGCATCAAGCCTATGCGTGAGCATCCGGAGATCAAGCCAGAGGACTTCCACGCCCTGTCTGTGGCAGCTATGGCCAATGTCTCCACCCCCAGCAATCCCCGCGAAATGACCGTGGAGGCGTTTGAAGAACTGTTCCAAAAAGCCTATGCTGGAGAGTAAGCTGCAAAAAGTCCTGAAGCCCCGGCACCTGTGGGCGCTGGCGGTAGGGGCGGTCTGCTCCGGCAACTACTACGGCTTCAGCTATGGCTTTGAGACCGGCGGCCCCGGCTCCTTCCTGCTGGCGTTTCTGCCGGTAACGGCGATGTACGTCTGCTTCATGGCCTGTTATATGGAGTTATCGGTCAGCAGCCCCAGCGCAGGTGGTGCGTCTGAGTACGCCCGCCGCTCCATGGGTGGCTTTGCGGGATTTATTGCGGGCTTTTCCGTGCTGGTGGCGTACATTGTCGCGCCCTGCGCGGTGGCGATCACCACCGGCCAACTGCTGCATTACCTCGTTCCGGCGATCCCCGCCATGACCGCCACTGCGGTGTTCTTCTGTCTGTTTGTGGCGCTGAATCTGCTGGGCGCGAAATCATCCTCCCGGTTTGAACTGATTGCCACCATTGCGGCACTGGCGGGACTGGTGCTGTTTGCGGTGGTAGCGCTGCCGCACTTTCAGCCGGAGCGCTTGATGCTGGACGAACCGCCTGCGGCGGGATTATCCGGCGTGGCCGCAGCCGTTCCCTTTGCCATGTGGTTCTACTTCGCGGTAGATGGCCCCATTATGCAGTCTGAGGAGATGGAAGACCCCAAAACCGGCATCCTGCGGGGCTATGTTCCCGCGCTGGTTACGCTGTTTATCACGGCGCTCATCGACCTGCTGCTGCCCGCAGGCATTGCCGACTACCACGAGATCGCCAAAGTGGACTATCCGCTGGCCCGCTCTCTTGAGTTGGCGCTGGGTGAAAGCTCTGTTCTTCCGAAGGTAATTGCCGCGATCGCGCTCTTTGCCATGGTCGCGTCCTTCTCTTCTATCGTGATGGCGTTCTCCCGTCAGGCGTATGCCATGGGACGCGTGGGCTATCTGCCGAAGCTGTTCGCGCGGCTGAACCGTCATGGTGCACCGACCTTTGGACTGCTGATCCCGTCAGCGCTGGCGCTTTGCCTGTGCCTGACCGGAAAAACTGCGCTAATGGTGACGATCTCCGTGTTTGCGGCGCTCATCATGTATGCGCTGGTCATCCTGTCCAATATCCGCCTGTACCGGCAGGAGCCGACGTTGGAGCGCCCCTTTGAGATACCGCATCCTGTGGTGCCGGGTATCGCCATGGTGCTTGTGGTACTGCTGTTCATCTGCGTATTGGTCACGAACCTGTCCGCTCTGAAATGGGTGGTCGTGGTCTATGCCGCAGCATCTGGGTACTACCTCTGCTTTGGAAGAGGAAAGACTGCAAAGATGCCGCACGATTGACATTGCTCTCTTCTTACTGATTCTTTGCCAAAAAGCCGTCCGTCTCATTGAGACAGGCGGCTTCCTGGCATTTTTCTGTAGAAAGAAAATGTAAATATTTTGTTGGAGGAGAAGTCAGTACATAGCTGCGCGTCTGACAGAGACAACACTTTTTCTTTGTTTGGTACAAAATAAGCATAGCACCCGAAGCGTATAGGAAGCCTCGGAAGCTATGCTTATTTTTGTTATAATGGGAGGGCAATGGATGGACGGTTTCTTTGGTGAGCCAAGCGCTCGAGCTGTAAACAGTCCTCCGCCCTCTTGTTATAAAGATTCGATTGAGCAGGTTGCTCCGGCTATGCCGCGTGCGCGTCACGAACCAAATTGAATCGTAATAAGCCGGTGCGGAAGCATTGCAATATTTTATCAGGAAAGAAGGAATGCCCATGCTCAGTATCGGGATCGATGTGTCCAAAGGAAAAAGCACCGTGTGCGGAATGAAGCCAGGGGGAGAAATCGTGTACGCTCCGTTTGAAGTTCAGCACACGAGGAAGGAGATGTCGGAGCTTGTATTACTGCTGCACAACAGCGGCGAAGAGGTTCGTGTCGTTTTGGAAAGCACCGGCAGCTACCATTGCCCGGTGGTGGCCGCTTTGTTGGAGAACGGAATATTCGTCTCCGTCATCAATTCGCTGCGGATGAAGCGGTTTTGCTCACAAAGTATCCGCAAGGTGAAGACCGATCGGATCGACGCTATGCAGATCGCTTTGTACGGTCTGGCCTATTGGCAGGAGCTTCAACCGGCCAGACTGCCGGAGAATACATATCGGGAGCTTCAGCTTCTGGCGCGGCAGTATTACCAGATGACCTCCCTCCTGATCAAGGCAAAGGTCGATTTTAACGCCATCTGTGACCAGGTTTTGCCCGGTATGCAGGAGCTCATGAGCGACCATGCCGGACGGCACAAGCTTTCGGACTTTGTCCTGCGGTATCGTCACACCACTCACATCCTCGAAATGGGAGAAACGCGCTTTCGGAAGGATTATTGCAAATGGGCGGAAAAAAAGGGATACCGCAATTGCGAACGTATGGCAGCGCACATCTTTGCCACAGCTCAAAACGGTATCCCTGTGCTTCCCAATGCACCATCCACGCAGATCGTCATTACGGAAGCGATACGAGTCCTCCACACAGTGGAGGCGTCCCGTGACGCTATTTTAACACAGATGCAAGCTCTCGCCAAGACTCTGCCGGAATATTCTCTCGTGCGCGAAATGCCCTGCATCGGGGACACGCTGGCTCCGCGCCTGATCGCGGAGATCGGAGATGTCCGACGCTTTCACAGCAAGCGGGCTCTCATCGCATACGCCGGCATCGATGCGCCGCCGTACCAGTCCGGCAAATTCTGCGCGAATAACCGGCATATCTCCAAGCGGGGAAATCGCTATCTGCGTAAGACCGGGTACGAAGTCATGCAGAGCTATGTGATGCACAAACCGGCAAACGATCCGATCTTTACATTCATTGAGAAAAAACGCAGTGAAGGGAAATGCGGTAAACTTGCTATGGTGGCAGGCCTGAATAAGTTCCTCCGAGTCTATTATGGCAAGGTCACAGAGCTCTACCGCAGCTCGTCGGCAATAGAATAAGCTGAGATCTCCAATACTTTATTTGAGGCGGCCAGGCGATCCACTTTGCCGCCTCTGTTTTGCTATGCTCTTTTTCTGCCTATAACTTTTCTTTGAATTAGGGCTTGACTTTTTAGCAGGTTTACAGTATAGCATGAACCCTTTAAAAATAAAAGTGCTTTTTATGGCAGTTTCTTTCATAGTGCCGTTAAGCTGCCTGCCATAAAACAACACCATCCTTTCGGATGTTTTTATAGAACGGAATAATATCTTTCCACTCTGCAAATTTATCATAATCGGTGCAGAGGACAGAGAGCACCCTCCCGCACTCGAGTTCCAGGTCAACTACAAGGTCGAGCATTTGATCTCGCATTGCTTTTGTTGCTCCTGCGTGAAGGAGAATTGCCACATCAACATCTGAGCCTTCTGCTCGAGTTCCACGTGCGGTAGAGCCATACAGGATAATGCTGTCAACCAGATCTCCATATATCTCTTGCAGTCCCGGAATCATCTTCTCTAACGCCAGATCAATCGTCATCTGTTCCCCCCTCCTTATCGCAGATTTTCTGTTTGTAGTATAGCATGGAGCAACTCAAGATAAAAGTGATTTTTATGGCAGTTTCTATCACAAACCCGCCTGATTAAATTCAGGCCGGTTTGGTGCCAGTTGACATATTCGCTCACATCGGCTTTGTCGTTATACTGCTTGCGGACTCGGACAAACACAGAGCCGTCACTCTGTTCGGTTTCCTCGGTAATCTGGTACCGGGTACGGCCTCTGTCCATCATAAGTCACAGGTTTATGCTTTTTTCCTTTTTTCCGCGCATCTGCCGCCAGCCCGGTCATCGGACCGGCGGCAGATGCACAATATTAGTCGTCCCGCTCGACTTCGTGCTTCAGCACCGCGCCGGTGCGGGCGTCGATCTCGTAGTCATATTCCATATTGCCGGATTTGAACTCGATTTCGTAGACGAGCTTTCCGTCCTCATCATCCAGCTCAATGTCCATGTCATACGCCTGATTTTCACTCAAGCCCGCATGGTTCAGGGCGATGGACTTTGCCTTGGCGTAGCCGATATCCTGCACCGTTCCGGACGGCGCGGGCTTTTGACCAGAGGGCTTCGTCGTTTCATTCGATGCGGAAACGGCAGCCAATAAATCCTTCTGCCCGCTGAGCACCTTGCCGGTATAGGCGTCCACCAGATATTCAAACTCGCCCCATGCCGTTTGCAGCTCTACTTCGTAGTGTGCGGGGGATTCGTCGAGTTCGGGATCGACCTCCGCCGTAACAGAATCCACCGACGTCGTTCCGGCATACTCCTCCGCAGCGGTACGGGCTGCATCCTTGCCGATGGGCATAGCGGGCGCGCCCGCTTCGGCGAGGTCCTTGAGCTCTTCGACCGAGAGCTTTGCCAGCGCGTCAAACTTCAGGGCAGGGTTCAGTGCAAGCACGCGGTTCACCAGCGCCGCCTTTCCGGTGGAAATGCTGTTTTCCCGCGCCTGCTGCTCCAGGACCGCGTCCTGCGTCAGCGTCTGCGTCAGGACGGACGCCCTCGATTCGCTTGTTTGCAGAACGCCGTCCACGGTGCTCGTCAGCTCGCGCTGGAGTTTTTCCGCGCGAGCGGTATCCTTGTCCTCCACCGAGATCATGATGGCGGAGGAAATGCTGTCGAGATAGCCGTTTCGCACGAGACTGCCCACGATGGCGTTCACCGCCACGTCGAGCTTTGCGCCCTTGAGGTCGGCACCATTACTCATATCCGCAAGGATAGCTTTCGCGTCCTCGTTGAGCGGGGTGCAGACGAGCACCTTTTCGCTTCGATTCACCTTCAGCTCAATGCTCGGGTTCACGTCCAGCGACACCACGGAGGCCACCGCGTTCGCCCGCTGGTAGAACAGCCCCCCGCCGCCGAGCAGCATCACCGCAAGGCAGGCGGCAATGAGCGATGTCCATTTTCTCTTCGTCGTTTTCTTTGTCGTCATGGGAATGACCGTTCCTTTCCGCTCTTCACAGCGGGAGAGAACGCCGTTCACATCATTCGGCGCGGTCTTTTCGACCGCCGCGGCCAGACGCTGCTCCATTTTTTCGTTGGTCATTTGGCGTTGTCTCCTTCCAGATAAGCTCGCATTTTTTTCAATGCTCTGTGATATTTCGACAGGACGGTCGGAAGCGGCAGCTCCAGCAGCGCCGCGATCTCCCGGTGCTTCATACCCGTGACTGCGTGGAGCAGCACGATACGCCGTTCCTCGTCCGCAAGGCTTGCCAGCGCTTGCTGCAAAAGGGTGCGCTCATCGGCATCCAGTCCGCACTCCTGCGCGGGAATGGCGTCCCATTCCTCCTCGCTGAGCGCGGCATGACGCTCCTCGCGCCGCAGGCGCATCAGGCACAGATTGCGGCAGGCCGCCAGCAGCCAGCCCATCGGCGAACCGGTTGGGCGGTACTGCTCCGCGCAGTCCCACACCTGCACATAGACATCCTGTGTAAGGTCCTGCGCGTCGTGCGCGTTTTTAAGGTAGGAAAGCGCGAGACCGTACACCGCCGAGCGCGTGCGTTGATACAGCTCCGCCAAAGCGTCACGCTCACCGCCGGCAACGCGGAGGATCAACTGCTGCAGCTCGTGCCGCTCCTCTGCCGGCGCATATTCGGTTGTCATCAGCAAGCTGAGCATAGGCTTCCGTCTCCTGTCATCCATGTAATGCACGGAAAGGATAATTTATTGCAGGGCAATTTAAATTTTTTAAAGAAGAATGCAATGGGGCTAGGCAAAGAAGTTCGTCCCCTTTTTACTGCGGAAACGGCAAAAAGCAAAGCCTACCGCAAGCAAGAACGGTAGGCTTTGGTATGCCCGACTGGATTCGAACCAGCGGCCTTTGGAGTCGGAGTCCAACGCTCTATCCAACTGAGCTACGGGCACATATTTCCTTCAACGCTCCATAGTATAGCAAACTTCCACGAAACTGTAAAGAAAAATTTGGCAGAAAAAAGATCGTTAAAAAAATTGACAACTTTTCCTTCATCCTCTACAATAGAGACAATCTATAAATTTGAAAAAAGAGACAGAGCATGAAAAAAGAGAAGATCTCTGACGCCGTGATCCGGCGTCTTCCCCGCTACTACCGTTACCTCGACGAGCTGCACGTCAAGGGCATCGTGCGCATCTCCTCCGGCTCGCTCGGCAAGCGCATGGGCATCACCGCCTCGCAGATCCGGCAGGATCTGAGCTGCTTCGGCGAATTTGGTCAGCAGGGCTACGGCTACAACATCATGGAGCTGCGCGCCGAGATCGGCCACATCCTCGGCGTGGATGACAAGCGCCGCCTCATCGTCGTCGGCGCGGGCCACCTCGGTCACGCGCTGCTGCAGAACTTTGACTTCGACCAGGGCGGCTTCCTCTTCGACACCGCTTTCGACGTTTCCCCCGCCGTCATCGGCACCACGGTGAACGGCGTCACCATTCGCGGGATGGACGAGCTGGACGCCTACTGTACCGCCAATCACCCCTCCGTCGCGGTGCTGACGGTGCCCAAATGCGTCGCACAGGAGGTCGCTGACCGCCTCATCGCCCTCGGTGTACAGGGCATCTGGAACTTCACCAACGTCGAGCTCAGCGGCAACGTTTTCTTTGAAAACGTCCACTTTGCCGACAGTCTGCTCACGCTCAGCTACCGCATCACCAAGCATTTTTCCCCCGGAGTAAAGGAGCCGAAATGAAAAAACGCACCTTCCTTCTCGCTCTCGTCCTGACCGCGCTCGTGTTTGTCGGCTACGCCGTCGCCGCGGGCGGCGACGCGAGCGATCCTCTCGTCTCACTGGACTTTCTGAACAGCACGTTCCGCCGACAGGCGGAGGAAAGGATCGACGAGGCCGTTACCAAGGCGGATGCCGGCGCGCTCGACGACGCCAAGACCCGCTGGAATGCCGCGGTCGCGGCGGCGGAGGCCGCTGTCGGCTCCGACTACGCCGCCGTCTTTACCGAGACGCGCGTCAAGCAGGACGACATCCTCTCCGGCGTCACGGGCTTGCAGGTCATCCCTCTCGCCGGTGAGCTGACCGTTTCCTTTTCCGCCGGCACGGTCGTGGACGTGACCGACGGCAGAGAGCTTACGAGCGGCAGCAGCATTCCCATCAACCACCGCTGCCTCGTCGTCGAGGACACCACGGCGCTGTTCACCTGCACGTCCAAGACCGCCGTGCTCAGCTACTGCGGCAGCTATCACTTCGCCCTTTCCGACAAGCCGGACCGCAACGCGATGGCCGAGGCGCTCCAGTCGCTCTCCCTCTTCCGCGGCACGGGCAGCGGCATCGGCAGCGGCTATGAGCTGGAAAAGACTCCCACCCGCGCCGAGGCTCTCATCATGCTCATCCGTATGCTCGGTGAGGAAAAGGCCGCGCTGGCCTGTACGGCCTCCCAGCCCTTCATCGACGTGCCGGATTGGTGCGCCCCCTACGTCGCCTACGCCTATGAAAGGGGCTACAGCAACGGCGTGGGAACGGACAGTCTCGGCCATTCCTACTTCGGCACGCAGCAGACGGCCTCCGCCGCCATGTATGTGGAGTTCATGCTCCGCGCGCTCGGCTATAGCTCCACCGCCACCACCAATATTTCCGATGCGCTCGACCGCGCCGTGACCGCAGGCGTCCTGACTGCCGGCGAGCGCACGGCGCTCCAGTCCTCCGACTTCCTGCGCGCGGACGTCGCTTACCTCTCCTACTACGCGCTCTCCGCCCGCACAAGCGGCGGCACCGCGCTGAGCCGGAAGCTCATCGACGCGGGCGTGTTCACCGATGCAGACTACCGTGCCGCGCAGGCGATGGTCACAACAGACCGCCTTGCCTGACACTCTTTTGCACGAGGCGCATACTATGGATTGAGACCGCCACGGCGGCGGCTCTATCTTCATGGGAGGTTGCTTTTATGTGCAATAACGGTTTTGGCGGCGGCGGGTGCTGCTGGATCATCATTATCATTCTGCTCCTGATCTGCTGCTGCGGCTGCGGCGGCGGGTGCGGCAACGGCTGTGGCTGCAACAATGGCTGCGGCTGCAACAACGGCTGCGGCTGCTGAGCATCGACACAAGCTACACAAAGAGGACTGCGCTCACGCGCAGTCCCCTTTTTATCAATATACGGTGATCCTATCCTAAAACGCCCAAATGCTCGAGCAAAATCTTCACGCCGATGAGGATGAGAATGATACCGCCGGTCAGCTCTGCGCGGCTCTTGTAGCGCGAGCCGAAGAGATTGCCGACCCAAACGCCCACGAGCGTGAGCACAAAGGTCGTGCAGCCGATGAGCGTGACGGCGGGCGCGATGTGCACGCCGAGGAAGGCGAACGAGACGCCGACAGCCAGCGCGTCGATGCTCGTGGCGACCGCCAGCGTGAAGAGCTCGCGATAGCGGATGCTCCCGCCGTGCTCGATCTCCTCTTCCTCCTGCCCGCGGCTCTCGCGGATCATATTGCCGCCGATGAAGGCGAGCAGCACAAAGGCGATCCAATGATCCCAGCGCTCGATGTAGCTCGCGAACCGGCTGCCGAGCAGATAGCCCATGAGCGGCATGAGCGCCTGAAAGCCGCCGAAGAACAACGCCAGCAACAGCGTGTCGCGTTTGTTGATCCTCTCCATGCCGAGGCCCTTGCAGATGGCCACGGCAAAAGCGTCCATCGAAAGACCGATGCCGATCAGGAACAGTTCAAAAAATCCCATGGATTGTCCTCCGCACATAAAAAAATCAGGTACGTCGCCGCACCCGAAAACAAGACGCAGGTACGGCAAAACCATACTTGAGTCTCGGTGTTTAAGACAAGCCAGGCCTTTCGGCCAGTCTGTTGACTTGCCACGCTCTCGCGCCATCTACTCCCTCAAAGTCTGCACAGTATAGCACAAGGCAAGGGAAAAAGTCAAGGCCGGCCACGCCTCTTTTACAGCACTTTTACCGCTTTGCCGTTTTCGCAACTTCTCCGTCATTTTCTTGTCGTTAAATGACGGAAACCCGTCAAATACCCTCTTGCTAAATCTGCGGCAGTATGCTAAACTAAAGGTAATTTTAGGAAAGGACCTCCTGTTCTTATGGAATTTTTATCGAATAAGCCGCTTCTGATCACCGATACCATCCTGCGTGACGCGCATCAGTCGCAGGCGGCCACGCGCATGACGCTGGAGGATATGCTCCCCGCCTGCGAGGTGCTCGACTCCATCGGCTACTATTCCCTCGAGTGCTGGGGCGGCGCGACCTTCGACAGCTGCCTGCGCTTCCTGAACGAGGACCCATGGGAGCGCCTGCGCCAGCTGCGCGCGCACCTGCCGCACACGAAGCTGCAGATGCTCTTCCGCGGTCAGAACATTCTCGGCTACAAGCACTATGCCGACGACGTGGTGGACGAGTTCTGCGCCAAGAGCATTGAAAACGGCATCGACATCATCCGCATTTTCGACGCGCTCAACGACGTGCGCAATCTGGAGCAGGCCATCAAGTCCACCAAGAAATACGGTGGACAGGTCGAGGCGACTCTTTCCTATACCATTTCTCCCATCCACAACGAGGACTATTTTGTCAAGCTCGGCCGCGAGCTGGAGGAGATGGGCGCGGACGCCCTGTGCATCAAGGACATGGCGAACCTCCTGCTGCCGATGGACGCCTACTCCCTCGTCAAGCGCCTGAAGGAGACCGTCAGCATTCCCATCCACCTGCCCACCCACAACACCAGCGGCACGGG
>OLOQ01002593.1_pt1 | contig 14502 bp, 17 predicted proteins | sample 1673101 | NCBI WGS metagenome assembly OLOQ01 (sample SAMEA3136754, study PRJEB25190) | human gut metagenome | biome: human gut; feature: human-associated habitat; material: faeces | place: Austria | collected 2013 | reverse complement strand
CCTCCTCAGCAGCAAATTTAGCCTGCACCTCATCACTGGCCTCCCAGTCGCCCTGCGCACCGAGGATCAGCAGCGCCACATAGTTGCCGTTCACGAACAAACGAGCCTGCAAGACCTTCTGCAAATCCATGTTGTACATCCGGGAGTAGCTGAGAATTTGCTCATAGCCAGTCTGCAAAAGTGCGGCAGCATCCTGTGCGTAGCCGTCTTTAACTTTAACAATAACAGCGCAACTGGAATTGACTGCGGAATTGGAATTGCTCATAGATGCCCAGCTTTCCACTTGCCCCATATCCAGGCCCCAGTAGCCGCTTATGTTATCTTCGGTTTCAGCGACGTCGCATCCAAAACTGTCACCCAGCTTTTCTTTCAACGTGTCCATAATCTCTTGTGCAGTCATGGTCACCTCTGTCTTGCCCTTATTGTCATCGGCCTTTCCGCCGCAGGCGGCCAGAGACAGCACCATCGTGAGTGCCAAGAAAAAAGTCAGAATGCGTTTCATCTCTATTTGCTCCTTTGTAGTTCAAAATTCATTTTATAGGAGGGGCAGAGCGGCGTCTCCGGAAACGCCGCCCTCTTGCCCTTCCATATGTTCATACGATTCAGCATGGGGAAATGTTGGAACGGAAAATAAAAAATTTCGGAGAGCACACCGCCCTCCGAAATTCCGTAGTTTTTGTTTCAATTTTGCCCCATCAGCAGCTCCGCCGCAGCGGTAATTGCTTCTTCACTCGCACCGTCAAAATTAGAAAGATAATAATTGACACCTTCTTTGCTCCAATGCGCCCGCCATGTGTCAGGCGATAGACAGTCGAGCGTTGCGCCATACTCCGCATTGAGCGCAGTACTGCCCACAGCATCTCCCTCTGCCCGGGAAAAGTTTCCGTCCAATTTGGCGGCTTCATAAGTGTATTCGTGATCGTTCAGTGTAAAATCAACGCGGGCAATCTTACCATCATAAATGCAGTAATACACATTTTCTGCATTCTCCGGCGCATCAATCGTAAACCCCAGTTTTTCAAATCCTTCAGGACCATCTACATCTTCAAAGGGGGACCCGACAAATACAGGTGGGTTATCCGGCTCTGATCGGTCAAAGAAATGAGGAAATGCAAATCCGGCAACAATCACAATAGCAAGGCAGGCGGCTAAGCTCCCCCAGCGCCGCCACATCGGGATAGTCTTGCGTTTTTGAACTGTAGGCTGCTTTTCTTCGATATTCTCTTCGGCATTCTGATCTTCTTTTTGTGCCGCTGCTTTTTTCAGAATATTCGCATACATACGCTCCTGCGCACCGGGTTCTGGCTCTATATGACCAAATGCGTTTTTCACTTCATTGTCATTCATATACGCTCACCTCCTAATGTGAGTTTCAATTTGGCGCGGGCGTCTCGCAGTTGTCCACGCACTGTTGACGGTGGGCGATGCAGCATTTCCGCAATCTCATCTGTCTGATAGCCCTCGTAATAATGCAGCCAGACGACTTCCTTGTATTTGACCGGCAGTGCCATGATGGCCTCCACGACCTCGCGCTTTTCGTCCGGCTCGGCGGCGGCCTGTTCCGGTTCCTCGTCAATAGGCGTTACCTTCTGCCGCCACCAGTGCTTGAGCTTGTCCTTGCAGATATTCATAGCGGTGGTTGTCAGCCATGACCGTTCATGCCGCTCATTTTCAAAGGAAATGTCACAGGACATTGCTTTCACAAAAGCATCCTCTGTGCAGTCCTCAGCATCTGCGGCGTTTTTCATAAAGGCATAACAAACACGGTAGATTGCCTTAAAGTGTCGCAGATAGAACGCTTCAAAATCCCCCTGCATGGCTTCGCCTCCCTCTCTATAACTTGATACGATTTAAGAGTACAGATTGTTGGATGGAAAGTCAAGCAAATTAGATTGCCGCGCATTTTTAGAGAATTGCTGTGTTAAATTTGGAAAAGCACTCTTACAGATATGATAATTCTTTATTTGTGTAACCAATAGCAAGGATTGTATATCTGACCGTTTCTATCACCTCCTGCAAAGAACAGAGCCAACAGGCAGCACACTTCCTGTTGGCTCTTATTCCTTGGAAAAGGAGAAAGGGTATTGAGATTCAATAAAAGCTCTGTATCGGGTGCGTACTGTTGATTTTTTTGATTGCCTGTGAAGCATAGTATCCAATCAGCACGAACATCACCATTACGGAGAGATAGTCGATCAGAAAGATGAGCACCGGCTCGGAATAATCGTAGAATACGAAGTGGCTTCTGAGCAGCAGATACAAACTAACGCCTCTGCGTCGGAAAGCGAACGCGCCATATACTGCCCAGAGCCAGCCGATCAGTCGCAGGCTCCACGTCCGCAAAGGCGAAGACGGCAAGTACTTGCGCGCCATCGCCAGCATCATGCTCCAGTGAAATCCCAGATGCAGGCTCATACAGACGAAGCCCCAGTAGGCGCAGAGGATATGCACCTGCTGTGCAAGCTCATAGCCGCCGTGCTTTGGAAAAAGCGCAAATACATAACGGGACAGCACAGCGCCGCTAATCATTGAACCGAACATAGAAAGAAAGATGATTCCGACCAACGCTGTCTGGATTATGCGCAGAGGTGTATATTTGCCCTTTCCGATTGCCAACAGCCATTTCCGGTTGAGTACATGGTGCGCAAGAAACAGGGCGAACATTCCCATTCCCAGCCATTCATGCGCCGCCTCGCCCACAAGACCGTAGGCCATCAAAAGCAGCAGCGCGACAGTCATTGCGGCATCGACTGCGAGTTTGATTTTCTGAATTGACCGCATTCCGCCGATGTTACAGTCCCAGCCCTGCGGCCCAATCGCGGACGGTGCTGCTGGACGCGCCGGAGGAAAAGCGCTGACCGCTCTGCCAGGTGCCGCCGTTTGCCATTTCTTCCAGCAGCGTGCCGCTCTGACCCATGCCGGAGGAGGAAGAGGTGGCAAACGGAATGACGGTCTTGCCGGAGAAGTCATTGTCCTTTACGAAATTGTTGACAGGCCACGCCGCAATGCCCCACCAGATAGGATAGCCGATGAACACGGTATCATACTCATCCCAATTTGCGGGGGTGGTCTGGGTCAGGGCGATGTCTCGCAGAGCCTCGTTGTCATGCTCGCGGTTGACGCGGCTTCCGCTGGTCGTCCAGTCCAGATCAGCGGAGGTATAGGGGGTGACGGGCGTGATCTCGAAAATATCCGTGCCCAGTTCATCCGCGATGTCCTGTGCCACGCGCTCCGTGTTTCCAGAGCCGGAGAAATAAGCCACCAGAATTTTGTTGCCCGTGCTGGGGTCGGGCTGCGGGGTAACGGGCGTCATCGTCAGGTAGTTGCGCAGGATCGTAGCCACCTGTGCGCGGGTGGCGTTGCCGTTCGGGTCAAAGCGGTTGCCGGTGGTGCCGTTCACCACGCCGTTCGCCCTCGCCCAATCCACGGCGGCAGAAGCGTAAGCGGGGATGCTGCTCTCGTCGGCAAAATCCTGTCCGGCTTCCGCACTGGGAGAACCGGCGTAACGCCAGAGGATCGCGGCGATCTGGGCGCGGCTGACGGGATCATTGGAGCCGAAGCGTCCATTGCCATAGCCGGTCACGATGCCGTTGGCACTCGCCCATGCCACCGCATCCGTGTAGTAGGCACCCGAAGGAACGTCAGAGAAGGCCGTTCCCGTGGCAGCGGACGGGCTGCCCGCGGCACGGTGCAGAACCGTCACCAGCATGGCGCGGGTCATGGGCGTATTGGGGCTGAACGTGGTGGCAGAAGTGCCGTTCATAATGCCGCGCTCATAGACATAATCCACAGCATCCGCGTACCATGCACCATTCGGAACGTCGCTAAAGATACCCCCTGCCGCCAGGGCCGTCGGAATTGTTGCGATCACCAGCGCTGCCGCTATGACCGCCGTCAGAAGTCGCTTCATCTTTTTCATTGCTGTCATCCTTTCCTGTTGATTTTCTCTGGGCAAGCACCCAGTTCAGTACGTTCTCATCGTCGAACACCACGCTGCCGCCGCCATGGTAATTGTAAATGCCCTTGGCGTTGAAATAGGCGTTGCCCGGGATATTGAGCTGCAAAAGCTGGTCGATCTCGCTATCAGTCAGCCCTGCCTTTTCATAGGCGGCGTGGAGGTTCGCATAGGCGTCCCGCGCCTTTTGAGAGCCGTAATACTCGTCGTTTTCCGCCATGAAGATATAGACCGCCACCCGGTTTTCTGCCACGGGGTCATAGGTGCCGTCCCACTGGGATCCGCCGTGGATATAGGCGGCGTAGAGGTCGGGGCGCAGGGCCACCGCCTGAGACATGGTTTCGCCGCCGGCTGAATACCCTGCGGCATAGACGCGGCTTGTGTCCACTGAAAAGTGGTCGATCATGTACTCCGTCAGTTCGTTGGCCTGCCGTGCGGACTTTGCGCCCCAATCGGTGAGCTGACCGGAAACAAGGATCACAGGCTCCGACAGCTTCGTCCACGCTTGCACGCCGTTCCAGCGAAGGTTGCTGCCTGCGGAATCCTCCCCGAACCACATCTCCCCATACCCCGGCATAGCCACGATGAGGGGATAAGTCTTTGCGCTGTCATAGCCGTCCGGCAGATAGTAGCTGAAATGGATGATGCCATCCGCACCGTCCAGCGTCTGGTTTTCGGTGAAGCCGCCCTGTACGGCGGCGTTCTCCGCAGGCTGCTGCGCGACGGCGGCAGTATCGTCACTTTTTGCCGCCGCCTGCGCCGTACAGCCGGAGAGCAGCAGAACTCCCGCCAGTAAACCCGCTAACATTTTTCGCATACCTTGCCCTCCTTCCGAGGAAATACTCGGTTAATCAACCGTTCAGGCCAAGGCCGCTGACCCAATCGGCCACATCGCTCTGGCTGGCGCCACTGGAGAAGCGCTGACCGTCCTGCCAGTCACCGGTACCCGCCATTTCGGAGAGCAGCGTACCGCTCTGGCCCATGCCGGAGGACGAAGATGTGGCAAAGGGAATGACGGTCTTGCCGGTGAAATCATTGTTTTTTACAAAGGTGTCCACGGGCCACGCTGCGATGCCCCACCAGATGGGATAACCGATAAACACGGTGTCGTAATCGTCCCAGTTCTCCACCTCCGTGGTGGTCAGAGGCACATCCCGCAGGGATTCATCATCGTGCTCCCGGCTGACTCGACTGTCGCTGTTCGTCCAGTTCAGATCGTCGGAGGTGTAGGGTTCAGCGGGCGTAATTTCAAAGAGATCACCGTCTGCGGCCTCGGCAATATCCTCTGCCACGCGCTTGGTGTTGCCGCTGGCGGAGTAATAGACCACCAACACTTTGCCGCCGGAGGCGGTATTGTCCGCATCTCCATTTGCGGTATCGTCCGGCGTTTGTGCGGGAGTGCTTTCGGAGGGTGTATCATCGGATGGTGTCTGTGCGGGGGTGTTATTCGTCTTATTGCCGCAAGCAGCCAAAGACAGGATCATTAACACAGCCAACAGCAGGCTGCCGAATTTTTGAACGCTTTTCATAAGATCATCCTCCTATCGCTTTTATTTCACATTTTCCTGAATCCAGTTTTCAATATGATCCGCAATCACATCGTTGTTCAGATCTTGGAACATGAAGTGGTCATTGCCGGTGATGCCCTCCTGTGGAAGATCCACCACGGTGCAGTTTCCGCCCTGTTCGTTGTAAGCATCCCGGAAGTCATAGCACGCCTGACGCATGGCTTGCCACATCATAGTCGCCTGAATCGCAGGGTCACCGTTGTCGATGTAATCGCCAAAGTACATGGTAACAGGGATGTTCTTCTCCAGCACGGCCTTGAAGTCCTCGCTGTCCGCGCCGGGGGCCCCGCCGGGTTCAATGGCAACGATGGCAGCAATGTGGTCGGTGTACTGCACTGCCGTCCAGCCGGGGCCGCCGCCCTGAGAGTGAGTCACCAGAATGGAGTTCTTTCCAGTGCGCTCATATACTTCGTCAATGGTGGCAGCCACGGCCTTTGCCACGGTCTCGTTATCAAAATCGCCGCCCATATCAGAGGTCATGCCGGTGTCCGGCGTCATCTGGCGGAAGAATTGATCCACGGAAGCGGCATCGTTGGGGAACTGAGAGCCTTCGTTGACAACAGACTCGCCATTCTCCCAGCGGCCAATGCGGAACTGGGTGTACCAGCGCTGATCCAGCGTCTTGGTGCTGATGTCACCGCTGACGGAGGTAGCGCCCGCTTCGCCCCGTCGGGGCTCGTCAATGAGGAACACGCTGTGGCCTTTGCGGAGGAACAGATTCGACCAGCCCTCCCGGCCATCCGGGGTAGTCATCCAGCCCATGCGGGACTGGCCATAGCCGTGGAGGAACACCATGGGAAGCCCGGTTTCCTCTGCGGGGATCTGATAGAGCACATTGGCGTGATCCACATGGGCGGTCTGACCGGCTCCGGTCTCCTCCCACTGGTTCTCCGGGTCAAAGGTTCCGTCGGAGGTCACGGTAATGCCGCCCGCAGAGAAAATGCCCTGCTCTGAAAGGTATAGTGCTTTCATGCCGTCTTCGGTTGTCTGGGCGTTATCGTTCTGCGAGTTGTCCGCGTCTGCTGTGTTACTGGCGCAGCCCGCCAGCAGAGAAAGGCTCATAATACCGCACAGAAACAGCGCGGCGATCTGTCTGTTCTTCATCGCGTTCTCCTTTACTTCTGCTCGTCTACGGGCGGAACCATTTCCGCGTACTTTTTCAGCAGTTCGGGGGTGTTGGTGTAGTAGCGTACATTCTTGTTGAGGGCGGTGACCTGCGCCATTTCCTCATCCGTCAGGGCAAAATCGAACAGGTCAAAGTTGGACTTGATATGGTCGGGGTTCTTGGAGCCAGGGATCACGATATTGCCGCTCTGAATGTGCCAGCGGAGAATGATTTGGGGCGCGGACTTGCCGTACTTCTTGCCAAGCTGAGCGAACAGCGGCTCCTCCAGCAGCGCCTTGTCACCGTGGCCCAGCGGATACCACGCCTGCGGCACGATGCCGTTCTCCTTCAGGAAGGCTTTCAGTTCAGGCTCCTGATGATAGGGGTGCAGCTCGGTCTGTAATACCGTGGGGCGCACCTCGCAAATGGAGAGAATCTCCTCAAGTTGCGCTTGGTTGAAGTTGGACAGACCGATGGCGCGCACCTTGCCCTCCTTGTACGCCTTCTCCATCTGACGGTAGCCCGCCACATAATTGCCCGCGGGCTGGTGGATCAGCAGCAGGTCGATGTAGGGGGTGTCCAGACGGGCAAGGGTCTTGTCCACCGCATCGGGCTGCTCATAGAAGCTGGGCCACAGCTTGGTTTCGAGAAAAATTTCCTCCCGCTGCAAGCCGGACTTCTTCATGGCGCGGCCAACTGCCTTTTCGTTCACATAGGCGTTAGCTGTGTCGATCAGGCGATAGCCATTCCGCAAGGCACTGACGCAGGAGGCCTCCGCCTCGTCCGGGGTCAGAAGAAATGTGCCGATACCGGCCATGGGCATTTTCACGCCGTTATTGAGATTTGCATATTCCATAAAACAACATCCTTTCTAAAAATTATTTGCTTACGATTTTGCTGCCGCCGAACACCTCTGACATCTCCATGTCGTTCAGCGCCTCGTCGATGACGCTGACTTCTTCGGCGGACAGCATAACATCTGCCGCGCCGGCGTTTTCAAGCAGGCGGCTCAACCGGCGTGTGCCGGGAATAGGTACGAGGTACGGCTTCTTGCACAGCATCCATGCCAGTGAGATTTGTGCTGGCGTGGCATTGTTCTGCCCTGCCAGCTTTTGAAGCAAAGTAAGAAGATCGTGGTTGCGGTCAATATTCTCCGGCTGGAACTGGGGCATGATGCTGCGGTAGTCTGTCTCAGCGTCAAACTGCGAGCTCTTATCATACTTGCCGGAGAGAAAACCGTTGGCCAGCGGCGAGAACGCCACATAGCCAATGTGTAGTTCTTCCAGCACTGGGAACAGATTTTCATACCACCGTGCCATCATGGAGTAGCGGTTCTGAATGGCTGTCACCGGACAGACTGCGTGAGCGCGGCGGATCGTGTCTTCCGTGGCTTCGGACAGCCCCCAGTGAGTGATCTTGCCCTCACGGATGAGGTCGGCCATCCCCCCTGCCACTTCCTCAATGGGGATCTTCGGGTCCAGCCGGTGCTGGTAATAGAGGTCAATGTGGTCGGTGCCCAGCCGTTTCAGAGACGCTTCCACCGATGCACGGATGACCTCCGGACGGGAATCCGGTACCAGCGGCTTATTGGTGGCGGTGCTGCTCATGTCAAAGTGAATGCCAAACTTGGTGGCAAGCACGATTTTGTCCCGATAGGGCTTCAGCGCCGCCCCCACCAGTTCCTCATTGTCATGTGGGTGCTCCGGTGTACCATAGACCTCCGCAGTATCAAAGAAGGTATAGCCCAGATCCACTGCCTGTGCCAGCAGCTCCGTCATTTCCTTTTTGTCGGCAGGGGCTCCGTAGGCGTGGCTCATGCCCATGCAGCCGAGACCAACCGCAGAAACAGTCAGATCACTGCCTAAAGTACGGTACTGCATTTTACACTTCCTTGTTCAGCTGGACAGCCTCGGCTTTGTTGGTCACCATGCCGCCGTAGGTCATACCGTAGAGACCGGCGAAGCGCTTCATGGTGTACTCGCCCGCCTCCAGCATCCATTTTTCAGGGGCAGCGCCTTGAAATACAAAGTACAGTCTGCGGCCGGACAGCGAACCGTTTTCCACCTTACCATAGAACCGGTCCAGCACATTGCGGACGCTGCCGCAGATATTGTGCCAGTAGACGGGAGAGCCGATGACGATGGTATCCGCCTGCTTCATGGCGTTGATAACAGCATCCAGTCCGTCACCGGGAAGGTTCTGGCCGTAAGCGCCGATGGTGTAGTCAGTCAGATTCAGGGTTTCATATTCTTTGCCTTTCAGCAGCGCTGCCGCCAGCAGAGCGGTGTTCCCGTTTTTGTTGGGACTGCCGTTGATGAATAGAGTGCTCATTGCAATGCTCCTTTACACATTCTTTCCCATTTCATAGGCCTGCTTCATAGCGAGGGTATTTTTCACCTTGCCCGGCTCATAGACGCCGCTGCCGATGATAACACCCTTTTCTACTGCACCTTCCACGCAGTCGGCATAGCCTCGGAAGCAAGCCAGTGTGGTATCAGCGGACGAATGGGCTTCGTCTGCCATGGTGACGATGTAGTAAAACTCCTTGTTCTTGACCTCCAGCCAGCGGGCAACCGTGCGGTCAATGACCGCTTTCAGTTGGGCGTCGATGGAGTAGAAATAGACCGGACTGGCCAGCACCAGCACATCGGAATCGATCATCTTTTGCAGGACTTCGGCCATGTCATCCTTGTGAACGCAGGCTCCGCCGTGGTCACGGCAGTAGTAGCAGGCGGAACAGGGGTGGATCTTCTTGCTTGCCACACGGATCTTTTCCACCTCGTTACCCGCTTCCTGTGCGCCCCGTGCGAATTCGTCACACAGAATGTCCGAGTTGCCGCCTTTGCGGGGACTTCCGGACAGGATCAAAACTTTCTTGCTCATGGTAACCTGTCTCCTCATTTCAGCTTTTGATAATCTTCTTCACTCACCGGCTCACACCACTGACTGCGGCAGTTTTCTCCGGGTACTTCCACCGCCAGATGGGAGAACCAGCTGTCCGGCGCAGCGCCGTGCCAGTGCTTGACGCCGGGCATAATGTTGACTACATTGCCGGGGTGCAGCTCCTGTGGTTCCTTGCCCCATTCCTGATAGTAGCCCCGGCCTGCCACGCAGACGAGGATCTGCCCGCCGCCCTTGTCCGCCTCGTGGATGTGCCAGTTGTTACGGCAGCCGGGTTCAAAGGTCACATTGAAGATTTTGGCCTGCTCCGTGGAAACCGGCGCAAGATAGCTCTGCCCGCTGAAATACTGTGCAAATCCGTCATTGGGCGCGCCGATGGGGAAGACCATGCTGTTTTGATGACGCTGCTTTTTGTCGGCGCTTTCCTCGTCTGCCCAGATGTCCTTTGCCATGCGGAATGCCGCCCAAGCCTTGGGCCAACCCGCATAAAATGTGGCGTGTGTCAGGATTTCCGCAATTTCACTGCGGGTAATTCCGTTTTCCTTGGCCATTTGCAGATGATGTCCGAAAGATGTATCCGTCAGCCCCTGCGCCATCAGTGCTGTCACGGTGATGAGGGAACGGTCGCGTGCGGAAAGCTCGCTTTCCCGGCTCCAAACCTCACCGAAAAGAATATCGTCATTGAGCTGCGCGAACTTCGGCGCAAATTTACCAAGTACATCTCTGCCTGCTGTAATTTTCCGCATACCGCGTCACTCCTTATCTGTAAAAATTCGTAAAGATCGGTGTTTCCTTCTGGGGCAGGCCGAATTGCTCCTTGCCCAGCCGGAAAGACTTCATCATAAATGCTATGTTGCGCCCCAGTGTCCGCATAGTCTGCAATCCCTCAGCATCCTGCGCTACTTCTTCGGCCGAGCCGCCGTAGACCATGTTCCAGTATTGACTGGACGCGACCGGCATACCGGTCATGGTGAAATATTTGTTCAGCACGTCAAAGGTGGCTGTGTTGCCGCCGCGGCGGCAGGTGACGACAGCCGCGCCGACTTTCATGGTCTTGTCGATACCGAGCGTGCTGAAGAACAGCCGATCCATGAACGAAATTGCGCCGCCTGCGGGGGAGGCAAAGTATACCGGGCAGCCGATGACAAAGGCATCTGCCTCTGCCAGTTTTGGCGCGACTTCATTGACCACATCGTCAAACACGCATTTGCCTGTCTGGGCACATTTGCGGCAGGCAATACAGCCGCGAATGTCCTTGTTGCCCACATGGAGCAGCTCCACTTCGATGCCCTCGGCCTCCAGGGTGTTTTTCAGTTCTGTCAGGGCGGTATATGTGCAGCCCCTTGGATGGGGACTACCGTTTACTAACAGTGCTTTCACCGAAATCACTCCTTATGCGAAAATTGTTTCCAGCCATGCGGCGTAATTCTTGACCCAACCACCATCGGAGCCGAAGCCGTGAGGCCAGCCGTTCAGCACGATGCGCCCGGTGGAAATGCCCATTCCGGAGATTACATCATATTGCTGCTGGAACTGACGATAGAAGGGATCCTCGGTGCCGTAGACATAGAAGGTCGGCGGCAAATCGCCCTCGGTCAACCAGCTTGCATCCATATTTCCCACGCTGAGGCGGCCATAGAAGGAATAGATCATGCCCGCGGCAGAGGCATAAGCGAGAACGGTGTCCAGCTCGTCCGGCACATAGGTGCTGTCCAGCGTCCTGCCGGTCACATCTTCGTCATAGTGCATCAGAAATTCACCGGCCTGAATGCCGCCCGCCGAAAAGCCCATGACGGCAATATCATCTGGATCAATACCATAGACCTCCGCATTTTTGTGGACAAAGCGGACAGCTCTCGCCACATCCAGCGCACCCTCCTCCTGTGTATAAGGAGACAGGCGATAGTCCACGATGAAGGTCTGGAACCCCAGCTCCCGCAGTGCTGCGGCGGTGGGCAGTGAATCGGTGTAGTTGCCCCGGAACTGATAAGCGCCGCCCGCCATCAGCACCACCGCGCCTTTTGGCTTCACGCCCTCCCGGACGGGGATAGCGGTGACATAGGGGCGGAAGTTCCAGTTATCGAAATATCCGGTCATGTCCTGCGTAAATTTCGTCCTGGCGGGGACATTGCCTTCCTCCCAGAGATAGAGCGTCTGAATGTTTGCAGGGTCGGCTGCCGTGTTCAGAACAGTCTTATTACCTGCCGGTTCCGGCATCTTTTGCAGCATGGCTGTGCGGGAATAATCGGAAATCTTGCCGCTGCCGTAGTTGTATGCTTCAGGAAAATCGCCCGGCGTGGCTACGGTGTCCGTCGAAGATCCGTTACGCAGATCATCGATGGGGGTGGTAGAAGCAGAACTGCTTTCGTTTGGTTTCGTTGTCATAGCATCCTCAATAGCCGCAACGCCGTTTTCCAGCTCACCGCCGGGAGTCCCGACGGACTCCCGGCCACAGGCGGTCAGCGACACGACCATGAGAACTGCAAGCATTGCGGCGAAAACTCTGTTCCTACGCATTACAGACCCAGTCCATCGACCCAGGACTGCACATCATCACTGGAAACGCCGGAGGAGAACCGCTGGCCTTCCTGCCACTCGCCGGTACCGGCCATGTCGGCCAGCAAACTGCCGCTCTGACCCATGCCGGAGGAGGAAGAAGTGGCAAAGGGGATGACGGTCTTGCCGGTGAAATCATTGTTTTTTACAAAGGTGTCCACGGGCCACGCTGCGATACCCCACCAGATGGGATAACCGATGAACACGGTGTCATAGGAATCCCAATCGGGAACTTCAATGGTGGTCAGGGGCACATCCCGCAGGGACTCGTCATCATGCTCCCGGCTGACGCGGCTGTCGGGGTTCGTCCAATTCAGGTCATCGCTGGTGTAAAGCTCGGCGGGAACGATTTCAAAGAGGTCGGCACCGGCGGCCTCTGCAATATCCTTGGCCACCCGCTCGGTGTTACCGGAAGCGGAGTAGTAGACCACCAGTGTCTTGCCGGTCTCGGGCTGGGTCTCCGGCTCGGATTCTGCGGGAGCGGTCGAGGAGCTTTCGGGCTGTTCGGTCGGCGCAGAGGTTTCGGGCTGCGTGGTGGAAGATGCAGGCTTGTTGGCAGAGCCGCAGGCGGCAAGGCTAAGTACGAGCACGACGCTCAGCAGTAGTGCAGTCAGTTTTTTCATGATAAAATCATCCTTTCAATTCAATTTTAGTTTTATTTACATTCGCAGAGAATGTCATATATTTCATCGTGGGTCAACTTTTTGCAGCAGCCGGAGGTGAAAACGGTAGAATCCGCAATGGCACGGAAGTCGGTGTCGGCGGGAATGCCCAGCTCTGCAAAGGTGGTGGACAGTCCAATTTCCTTGATGAACGCAGCCAGTGCTTCCACACCGGCAGAAGCAGTTTCATCGTCACTGCCCTTGGATGCGATGCCCCAGACATTCTGCGCCCAGCGGGCGAAGCGGGCTGTACCGGACTTGCAGATATGGCGGTACAAAACCGGGTGAATGACCGCCAGCCCCGCACCGTGGTTGCAGTTGGTGTAGGCACCCAGCTGATGCTCGATCATGTGGCACTGGAAGTCCGTGACCTTGCCAATTTTCAAAATACCGTTTTCCGCCATGGCAGACGCCCAGGCCAGCTCGCTTCTTGCGTCATCATCCTCCGGGTCGGTCAGCAGCACGCGGGTGTTGCGGATGACGCTGCGCATGACGGCTTCACCTAAGTCATCGGAAAGATTGTTTTCATCCGGCTTGCCGAAGTAGGTTTCCATGGCGTGACTCAGGGTATCAAAGGCACCGGAGATGACCTGCTTCATAGGAACGGACAGGGTATAGCTGGGGTCAAGGAAGGCAAAATCCGCCTGCGCGCCCCAAAGAGCGCCCTTTATCTTCTTTCCCTCGTGAGTGATGACGGCACCGTTATTCATCTCGCTGCCGGTACCGAACACCGTAACGATGGTGCCGAGTGGGATAAACTCCGTTGGGAATGTGTGCTTGGTGTTCTCCAGTTCCCAAATGTCCTCGTCCAGTTTGGCCTGCGCGGAGATGACCTTGCAGCAATCTGACACGCTGCCGCCGCCCACGGCGAGGATGAGGTCAACATGATTTTCCCGCGCCAGCTTTGCGCCCTCCTGCGCCTTGGCATAGGTGGGGTTGGACATGATGCGGTCGAACTCCACGACGCGCTTGCCGGCGGCGTTCAGAATGCCCATGATCTCATCATACACGCCATTGCGCTTGATGGAGCCGCCGCCATACGCCAGCATGACGGTTTCCCCGTAGTTCACCAGCAGACTGCCGAGGTACTCTTTTACGCCGCCCTTGCCGAAATACACCTTGGTCTTGTTTTCAAAAATAAAGTTGTTCATGTTCCGTTACCTCCTGTTAGTTTTCAAACTTTGCCGCCCATTCTTTCACTTGCTGCTCCGAACCGGCTACGCTGCTGCCACGGATGGAAAGTGCCTCATCGGTCAGCACGTTTGCCTCCGGCGCCAACTCCGCAATGCGGTTTAAGCTGTTCGCTCCATTGGAACTGCCGTTGTGGGAGAAAAACGGAATGATGGTTTTTCCGGACAGGTCATATTCCTCCAAGAAACTCCAGACCGGTGTTGGCAGGTCGTACCACCAAATTGGAAAGCCCAGATAGATCACATCGTAGCCTGCCATGACCTCTGGGTCGATATGGGTAGACAACGCCGGGCGAGTTTCATTGTTCAGTTCTGTCTGCGCACGGGAAGCGGTGGAATCGAAATCGTCGCCATAAGGCTCCTCGGTCAGAATCCGGAACAGATCTCCGCCGGTCTCCTCAGCAATCCAATCCGCCATCTGCTGACCGTTTCCCGACCATGAGAAGTAGGCTACCAGCACATTGCTGTTTCCACTGACCTCTGGTTCCGGGGCACGGTCGATAGCGGTATGGGAACCTCCCGTCAGGCGAAGCAGCGTGAATACGCCTCCAGCGATAATGACGAG
>OLOQ01002587.1_pt1 | contig 14511 bp, 15 predicted proteins | sample 1673101 | NCBI WGS metagenome assembly OLOQ01 (sample SAMEA3136754, study PRJEB25190) | human gut metagenome | biome: human gut; feature: human-associated habitat; material: faeces | place: Austria | collected 2013 | reverse complement strand
CAGGAATGCCCTGATAAAGTGCATTGAAGTAGTTGTTATCAAAAGTCAGCCGAACTGGAAGCCGCTTGATAATAAAGGATGGCAACTCCTTGCAATCGCGGCCCCACTGCTTCTCTGTGTAACCCTTAATAAGTTTTTCATAGATATCACGACCGACAAGAGAAATGGCCTGTTCTTCGAGATTCTGAGGCTCACCAGTAATCTCCTTGCGCTGTTCTTCGATCTTGGCAGCGGCTTCTTCCGGTGTCACTACACCCCACATCTTGTTAAAGGTGTACATATTGAAAGGTAACGAGTACAGCTCCCCCTTATAATTAGCCACGGGTGAATTAGTAAAACGGTTAAACTCTGCAAACTGAGTGATGTAATTCCAGACCTTTTTGTTATTTGTATGAAAAATATGTGCTCCGTATTTATGGACATTGATGCCCTCAATATTTTCTGTGTAAATATTACCCGCAATATTTGGACGCTTATCGACTACTAAAACAGATTTTCTGTGAGCCTTTGCCTCATGAGCAAAAATTGCTCCATAAAGACCGGAACCTACTACTAAATAATCGTACATAAAATCACTCCTCTTCTTGTAAATATAAATATAAAACTTTATCCTTATTCAAATAAAACGCAACACTCATCACAACAGCAATCATATAGAAGTGAAAAGTTCTGTCAAACATAACATTTCCAGTCATGCAATACATCAGGCAAAACATCTGAATAGATAAAGAACAAAACTGAACAACCGAATAGTCATTTAAATTATTATCGAGACAAAACTTCAGTCCATTAAGTGCAACATACAAAGAAGAGATAATAGCCACAACAAAAATAAAGAAACCTATTACACCGCAATTGGATAAGATTTCAATGTAAACATTATGACACCCAGTCAATGCATCAGCACGTACATTTGTAATAGCCGAATACCTAAATCCCCACCAGCCTGTACCTAATAATGGTTTTTGCTCAAAAAGATTAAAAGCATACTTCCACATGATGAACCGCCCTAAACTTTCTTTATCTGTTCCTGCCGTTTGAAATCGTTCGAAAACGCTATTAATCTGCGGAACATATTCACTAAAAATCGCTAATCCAAAAGCCACAAAAGCGCCAGCTATAACTAACTTAAATGTTTTTTCCAGTCTTTTCTTCGGAAAAGCAAGATAATATACCAAAATAACCGTCGCAACGCAAAATAGTAAATGGGCTCGTTTAGATGTGAGAAGAAGTGCAACGACCGACAACCCCAATAATATTCCCCACACTACTTTTCTTCGTTTCTTCTCTTCAGTTATAAACAGTACAAATAGCGCCAAAAGAACCATTGAAATATACGTAGCATTTTGTGAATAATGATCTGCTAATGCAGCACGATATCCAAACTGACCGTTGTTTGTCCCAGACTGATATTCACCATATGTCTTATGTATAAAGACTTCATATAACGAGTTATTAACGAAGAAAACCAGTGTAGCAAAAATATTAGGAATTCCAATTGCTACGATCAACTTTGGTATTTTTTTTATCCAATCTCCCTTATAAGAGCACACAAATAAAATCAAAATACACTGAATAATTCGTTGTGTATTAGAATGATATCCATGTGCTAATTCCTGATTATTAAACAAAATCATAAATATATATAAAAGCCATGGGATAAAAATATATGTCTTCCTAATTTTCAATTTTTGAGCAAATAAAGTTGCAATAATAAGTGCCGCCCAAATAAAATAGCGTATATCTGATGAACAAACTAAGATTGATAGCAAATACCAATAATTTGATTCGACAAGAATAAACCCTATCAGTATTGTCATTAATGTACTATATACTGATTTTATTGTTAATCTATTATCCATCTATTTTCCTTCCATTCTGATTCGTAATTTAAAATAAACCAGTATGAGTCCATGTTTAAACGCAATGCATCTATTTTTATACTGCTTTGGTAAAATGTAATTATCTCCCAATATATTTTCCCATGTATCGTTGTGCATCAGTTTTCGATATTCATTTATTTTATCAATCATACCAAGCTTACATTCTTTTGATAAATAATTAAATATAATCTGTCTTAGTTTAACAAATACCCAATTATAATATTGCGTAGCTAAATCATCTTGATTTTTAATTTCTTCAAATATCAATGAATTCACGCGAGTTAATACTTCCGGCATATCTGACCTATATTTATGAAGAACGCTTTCCTCATTTTGAATATATAGATACCACACCTCATAAACCAAGCAGATACGATATTCTTTTTTACAATCTGAAAGCTGCATCGCCCAAATTGTATCTTCGCCAATCGAAATCCCATCAATAAACAATTCCCGTTCTGCAACATCTCTTTTCAAAAGATGTGCCCAACAACCCTCAAAATTAAATAAAGAATTATCGCAATCTTTTCCCCAATCTTTTTCTTTTTTTGAAAAAACATGCTGGCGAAAAGCGATTAAATCACTCTTTTCTAAACACTGGTCTTTATTTTTAGTGGATACTTGTAATTCGCTAACATCTCGACTCTTTGTATTTACAATTTTCCCTATAACGATATCTGCATTATTTGCTATAAGATGTTTTACCCCATTTTCAAGGTAATAAGGCATCAACAAATCGTCTCCGTCTGCATATATTATGTATTCACCTCTAGATTGCTTTAATCCATAATTTCTTGCTACAGATACTCCTTCGTTTTTTTTATGATAGACAAAAATTCTATCATCTTTCTTTTTTATATTCTCAAGTGCCGCTGCGCATTTTCTACAGCTCCCGTCGTCAACAATTACAATTTCAAACTGGCAATACGTCTGTTGCAGTATACTATCAATGCAGCTTTCCAGATAATTCATCTTGATGTTATATACTGGAATTATTATGCTAATTAAGTTCTCTACCATCACAAATTATTCTTCTCCTTTCCAGACATCACATCAAAAAAAATCATACAAATTACAATTTCTTTGTTGCAAGACCTATATACTCATTATGCCCCTTTCGACCATTGTACCATAGATATGCGTTATTTTTTTTTATATCAAAACACACTGAAGGCTTATATACAGCATCTGAATCCCAAGCTCCTTTGGTCGGAGATAAAATAGGGTTCTTTTTGATCCGTTTCCAGTCAATTCCATCATTTGACTCTGCTACACAAATTCTTGCATTGTCAATATTTTCATAACCGATATAAAATTGTAGATATCTTCCATTGACCTTTACCACATCACATCCTCCAACTTTACACTGATCATATTTATCTATACCATGTGTAAATACCGGATTCTGTCCATGTTTTTCCCAGTTAATTCCATCTTTACTTGTAGCTAAACAGAGAACATCTGGCTCAAATTTTTCTCCAGCGGAGTACCACATTTTAAATACGGAATCAGCGTCATCCCATAAAACGCATGGATTCATAACTGCTCCTTGTTCATGTGATTCTGTCGGCACTATGATAGGATTTTGTTGGTAGCGTTTAAAGCTGTATCCGTCTTTACTAACAGCCAATCCAATTTTAGCTTCTTTTTCATTCATTCCGGTATACCAAAGATACCACACACCGTCCTTTATCCAATAACATGCTCGATTTACTCTGTCTTCCCAACCACTTTCTTTATTGGGCTTCAAAACTGAAACCGGATTAGACCAATGTATCCCATCATTAGAATCGCAGCGCACAATGCTTTTTGTATTACGGTGAGAAACCATCATGATGTAATGATTATCTATCCTTCGAACAAACGGATCATAAAATGTACCGGCTTCTCCTCCAAGAATAGGAGAACCATACTTGATCCAACCATCATTCTCAGGTGGATAGTCGTATGCCGTTCTTCTATTTAATGCTCGCCGAACATCCAATTTTATTCTATTTTCAATTTTTTCAATGATGTTCATATTCTTACCCTAATATTTTATGAAGAGAATCTATGTATCTCTTTGCAAAGGCCTCATTTGTAAATTCTGCCTTGTACAGTTCCAAATTTTTCTTTCTAAGTTCGTTTCTCTCTACTTCTGACATCTTAATCAATGTATTAATGATATTTTCCGCCTCAGCATTATTACTGTATAAGAAAATTCCAGAATTTTCATATTTTGCAAAGTATTTATTACCACCTGTGTAGGACGCGACTACAATCTGGCCCAAAGACAAGACTTCTAACATTACCAAATCAAAATAAGTTTCCTTATTGGGCAAAACAAAGACATCCGATGCCTGAATTACTGATCCCGGATCTTTCGTCCAGCCCACTTCAATCCAGCGATTGTGCTCCAAATGGTACAATGGGCCTTCAGTTCCCGCAATAAACACATATGCGTTGTCGTTTGCATCTAAAAGCTGCTTTCCTATTTCCTTTAGCGCATCGTAACCCTTGATTTCGTTATGTCTTCCTACGTATGAAATCACAAAAGCATCTTGAGGCATACCATACTTTTTCCGCATTTCTTCTTTTGTCACAAGTGCACTTTTAGGGGCTGTTCCCGTTGTCATATACACATATTTATGTTTATTCTTTTCGTGGAACTCCGCATACCCTGGCCATTCATGGTAGTATGGTTCTTCTGCTTCTTCGCATGCTATGATGATATTATCTGCACGGTTAATAGCATAATTATCAATATCCGGCAGTTTAGCATAGAACCACTTCATATATTTCTTTTCAAAATTCGTTAGCATTGAAATCATCTGTTTGCAAGGCATTGTAGGAGAATGTAAAGTAAGAATCACTTTACCTTTATAATCCCTCAGGCTATCTTTTGCCCAATAAAGATCAATCGTGCGATTAAAGTGTACCGCATCATATATAGATAAATCGACCTTAGCCTTATGAGAAGGGCCATACATCATCAGCCCTTTTTTCACAACACTTTTAGATATCGTAATCAGCTTTTTCAATCCTGCTGCTTTAACGTTTTTTACTCTGTTATTTATATCTGCACTTACTTCTTTTCCCTGAAGATATTCAATTTCAATTCCTTCATTATCGATTTCCTGAAGCCCCTTTTTTAAAGTATAATTGTATCCGATAGACCCTCCTGTTGGAGCCAACGAATTTTCATTCAGATAAATTAAAACCTTTTTCATTATTTCTCTCCCACACATCAGCATTATATTATTTACGATTCCTTATCTTTTGCAGTATACCAGCTTTATACAAGCACTGCTTGACCATTTCTACAATATAATCTTTTCTTGTTACAGGAATAACCTCATTAACCATTTCTACAATTGTCTTATTTTTACAACCAACATAGAATTTATCTCTATCTGGATGCGGTATCGCTGATTTTTGAATCATTACACCATCTAATTTAATTGCCTTATGTAAATCAACTTTATATAGTTCGATTTTGTTCTCTAGCCGCACCAGTAATTGTTTTCCCTGCTCTGACTGGATAATTACATTCGTATATCCGTTGTCATCATCTAACTTTCCATCTACAAGTTCTGAAAAATGCCAGCAGTCATATACCGTCAAATCGCTGTTTCTTTCAATTTTTTTAAATGGGCAGTCATAACATATCGGCCGGGATGCAATCTCTTTGAAAAAGCTCTTTAACATATAGTCAACTCTTGCACTGGCACAATACTGTTTACCATTAGCAAATTCAATTTGCATCATACCGCCACTGTGATATCCATACACTTTACTTCTAAAAGAAACCTTCTTCACTCTCGACTTATGCTTATCTTGTTGAAAATCCAAATATTTTTCCCAAAGCATAGGGGAGGGCGTTCCATGGCACACTAAATCTACCATATACAAATTAGAATAGCTGCGGTTCAAATATGTTTTCAAAGCAGCAACTTGGCAAGTTGTTCCGATAAAACATACCGGCCGATTGCTTTCAATCTTCTTTTTTAACTCAGGAAAGATACCTCGCAAATCGCTCTGCACATATTTGGAGCCATTAAACTTATATGTATTAATTGCATCCTCTAATTCGATATTTCTACTATCAATAATTACATGGGATACTGCAAAATCAGCATTGTATCCAGCAGCACATATTACGCCATCATTTTCAAAGAACCATTCAGCTAGCGGTTTAAATATTCCACCGGATGTGGATTCTTTGACAATTTTTATGCTTTTTGCTCTTAATACAACGCCTTCCCTAGCCAAATCTGAATTGATATAGTTCTTTATAACAGGGCACACTTTTTCACAAATTCCGCAATTTACACAAGAAGTCTTATCAACTACCGGATACAGAAATCCTTCTCCATCACAATGCATTGATATGCAATTTTTCGGACAAGCACTCGCACACGCGGTACAACCGCAACATTTTGTTTTATCAGATATCTGTATCATCTTCTATCTCTCCTACTTCAGAGCTGTCTCTAAGTATTTAATTGAGTCTGCTCTTAATTTTTTCAGTTTTTCTTCAACGGCGTTGTAATTGATGTCCTTTTCGACATTCATAACGTCTCCTCTGTATCTTCTTTCACTAAGCCCCAATAAGGTACAAAGGCTATCAATTCTACTGTTTCTTGAATTTGCTCCTGCATTAAAGCGGTTAAACGTCATAAATTTTTTGTGATTCAGAATGCTGAAAACAGAGCCGTGGAAAGAATCTGTCAAAATATACTCAGCATGACGAATCAAATTCACAAAGTCTGCTGCATCCATATCGAAGAGCTGAATATCGCCAAAATTCAAATCACATTCCACATAATTATCTAAGAACGGACAAGTAACCAGTTTCAGCCCTGTCTTGTTTTTGAACTCATTTGCAATCTTTCTATGCTCTTCATTTGTTCCCAAAAAATAACAGAACACATACGATTCTTCTACAACTTTTTTTTCCGGAAGCATTTGTTTCCATCCCTCTGCGTCAAACAACAGAGTGGGATCGCATACTACCTGCGCTGTTTTCCCTGTTAATTCTTTAATGATTTTTTGTCCAGCAAGTTCTCTGGTACTCAAATGCTGAAAACGGTTCAAATATTTTGCGGTAGCCTTTTTTTGAGAATTTGGAATTTGGCTCACTCCAAAACTCGTTGCATATGCAATCTTTAGCTTATTATCGGGTGCAAACTCAAGCGTGTAGAAATGGCTTCCCAGATTATTCGGCAGCCAAAGCTGGTCACTTCCACAAAGAAATGCATCATAGTTTTTCTTGCATTTTGCCACAAGTGTTTCCCAACCACCATAAGATTCCGAAAACAATGGAGCAAAATACTTGTCTACAAAAGCATCAAACCGTTGATTTCGTTGTTGCACTTGTGCCTGATAAAAAGGTCTGCTTTTTAGTGCATTATCTTTTTGGTTTCCAGAAAGTTTCGATTTCAAAAACGAGATATTAAATAATCTAGGAATTGTTTGAACAATAAAAGTTGGCGTTATTTTTTTCTTATAACGAATTATTTCCGACTTATAATCAAGCTCCTCAACTTTTTTTACTGTGGCAAGCACCTGTAATTGACTTCCGAAATTTTTTGTGTCATAGCATACTGCTAATCCGATTTTTTTCATACTCATTTCTCCTACATCACATCAATATAATATTGAGCTAATTTTTGATGCATCGCGTCCATGCTGTACTTTGTATGAATAAGCGCAATATTATTTTTTCCTATTTTTTCTACTGTCTCTTGATTCATACAATATCTTATTAAGGCTTCTGAGAGCTTTTCAGTGTCTCCTGGCTCTATTAAAATTCCATTTTTTTCTTTTACTACTTCTGGAATTGCACCAACCGTTGTGCTTATAATAGCCTTTCCACAAGCCATACCTTCCAAAATCGCCATCGGAAGTCCCTCATTATAAGATGGAAGCACTAATACACTAGATTTTTTTAGCAGTTCTAATTTTCTATCAAAATCAGCCCATCCCACAATAAAGATATTGCTCTTGAGATTTTTTTCCTCAACAATCTGCTTGCATCTGTCAATATCCCCATCGCCAGCCAAATAACATTTAATATCCGGTATTTGAACCTTAACTCGTTCTATTGCTTTGATGAGGTCATACGTTCCTTTTCTTTCTCCGAGTCGTCCAAGAGATACAAAAGTATGTGGATGATCTTTGACACTCGTTATAGCGGGTTTCAATCTCTCAGTGTCTATACCATTTTCAAGAATAACACAATTTTTTAATCCAAATGTTTCATCAAACTTCTTTTTCCAATCAGCGGACAACGCAATAACCTCATCTGCTTCTTTCAATATTGAAACAATCTTATTTTTTTGATTGCTTTTTTCATAAAAGAGCATATATTCAGCACCGTGAATATGTAGAATTACTTTTTTCCCCCACTTTTTTGCGGCATGAACATACCATCCTTTTCTAAATGTGCTACCATATGATGCAGCGTGTACATGGTAAACATCATAATTCTTTTTCGTGAAATAGAACTTGATAAAGGAAAACATCGAAAAAAGCAAAACTCTCAATTTATTCCCATCAACATATGATTCATATATATCTATGTCAAATTTAGCATTTAACGTCTTATCTTTTGCAATTTCTTCAATGACAGTTGCCATTCCACCCTTTGATCTTGTCGGACTCGGCCCAACCACTAAAACTTTCACCATTTTAATTCTCCATCATCCTTCTGCAATCCCCTTAGATTTTCTGGTATTATTTACTCTTATAATATTGTTTCACACATCCAATAAAAGCAACCTATAATAAATCCCATCAAAAGTTTTACATCATTAGTTGCTCATAATGTCCACCCGAGGAAACCGCAAAACATATTTTTTTATCTTTCATACTTCATCCAAATCTCTATATTATTCTCCAAACCACACATTTCCATGGTCATTTACTCGTATTGCAGAATTTCCCGCTATTGTACAGTTGCCCTCTTCAAATGGTTTATTCACGATTGCACCAGCGCCAAGCATCATATTATCGCCAAGCGCTATCTTGCCAAACATTTTGACACCTGGCCCAATCCAAACATTATCACCAATTACCGGAACAGGGCCTTTTTCGATATTTTGTCCAATGTTCACACCTTGGTGAATATCACACCATTCTCCAATTCTTGCCAATGAATGTACTACAATCAGGCCATAGTGATTTATTTTCACCCCCCCCCGAAACAGTTGCAAAGAATTGAAAATCCCAATTTTAATCCTAGCTGCCTATGTCACCATTTCCAAAATAGTCCAGCTAATTTGTTCTTTTGGGTATTTCTATAAAATTCATCCATTCTCAAAGCGATTTCAAACTTCCATACTTCATCCCCAATAATGGACGGTCTTCTTTTTTTCATTCCCAAAGCACGTTTATCTTTGTCAAGATAATCTTGCAAATCATCTCTTGTTTTTATCATGACTTTTTCCTCAATCTCTCTGGAAAATATCCCTCGTGTAAACTTTTTCTTTTACATCATCCATGCTCTTATCATAACGGTCTGCGATAATGGCGTGGCTCATTTCCTTGAACTTCGCCAAATCGTTGACCATAACACTACCGAAGAACATCTCACCTTCTTTCAAGATCAGCTCTAAAATCACCACTGTTACACCCTCTGCTTTGATACGTTTCATAACACCCTGGATGGAGTTCTGACAGAAGTTATCTCTGTTGTTCTTCATTGTCAGACGTTAAACGCCGATGGTAACAGCTTTCTCCTTATCCTCATCAAACTCATTTTCTGCATCGTAGCCATAGTTCCCAGCCAACTTCAGAACACGGTCAGCGATGAAGTCTTTTCTTGTTCTGTTACTTTCGACAAGGAACAAGTTTTTTAATAAACGATAATCGTTGCACCAGCAAATTTTCAACCCATATTGAATTGAATCTATTAATTTATTTGGTAAATCTATTTCATAATTTTGGAATTGTTCTTTAGCCAACCATAATTCAACCAAATAATAAATTTTTCCTAGTTAAATATTCCTCTTAATATCCTCCCAATATGGAATTTTCAGTTTTTCACCAAACATTAAATCTGTTTCGTATGTAATATCCGCATCAAATCCAGAATTCGGTGACAAAGTGATTTCCCCGAAATAAATTTGTCCGTTAATATTATACAAATCGATACGCGCAAAAACAAAATCCTTAGATAAAATTTTTGCTATTTCTAACATTTTATCTAAGTTCTTTGGCATTGGAATTTTAGGATCAGGCAACTTATCATCGTCTTTGTTCAATGGAATGAAATTCCATTCTTGGTCATAGTATAAATAAGATGCTTTGTGTGAATTTTTACTAAATCGGTCTTTGCAAACCAATATGACATCCGGCTTACCATTAAAGCAATAAATCTTATAATCCATCGGAACATTTCCATCATCAGAAATGAATTTTTCGCAAAGAATCATTGGCTTAATGTTTCTATATTGATATTCCCGTCCAATGTAAAAGAAATTACTCTTTAACGATTTCTCAATTATCTTTTTTGCCTCTTCATAATTCATTTTATCCTTATCGGTACAAACAACCAGACCTCCTGAATCATGATTGCATTTTAAGACAAATCGCTTTGGCAATGAAGAAAAATCAATATCACTATACTTTTCCCAACTTCCAAGTAAAGGAATCAGATACTCTTCTCCTATTTTTTCTTTTACATAGTCTCTAACTAACAATTTGTCTGACACAATTGACTGTAATGGAAATCTATAATTAAATTTCAGCCATTGAAGCTTTTCATTCAACGTTTCTGGATCATGCGTATTTAATTTTCTACCAACTCGCAACCGATAATATAATTTTATATATGCTTTATCCGGTAAAAATCTCAGACTTTTTTTCATAAAAGTCATAACTTTTTCTCTATTCATATCAAACAAGTTCCTTTATGTATTTTTCTATGCTATCTACGATAGTTGTTGTATTGGATTCGTATGCAGCATATCTTGTATGTTTTACTGTTTCTATTGCCTCTGCTAATTCATCTGTATCTCTGCACGAACAAATCAGATTCAGATCATCAAACTGTTTAATCAGCTGCAACTGATGGTCATCAACATGCTCACCATATTTCGCGAGTCGCGGAACAGCTATAACTTTCTTTCCCTTTTTGACAGCTCCAATAATGGCTCCGGTGCCTCCATGCGTTATAACAATGTCTGCTTTTTCCATTTCATTGCTGAACTCATCTCTATCCAAAAACTTTTTATAACTGAAGTTCTTCGGAAGGTAATCGCTGTAGCCTATCTGCGCAAACACATCTTCTGCATCAACTGTTCCTTTTTCACACAGCTCATCAATAGCTTTCAGCAATCTATTAAATTGAAATTTCTGTGATCCAAGTGTTATAAATATCCTATTGTCCATTTAATAGATTCCTCCTAAATATATTGCTTTAGGATAGAATTTCAACATTGGCTTCCACTGAACATAAAACTGATCCGCAAACTTGTAGAGCAGTTTTCCGGTTTCAGTAGGGGAAGTAACTTTCGCAAAAGATTCTATGTAGATCAGTTTCTTGCCCATAAATTTAGAAATCAAGCAAATCGGTATCATTGCAAGAACTCCTGTGCAGATAACTACATCGGGTTTTTCTTTTCTATAAATGCCGATAGACTTCCAGGCATTTTGAATCATCCGCCAGATAAAATCTTTTTCTCGGCGATTGACCTGCTTCATATAATATGTTTTTTCGCCTTTTGCTTCTGCGCTATAATCTGTCTTCTCAGTAATGACAAAGCTATCATATTTCTCCATCAGTGGTTTTAACATCATGAGTTGCTCATAATGTCCGCCTGATGATGCCGCAAAGCATATCTTTACGTTTTTCTTTTCATCCATCTCTCTACTAACCCACACTCATTAATCTCTACCAAACAAATCTCTGGTATATACTTTTTCTTTCACATCATCAAGATCTTTACTATACCGGTTTGCAATGATGGCATGGCTCATTTCCTTGAACTTAACCAGATCATTAACCACTACTGATCCAAAGAAAGTCTCACCTTCTTTCAGAGTTGGCTCATAGATGATCACAGTTGCACCCTTTGCCTTAATACGCTTCATGACACCTTGGATAGAACTCTGACGGAAGTTATCGCTGTTGCTCTTCATCGTCAGACGGTAAACGCCAATCGTTACTTTCTTCTCTTTATCCTCATCAAACTCGTTCTCTGCATCATAGCCGTAGTAACCAGCCAGCTTTAGGACACGATCAGCGATGAAATCTTTACGAGTACGGTTACTCTCCACAATAGCTTCAATTAGATTCTCCGGTACATCGGCATAATTTGCCAGCAGCTGTTTAGTGTCCTTAGGGAGGCAATACCCACCATATCCAAAGCTAGGATTGTTGTAGTGGCTACCAATACGAGGATCAAGGCAAACACCGTCAATAATCTGCTGGGTGTTCAATCCCTTGCTCTCTGCGTAAGTATCCAGTTCGTTGAAGTACGCCACACGCAGTGCCAAATAGGTATTGGCAAACAGTTTAACTGCTTCTGCCTCGGTGAAGCTCATAAACAGTGTGTCGATGTTTTCCTTAATCGCACCTTCCTGCAGCAGACCAGCAAACTCATGGGCTGCTTCTACCAACCGCTCATCACTTAAATCAGTGCCGACAATAATACGAGAAGGATACAGGTTGTCATAGAGAGCCTTGGACTCACGCAGGAACTCCGGGCTGAAGATGATGTTCTTGCTGTTGAACTTCTCTCTTACACTTGCAGTGTAGCCTACAGGAATAGTAGACTTGATGACCATGATGGCGTTCGGATTATATTCCATGACCAGCTTAATCACAGCCTCGACAGCAGATGTGTCGAAGTGCTGCGTGTGGCTATCGTAGTTGGTAGGGGCCGCAATGACAACAAAATCAGCATCGGCGTATGCGGTCTTCGCATCCAGCGTTGCAGTCAGATTCAGTTCTTTCTCTGCGAGGTACTTCTCGATATAATCATCCTGAATCGGAGACTTACGGCTGTTGATCAGCTCAACCTTCTCCGGAACAATATCAACTGCGGTGACCTGATGGTGCTGAGAAAGCAGTGTGGCAATTGACAAACCCACATAACCAGTGCCCGCAACGGCGATTTTGTAATTCTTCATGTTATTTACTCCTCCGGCCCTCATCGGGCATATCCTCTAATTTTTGCGCCTATGTACACATCCTGTATTTCAGGATGGTATTTCATTTTCATAATCTCCTGTGTCATATCTCACAGTTCTATTAAAAATAACTTCGAATACACTCCCCAACTTAAAGCCGGCACACTCTTCGCCGTGCCCATCCCTTCTTCAGGTACACACACGACAGGCGGTATTCAACCCGACGGTGTTTATCACTGATATACACCGTGTTTTGCTTTCGCTTTCTTTTTGTCAGCACGGCAAAGCCGATGCACTGACCTTATGACACCTGGTTATCTGGTATGTCATAAGGTCAATCCACCTGCTCGCTTTTCATACTGATATTCTGTTTCCTTTGTTCTTCCCTTCATGCTCTGCGTCCAAACTGTGTCAGGCACTTTTTCCCGAGATTTCTCACAGCATTCAGATACCGATTCGTCTGGTGTCCGTTGGCGCAGCAGCATAGTTCTGTTCTGGTGTCAGTCCGAATGATTTCTGCGCCGCATCTGGCACAGTTTGTGCTGATGCCGGTGGCGTGGACTTCGATAACGATGATTCCGTTTTTCCAGGCTTTGTATTCCAGGTACTGGCGGATCCTGGTGCTTAAGTGAAGCGGGCCCCAGTTTCCTGAGCCTTTCATGACGTTTCTGGAATATTCCTGGTTATAACGTGGAAGTACGATCACGGAGACGTCCTGCTCTACGGCAAAACGTAAGATCTGGCTTGTGACCTGGTGTCCATAGTGTTCAGAAAGATGTTTCAGATGCATCCAGTATTTCTGATCAACTCTGCCTGTCTGTCTGCCTCCGGTTGCTTCCTGGGACTTCTGGATCTTTTCCAGAAGCTTTCTGCAATGGTGGCTGTATTCATTTCCGCCTTTCCAGAACTTCACTGCGATCTCCTGACCGGTTCCGTCCAGAACAACGCCTACCGCAAAGGCATCACTGTTTGTAAACTGAATACAGAGTATCCTGCATCCTGCCTGCATCCTCTGACGTACGGTTGCTGTATTTTCATTGTTCTGACGTACTGGAACATGCAGCATGTCATATTTGTATTCAAAAACTACGGATGGTGACATGAGTCTGGCGTTTTCCGGAAAGTCTCTGCCTGACAGCCGGCAATGCATCCAGGTCCATGTGTCTCCTGTCCAGACACGCAACGTGATCTCTTTAGCGGAAAAATCCTGATACATTCCTTTGTAATAAGTAACTGCTGCATTTAGTTTCTCTGCTCTGCCGATCTTCTCATCCTGGGCAAAACGGCTGAGATAGCTTTTGGCTGAAGCAATTCCTTCATTGGCTGCTGCTCTTCGAAAATACAGTGGAATCTTTTGCCAGGGGAGGGGATCTGATGGTATGCGTCCGCCTCGCCCCGGAATGCTCATGATTTCCAGCTCGCGTAAAGTCTGCTGGCTTCCCAGTTCCCAGAGATCCGTATGATCCAGAAGCAGGTTGTAATAAAATTCAGCGATCCGGTTATAAAATTC
>OLOQ01002585.1_pt1 | contig 14512 bp, 15 predicted proteins | sample 1673101 | NCBI WGS metagenome assembly OLOQ01 (sample SAMEA3136754, study PRJEB25190) | human gut metagenome | biome: human gut; feature: human-associated habitat; material: faeces | place: Austria | collected 2013 | reverse complement strand
CCCAGACGCCGGTGTTCTCCAGCATCTTGTCCCCTTCGCTTTCGTAACGGGTCAACAGGGATTGGACCGCTGGCCGCCCGGCTGCGCGCAGCGCTGGCAGATGAAAAGCAGCGGGTAAACCTGCTGGTCTGCATGGGGCTGGCCGGGCTGTTGCTGCTGGCGGTCTCGTCCTGGCTGCCCGCGGACAGCAGCACGCAGAGCGCCGCGCCAGCCGCCAAGACCGGCAGTACCGCCGACTATGCCGCAGAGCTGGAGACCCGCCTGACCGCACTGATCTCCCGTGTGGAGGGTGCGGGCAAGACTGCCGTCATGGTCACGCTGGAATCCGGCAGCGAGAGCATCTATGCTACCGACACCGACAGCGACGGCAGCTCCACCCATGTGCTTTTGGGCAGCAGCGGGGCGGACGGCCTTGTGGAGACCGTCGAGACGCCCCGCGTGCTCGGCGTTGCCGTTGTCTGCGAGGGCGGCGGCAGTGCTGCCGTGCAGAGCCGCGTCACCGCCCTGGTGCAGGCACTGACCGGCATCGGCACCAATCATATCACCGTTGCAAAAATGGCATCGGCCAACTAGAGGGAGGAACACCATGAAGCAACTTTCTGCCAAGCTGAAAAGCCGCGGCGCAACTGCCGTCGTTCTGACACTGGCGCTGGGAGCCGCCGTGTACCTGAACTGGTCCTTCTCCCGCGAGGCCCCGCCCAGTCTGGTCGTGTCAGACACCGCCGGGGAAGCCGTGGAGACCTCGGCCCAGGCCGCCGAGCCAGTCACAGACCCGCTTGTGCTGGAGACATCTGCCGGGGCCGATACGCAGATGATGAGCGCTGAGAAAACCGCCAACAAGAACTACGGCGAAGCCCAGCTCGTCAGCGTAAACAAGGATTCCGGCACCGAGTTTTTTGAGTCCGCCCGCCTAACGCGCAGCAAGGCGCGGGATGAGGCGCTGGACACCCTGAAAAAGTCCCTGAAGGACACCAAGCTGACCAGCGAGGAGAAGGAGCAGCTGACGACCCAGCTGAGTGACCGCATCAGCAATATCACGCTTGAAACCAAGCTGGAAACGCTCATCAAGTCGAAGGGCTTTACCGACTGCGTAGTGAATCTGGAGGGCAGCAAGGCCAATGTGACTGTCATGACCGAGAGCGATGCCCTGACTGCCGAGGAGGTCACCCGCATACGTGACGCACTTTTGAGCCAGTGCAAGGGGCTGACCGCACAGGACATTACGATTGTAGAGGTAAAATAACTGAACATTCTGTTGCAAACCGTGCTGTTTTGTGGTACACTGATTTATATTAGTAGAACTATGGCCGCAAGGCCGTTTGCAACGGGAGGGTACACACTATGGATGTACACAATACCATCGGCGGCAGCTTACAGATCTCGACCGAGGTTATCGCAAAAATTGCGCGTCTGGCCGCGCTGGAGGTTGACGGTGTTGCCGATGTAGCCACCGGCACCAGCCAGAACGTCCGCTCGCTTCTGGGCCGCACCGGCCTGCAGAAGCCGGTCACCGTCGTCATGGAGGACGGCATTGCTACCGTCACGGTGCACCTCACCGTTGTGTACGGCAGCAAGGTCATGCCCCTGTGCGAAAAGGTGCAGGAGAACGTCAAGCAGACGATCCAGAACATGACGGGCATCACCGTGTCCCGCGTGGATGTTCTGGTCGTGGGCCTGACAGACGCAGCCGAAAAAGAGTAAGGGTAATACCGCACAAGAGAATCAAGGAAAGACAGGAACTTTACGTATGGAGAAAAAGCTGACCCGCCGCGAATCCCGCGAGACGGCCTTCCTGACGGCGTTTGCCGCCACGTTTGAACCCGAAGAGCCGACGGTCCCCGCCGAGGAGCACGCCGCCCCAGACGCATTCGCCAACCAGCTGCTGGCCGCTATGAACGACCACGCCGCCGAGCTGGATGAGATCATCACCGCCCACCTGAAGGGCTGGACGCTTTCCCGCGTGCCCCGCGTGAGCCTGGTTGCCCTGCGCCTGGCCCTGGCCGAGATGCTGTACGGCGACGAGCAGAAGCCCGGCGTCGCCATCAACGAGGCTGTCGAGCTGGTCAAGAAATACGGTGCCGAGGACGACTACCAGTTCGTCAACGGCCTGTTGGGTGCCGTTGCGCGTGAGCGCGGCGAGACCCCCGAACCCCAATGCTGACGCTGGGCATCGACACCAGCAATTACGCAACCTCTCTGGCAGTGTTTGACACAGACGCCGGAGAGGTTGTTTGCGATTGCAAAAAGTTTTTGCCCGTCAAGGAAGGGCAGCTCGGTCTGCGGCAGAGCGACGCGCTGTTCCACCACACGGTAGCCCTGCCCGCCATGCTGGCGGAGTTGGGCGCAAGGGCCGACCTTACGCAGGTCAGGGCCGTTGGCGTGTCCGCCAGGCCGCGCCCCGTGGAGGGGTCGTATATGCCGTGCTTTCTGGCCGGTGTCAGCGCCGCGACGGCGTTCAGCCTGTCCCGCGCGCTGCCGCTCATCGAGCTGACCCACCAGCAGGGGCATATTGCCGCGGCGCTGTACGCGGCGGGGGATTTCACGCTGTTTGAGCGGGAGTCACTTGTATTTCATGTCTCCGGCGGCACCACCGACCTTCTTTTGTGCCATGGGGCCGAGCGCATCACGCCGCTGGGCACAAGCAGCGATCTGTATGCCGGACAGGCTGTGGACCGGCTCGGCGTCAAGCTGGGCTTTCCGTTCCCGGCGGGCGTCTATGTCAGCGAACAGGCCGCTTTGTGTAAAGAAAAAGTCCATCCCAAGGTCAGTGTGCACGGGCTGACGTGCAGTCTGTCCGGCCTTGAGAACCAATGCGCAAAGCTGCTGGCCGACGGGCATGACGCGCCCTATGTCTGCAAATACTGTCTGCTCTGCGTGGGCGAAACGCTTGTGCGGATGGCAAACAACGCCCTGGCCGAGCATCCGGGTCTGCCCGTGGTTTTTGCGGGCGGCGTTATGAGCAGCGATCTGATCCGCACCTATGTGACGAACCGCGTGCCGAACGCACATTTTGTACCGGGAAAATTTGCCAGTGACAATGCCATTGGCATCTCGATCCTGGCGGCGAGGGAGTGTGGCACATGGCCGACTACATCAATGTAACCAGCCTGAACCGGCTGGCAAAGCGCGTATTGGAGCAATGCGACCCGCTGAACGATCTGATCGTCTGCGGGGAAATTTCCGGCTTTACGCGGCATTACAAGAGCGGGCATCTGTATTTCACGCTCAAGGATGAGAACGCCTCCATCAAAACTGTCATGTTCCGCTCCCAGGCACAGCTTTTGAACTTCGAACCGCAGAACGGTATGCTGGTGCTCGTCTACGGACGCGCCACGATCTATGAGCGGGACGGCGTGTTCCAGCTCTACGCTGACTATATGAAGCCCTTCGGCGCGGGTGCCGCGCAGATGGCGTTCGACGCGCTGTACAAAAAGCTGGAGGCCGAGGGCCTGTTTGCACCCGAGCGCAAGCGCCCGCTGCCCGCCGTACCGAGGTGTATCGGCGTTGTCACGAGCAAGACCGGCGCAGCGTGGCAGGACGTGCAGAACGTCATTGGCCGCCGCTGGCCGATGGTGAAATTGCTGCTGGCCCCCGTCAGCGTGCAGGGCATCGAGGCCGAAAAGAGCATCGTGGACGGCATCCGCAGGCTGGACCGCGACCCGCGGCCCGACCTGATCCTGGTCACCCGCGGCGGCGGCAGCAAAGAGGATCTGTGGGTGTTCAACTCCGAGCGTATCGCCCGCGCAGCAGCCGCCTGCCGCAGGCCGGTGGTCTCGGCGGTAGGGCATGAGATCGACACTTCGATTCTGGACTATATTGCCGACCTGCGCGCGCCGACACCGTCCGCCGCGGCGGAGCTCTGCGTGCCCGATCAGGGGGATGTACGGCAGAAAATATTCATTTTGCAGCAAAATATTCAAAAAAATATACAGAATCGCTGCAATCTATGCTATAATAGGTTTAACCAGCTGGCCACGGCGCAGCTTTTGCAGCGTCAGCACCAGCAGTTAGACCGCCGCGGGCAGGCGCTTGCCATTGCGCAGGCCGCTGTCCGGCAGGCCGCACAGCGCCATGTGCAGGATGCCCGGCGCAGCCTGCAAAGCGCCGCTGCGGTGGCGGAATCCCTGAGCCCTTACGCGGTGCTGGCCCGCGGCTACGCGCTGCCGGAGCAAAACGGCACGCCCTGCGCCGTCGAAACACTGCGTCCCGGCGAGGCCGTGACGCTGCGCGGCGCCAGAGCCGCCGCCGAATGCCGCGTGGAAGCGGTACACACTTTGGAACAAAAAACAGGGGAGTGATACCCGATGAAGCAGCCCAAATCCTTCGAGGAAGGCATGGACCGTCTGCAGGGACTTCTGACCCAGCTGCAGGATGAAGCCACACCGCTGGCTGATTCCGTCAAGCTGTACGCCGAGGCCGCCGGGCTGATCCATTACTGTAATACAGCGCTGGACAAGGCCAAGCTGCAGGTCGAGGAGATCGACGCCAGCCTTGCCCCGGATGTGGAGGTGCCCCATGACGCATGAGGAATATAAGCAGCAGCTTACTGCCTGGGCCGGTCTGACCGAAAAACGTCTGGCCGCGCTGTGCGATGAATACCTGCCGCAGCAGTCTGAGCTGGGGCAGGCCGCGCGCTACAGCCTTCTGGGCGGCGGCAAACGGGTGCGCGCCGTGCTGACGCTGGCCGCCTGCCAGCTGGCCGGTGCCGACGCTGCAGATGCGCTGGACTATGCCTGTGCGCTGGAAATGCTGCACTGCTACTCGCTCATTCACGATGATATGCCCTGCATGGACAACGATGATTTCCGCCGCGGACGCCCGAGCTGCCACAAGCAGTTTGGCGAGGCTACGGCCCTGCTGGCCGCGGACGCACTGGTCACGGCAGCGTTTGAGGTCCTTGCCCATGCAAAGTGCTCTGCCGAGAGCCGCATTGAGGCCGTGCAGCTGCTGGCCAGAGGCGGCGGGGACCGCGGTATGCTCTACGGCCAGGAGCTGGACAAGCATTTTGAAACTGTGCGCGCCGGTGAGACCGAGCTTTTAAACCTGCACGCCCACAAAACCGGTGCGCTCATCATTGCCGCCGTCGAGCTGGGCTGTGCCGCCGCGGGTGTGCGCCCCGACACGGACACCCGCAAGGCGCTGGTGCGCTACGCTGCCGAGCTTGGCCTGGTTTTCCAGATCGTCGATGACATTCTGGACGTCACCTCTACGACGGAGGAGCTGGGCAAGCCCGTGGGCAGCGACGCCGGCAACGACAAAACCACCTTTATCACGCTGTACGGTTTACAGGGCGCACACGAGGAAGCCGAGCGCCACAATGCCGCAGCGCTGGCCGCGCTGGATGCGCTTGGCCCCGGGGCAGATTTTCTGCGCCTGATGGCAGCGGAGCTGCTGGAACGTAAGAAATAAGGATGTGATCCCATGCCACTGTTGCGCGCTGCGCTGAGTTGGAATTTTGTGCTGGCTACGGCGATCTGTGCATCGCTGCTGGCCCAGCTTATTAAGGTTCTTCTGAATCTGTTTATCTTCCACCGCTTTATTGCCGAGCGTATGTGGGGTGCGGGCGGCATGCCCAGCTCCCACTCGGCCACGGTCTGCGCCATGGTCGTTGCCACGGGGCGGTACTGCGGCGTCAATTCCCCAATCTTCGCCATTGCGGCGGTGCTGTCCATCATTGTCATGTATGACGCCATGGGCGTGCGCTACGAGACCGGCGAGCAGGCCAAGGTGCTGAACCGGATGTTCACCGAATGGATGGATCAGGGGTTTGAGCAGTTCCAGCTGCCCCACGGCAAAAAGCTGAAGGAAATGGTCGGCCATACGCCGATCGAAGTTGTGACTGGTGCGGCGCTCGGCATTGTGCTGGGCTTTGCCATGCCGATGGTGTAAAAACGAGGTGCGTATATGAGCTATCCCTTGCTGGAGCGCATCAATGCGCCCGGAGAAATAAAAAATCTGCCCGCGTCCGATATGCCCGCCCTGTGTGAGGAGATCCGGCAGTTTTTGATCAAGAGCGTTTCCGAGACCGGCGGCCATCTGTCGTCGAACCTCGGCGTTGTGGAGCTGACGGTGGCTCTGCACCGCGTGCTGGACTTTCCGCAGGACAAGCTGCTGTTTGACGTCGGCCATCAGTGCTACACCCACAAGCTGCTGACCGGGCGGCGCGAGGGCTTCGCCCAGCTGCGCCGCAAAAACGGCATTTCCGGCTTTCCCAGCCCGCGGGAGAGCGATTGTGACGCCTTTATTGCCGGCCACGGCAGTGCAGCGCTGTCAACAGCCATCGGCATCGCCCGCGCCAAAAAGCTCAAGAACGAGCCGGGCAAGGTCGTGGTCATCGTTGGCGACGGTGCGTTTACCGGCGGCATGGTCTACGAGGGCATGAACAATGTCAGCAAGCTGAACAATCTGATCGTCATCCTGAACGACAACAAGATGTCGATTTCCAAAAATGTCGGCCAGATGGCGAATTATCTGACCAAGCTGCGCACCGACCCGAAATACTCCCACGTCAAGGCCCACATGGAGACGACGCTCGAGCGCATTCCCGTGGCAGGTGACGCGCTGGTCAGGGTCTTGCAGGGTGGCAAGCAGCTGATCCGCCGCGGCATCTACAAGTCCACGATGTTTGAGGAGATGGGCTTCCAGTATATCGGGCCCATCGACGGCCATGATGTGGGCATGCTGACCCACACGCTGACGAACCTGCGCGGCGAGCAGTATGCGCCGGTTTTCCTGCACGTCGTCACCAAAAAGGGCAGGGGCCTGAAGCCCGCCGAGGAGAACCCCGGCGAGTTCCACGCCGTATCGTCCATCGATTTGAACCATCTGACTGACCCCGAGCTGTCACCGAAGGATTCCTTCTCGTCTACGTTCGGCTGTGCGCTGGCAGATCTGGGCGACGACGAGCCGCGGCTGTGCGGCATCACCGCCGCCATGAAGTACGGCACCGGCCTGAACTTCTTCAAGCACCGCCATCCCGGGCGTTTCTTTGACGTCGGCATGGCGGAGGAACACGCCGTCACGTTTGCGGCGGGCCTGGCCAGCCAGGGGCTGCTGCCCGTGGTCGCCATCTATTCCACATTTTTCCAGCGTGCCTACGACCAGATCATCCATGATGTCAATCTGATGCAGCTGGATGTGCTGTTCGCTGTGGACCGCGCGGGGCTGGTGCCCGGCGACGGTGCCACACACCAGGGCATTTACGATGTTGCGTTCTTCTCGAATGTGAACATCCCGATTTTTGCCCCCGCCAACTATGCGGAGCTGCGCTACTGGCTGACCTATCTTGTGCGCGAGGCACACGGCCCGCGGATGATCCGCTATGCCCGCGGCGGCGAGAACCCCGCACTGGCGGCGCTGCCCTGCACAGGCGCGCGCTACGATGTGCTGGACCCTGTCGATGGCGCACGTGTCGCGCTTGTCAGCTACGGTGCCGAGACTGAGGAGATCATTGCCGCCAAGGATCTGCTGGCCCAGCATGGCGTGCAGGCAGACTGCGTCAAGCTGACGCAGCTTTACCCGCTGCCGGACGGTGTGTGCGATACACTGAAGCACTACGACACGATTTTGTTTGCCGAGGATACGGTGCGCACCGGCGGCATCGGCGAGCAGCTGGGCTTTGCCATGCAGCAATGCGGCTGGCAGGGCGAATTCCTGCTGCATGCCGTGGACAACAGCCATCTGCTGCACGCCAATGTGCCCGAGCTGCGCAAGGATCAGCAGCTTGACGCCGCGGCCCTCTGCGCAGATATTTTGAACGCTTTAAAGGAGAAACAGGCATGAGCAAGATTCGCCTGGATCAATACCTGTGCCAGAACGGACTGGTACAGAGCCGTGAGCGCGCCAAGGCGCTCATCATGTCCGGCATCGTCTTTGTCAACGAGCAGAAGGTCGACAAGGCCGGTGAGATGATCGCTCCCGACGCCAAGGTCGAGGTGCGCGGGCATGACATCGGCTATGTCAGCCGCGGCGGCCTCAAGCTGGAAAAGGCCATGCAGGTCTTTCCGATGCGCCCGGACGGCAAGGTCTGCATGGACATTGGCGCGTCCACGGGCGGCTTTACCGACTGTATGCTGCAAAACGGCGCAGTCAAAGTCTACGCCGTCGATGTGGGCTACGGCCAGCTGGCGTGGAGCCTGCGCACCGATGCGCGTGTCATCAATATGGAAAGAACGAACATCCGCAATGTAAAGCCTGAGGACCTGACAGAGCCGGTTGCGTTCTTCAGCGTGGACGTTTCGTTCATCTCGCTCAAGCATATCTTCCCGGTGGCAGACGCCATCTGCACGCCGGACGCTGTCGGCGTCTGCCTGGTCAAGCCGCAGTTTGAGGCTGGCCGCGAGAAGGTCGGCAAAAAGGGCGTCGTGCGCGACCCGGCTACCCACCGCGAGGTGCTGAAAATGGCCGAGGGGTATGCCATGGCGAACCGCTTTACCCCCGCGGGCCTGGACTTTTCGCCCATCAAGGGACCCGAGGGCAACATTGAATACCTGATGTACGTCCAGCACTGCGATACCCCGCAGCCGCTGCCGGAGGGCCTGATTGAAAAGGTCGTCGCAGCCTCCCACGATACGCTGGACAAAGCGCCCAATCTGCACTGAGAAAGGACCCTGACACCATGTCGGTTTTGCTGATTTCCAACCCGACCAAGGACACCGGGCTTGCCGTTACGCGGCAGGCTGCCGCTGTGCTGGCCGGGCTGGGCGTGCCGGTCTTGATGCCGCAGCCCTTTGCGAACGAATTTGGTTCTGCCGGGCTGACGGGTGTGCATTTTCTGCCCGAGGCAGATGCCTACCGCGCCGCCGACCAGGTCGTGACCATCGGCGGTGACGGCACGCTGTTGCGCGCCGGGCTTTCCTGCATGAAGCACGGCAAGCCCGTTCTGGGTGTCAACCTTGGCCGCACCGGCTTTCTGGCGACCTGCGAGGTCGGTGAGCTTACAGCCAAGCTCAAACGACTGGCAGCGGGGGAGTTCACCCTTGCCAACCGCCGTCTGCTCCACGCCGAAGCCCCGGCCCACGGCTGGCAGGCTGACGCCATCAATGACCTTGTGGTGTTCGGTCAGACCCGGCTGCACCCGATGGATTATAAGGTGTACTGCGACGGTGCGTTGGTGGGCAGCTACCGCAGCGACGGCATGATTCTGGCAACGCCGACGGGCTCCACCGCGTACTCATTCTCGGCGGGCGGGCCGATCCTGGACGCCGCCGCGGACGTATTGGTCCTGACGCCGGTCTGTGCGCACAATGTACACGCCGCGCCGCTTGTGTTTGCGGCTGACCGCCATCTGAAAATTATCGCTGATGCCGAAAACCGCGACGGCAGCTTTGTCTGTGCGGACAGCAGCGCCCAGTGCGATCTGCTGCCGGGTGAAAGTCTGCTGGTGACCGGCTGTGGGCAGCGCCTGCGGTTGATTGCCTTCGACGACGCGGAGCAGTTCCATGCGATTGAAAACAAATTGATGAGGAGATGATCCCTGTGAAAAGTGCACGTCATCAGGCAATTCTTGACCTGATCGAACAGCACCCTATTGACCGGCAGGAGGACCTGCTGGCCCACCTGCGGGAGGAAGGCTTTGACGTGACGCAGGCCACGGTATCCCGCGATATTCGTGAGCTGCAGCTGGTCAAAACAGCCACCGCTGACGGGCGTTACCGCTACGTGCCGGCGTCTGCGTCCGGCAAGGTAACGCATTCACCCAGCCGGTTTGAGATGATTTTCCGCGAGTCGGTGCTCAAGGTGGATTACGCCGGGCACATGGTACTGGTCAAGTGTTTTTCCGGCATGGCCAACGCTGCGTGCGAGGTGTTCGACGCCAAGCAGTGGGACAATGTCGTCGGCACGCTTTCCGGCGATGACACGTTCTTTATCTTGATGCGCAGCGAGGATGACGCAGCCGCCATCTGCAAGCAGCTGCAGCAGTACACCCGCCGCGGGTAATTTTAACGACAGGGAGGAGCTGCCCCATGCTGGCAAGCCTGAAAATTGAAAATGTAGCCGTTATTGAAAAAGCCGAGGTGAATTTTACCCCCGGCTTTAACGTGCTGACAGGTGAGACCGGTGCCGGTAAATCCATCCTGATCGACTCCATCAATGCGATTTTAGGCAACCGCACCTCGCGTGAGCTGGTGCGAAGCGGCGCACAGAAAGCGTGCATCTGGGCAACGTTTGAGAGTATCCCGGCCTCCGTCAAAAAGCAGCTGGAAAAATGCGGCTACGAGGTCACCGACGACCTACTTTTGTACCGCGAGATCAACGCCGAGGGCAAGGGCAGCTGCCGCGTCAACGGCATGCCCGCCACGGCGGCGGTGGTGCGGGACATTTCGTCGGGGCTGCTCTCCATCCACGGCCAGCACGACAGCCAGAGCCTGACAAACCCGGCACTGCATCTGGGGCTGCTGGATCAGTATGCCCAGAACCGCGATTTGTTCGCCGAGTATTACCGCCGCTACCGCGAGCTGGTCACGGTCAAGCGGCAGCTGGATGCCCTGAACGCAAGCGAATCCGACAAACAGCGCCGCATTGAGGCGCTGACCGCCGAGATCGACACCATCGACGCCGCGGCCCTGCAGCCCGGCGAGGAAAAGACGCTGCAGGAGCGCAAGAATGTCATCACCCACGCCCAGAGCATTCTGGCGGGCATCACCGCCGCCCATCTGGCGCTGGCCGGTGACGAGGACGGTGAGCAGGCGGGCGCGGCAGACCTCTTGGGCGGGGCCGTTGACGGGCTGCAGAACAGTGCGCGGCTCGACGAGTCGCTGACGGCCATGTCCGAGCGGCTGAACGACCTGTACTATAGCGCGCGCGAGCTGGCCACCGACCTGGCAGACCGGCTGGATGCCTACGGCTTTGACGCCGGGGAGCTGGATCAGATCGAAACGCGGCTTGATACGATCTATCGCATCAAGCAGAAGTTCGGCATGGAGGTCGACGAGCTGCTGGCACGGCGCGAGGCCGCCGCTGCAGAGCTGGAGACATTCCAGTCGTCTGGGCAGAAGATTGCCGAGCTGAAAGTGCAGATGCAGACGCTGTATGCCGCCGCCAAGGAGGCTGCCGAGAAGCTGACCCAGAGCCGCCTGAAAGGCTTTGCTGCCATGAACAAGGAGATGAAGGCGGCGCTGGAATTTCTGAACATGCCTGGCATCCGCTTTGCGCTCAAGCATACGCGGGGGCCGCTGTCCTCCCACGGGCAGGATACCGTGGAATTTTTGATTTCGACGAACCCCGGCGAGGAGCCGAAGCCGCTGGCAAAGATCGCGTCCGGCGGTGAGCTTTCCCGCATTATGCTGGCGTTCAAGAGCGCGCTGGCGGACCGCGACGCGCTGCCGACGGTCATCTACGATGAGATCGACACCGGCGTTTCCGGCCTGGCTGCGGGGCGCATCGGACAGCTGCTGCACCAGACGGCCAGGGGGCATCAGGTGCTTTGCATCACCCACACGCCGCAGGTCGCTGCGTTTGCGGACAACCAGCTGCTGATCCAGAAGAATGTCCGCAAGGACCGCACGTTCACCGAGATCCACACGCTTGACATGGATGGCCGCGTGGAGGTGCTGGCACGGATGATCTCCGGCGACAAGGTCAGCGAGTTGAGCCTGGCCAGTGCGCGGGAATTGATTGAGAAATCCAAATAGCCCTCGCGCCGGCTGCGGGCCGATGCAAGCATCGGCCCCTACAAGGAGCGGGCGCATTCTATATGCACCACCCCTTGACAACCCGTGTGGGATATGATACAGTATCTTTTGTTAAATGCAGTGATGGGACCCAGTACCCGTCTGTTATGCTTCAGAGAAGCCCCGGTTGGTGCAAGGGGTCGGCAGTGCAGGCGGCGGAATACAGCCCGGAGCAGCAGGCTGAACGCGAAAGCCAGTAGGCTGTGCCGTGTGCGCACGTTACAGCGCTTGGGGTGTACGCAGCCCTTTGTCTGCCGCACCCGCGAAGGCCCGCCGCCGTGAGGGACGGGCAAACAGAGGTGGTACCGCGAACTTTCGCCCTCTGCCAAATTCACATTTGGCAGGGGCTTTTATTTTTGCCCTTGCCGCAACAAACGGAGGTAAAACTCATGACGATTTATGACGAACTGAAGGCCCGCGGCCTGATTGCCCAGGTCACCGACGAGGAGGAGATCAAGGAGGTCATCAACAACGGCAAGGCCACGTTCTACATTGGCTTTGACTGCACGGCGGACAGCCTGACTGCCGGTCACTTTATGGCCCTGACCCTGATGAAGCGCCTGCAGCAAGCCGGCAACCGCCCCATTGCCCTGATTGGCGGCGGCACGACGATGATCGGTGACCCGTCTGGCCGTACCGATATGCGCAAGATGCTGACCAAGGAGGACATCGACCACAACGCCGAGTGCTTCAAGCGTCAGATGGAGCGCTTTATTGAGTTCGGCGAGGGTAAGGCCCTGATGCTGAACAACGCCGACTGGCTGCTGGACCTGAACTACATTGAGCTGCTGCGCGAGGTCGGCCCCTGCTTCAGCGTGAACAACATGCTGCGCGCCGAGTGCTACAAGCAGCGCATGGAGAAGGGCCTGAGCTTCCTGGAGTTCAACTACATGATCATGCAGAGCTATGACTTCTACTACATGTTCCAGCACTATGGCTGCAACATGCAGTTCGGCGGCAACGACCAGTGGAGCAACATGCTGGGAGGTACCGAGCTGATCCGCAAGAAGCTGGGCAAGGACGCCCATGCCATGACCATCACCCTGCTGCTGAACTCCGAGGGTAAGAAAATGGGCAAGACCGCCAGCGGCGCTGTGTGGCTGGACCCCAACAAGACCAGCCCCTTCGAGTTCTTCCAGTACTGGCGCAACGTGGATGACGCCGACGTGCTGAAGTGCATCCGTATGCTGACCTTCCTGCCGCTGGAGGAGATCGACAAGATGTCCACTTGGGAGGGCTCTCAACTGAACGAGGCCAAGGAGATCCTGGCCTACGAGCTGACCAAGCTGGTCCACGGCCAGGAGGAGGCCGAGAAGGCCAAGGCCGCGTCCAAGGCGCTGTTTGCCGGCAGCGGCGACACGGAGCATATGCCCACTACCGAGCTGACCAACGATGATTTCGGCGGCGGCAGCATCGACGTGCTGACCCTGCTGGTGAAGTGCGGTCTGGCGGCCTCCAAGGGCGAGGCGCGCCGGCTGGTACAGCAGGGCGGCGTCTCTGTCAACGATGAGAAGGTGGCGGCCATTGAGACGACCTTCGGCTGCGAGCAGTTCACCGGCGACGGTGTGGTCATCAAAAAGGGCAAAAAGGTGTTCCACAAGGCTATTTTGGTGTAAGCTGTGCGCTGCATCTGTAATTATTGCCATCGTTTTTTGGAAAAGCCGCGGTATGACCGCGGCTTTTCCCTATGCAAAGGAACTTTTCCCGGGAAAAACGTTGCATAAAGGCGGGAAATATACTATAATATCCCGCGGTGTGCAAATTTTGAATGAATGAGTGATACACGATGAAAACACACGATTTTTACTTTGACCTGCCGCAGGAGCTGATCGCGCAGACACCGTTGGAACGGCGGGACGGCTCACGGCTGTTGGTGCTGGACAAGAAAACAGGGGCGGTAGAGCACCGGCATTTTTACGATCTGCCGGAGTATCTGCGTCCGGGCGACTGCCTGATCCTGAACAACTCCCGGGTGCTGCCGGCACGTCTGCTGGGCCATCGGGTGCCCGGCGGCGGAGCCTGCGAAATTTTGCTGCTTATCGACCGGGGCGACAATGTGTGGGAGTGCCTTGTCCGTCCGGGGAAGAAGCTGCGGAAGGGCGCGCGGGTGTCCTTCGGCGACGGAGAGCTGACGGCGGAGGTGGTGGACGAGCTGCCCGACGGCAACCGGCTGGTAAAGTTCTCTTATGAAGGGATCTTCCTGGAGGTGCTGGAGCGACTGGGCAAGATGCCCCTGCCGCCGTATATCAAGGAAGAGCTGCAGGATCAGGAACGCTATCAGACGGTGTACTCCAAGGTCAACGGCTCGGCGGCGGCGCCCACAGCGGGGCTACATTTCACGCCGGAGCTTCTGGAGCGAGTACAGGCAATGGGTGTAAAGGTAGGATACGTTACACTCCATGTGGGACTTGGGACCTTCCGCCCGGTGAAAGAGGACGAGATCACCGACCACACCATGCACAGTGAATACTGTGTGATCCCCCAGGAGACGGCCGATCTTATCAACGAGACGAAGAAAAACGGCGGGCGGGTCATCTGCGTGGGTACCACCAGCTGCCGCACGATAGAATCTCAGGCAGCGGAGGATGGAACCATGCGTGCCAGCGCCGGATGGACAGATATTTTTATCTATCCGGGGTACAAGTTCAAGGTGCTGGACGCACTGGTAACAAACTTTCATCTGCCGGAGTCCACACTCATCATGCTGGTATCGGCATTGGCGGGACGAGAGCACGTGCTGGCGGCCTATCAGCAGGCGGTGGAGGAACGGTACCGCTTCTTCTCGTTTGGCGACGCGATGTTCATTCGATAACAGTTTTTTAGAAGGTCCTTGAGCCAAA
>OLOQ01002571.1_pt1 | contig 14577 bp, 9 predicted proteins | sample 1673101 | NCBI WGS metagenome assembly OLOQ01 (sample SAMEA3136754, study PRJEB25190) | human gut metagenome | biome: human gut; feature: human-associated habitat; material: faeces | place: Austria | collected 2013 | reverse complement strand
CTCCACCCCGCTGGATACTTATTTTTCAATGTCCCATTCACAAGTTTTCCAAACCCAAGGGGATACCCTTCCACACAAAGCAAATGCCATCCTTTAGAATGAGCAGCCTCCTCAGGCTCAATCGTAAGAGTTTCCCCTTTCAGATACCGCTCCAGTCTTGGATCATCTACAGAAAGGGAAATCACAGCTTCAGCTTCATTTTTCCGGAAAGCCAGTGCAAGCGGCTGAGCCGGTTCAAACCGGTTTTTCTTCAGATTTCCCAGATAAAGTCCGTTCCGAATAAACGTAAGTCCTCTGAAATTATAGGAAACAGACGGCAGATAATAAACTTTATCTGCCCGGACCTCCACCCGGTTCCAGTCAAACTCCTGGCCATCTAAAGTTTTCAACCCGATTTCTCTGAAAAATTCTTCCATATACTTCCGGACATCTGCAGCCAGACGACTGGTCTTAGAAGTACCAGCGGAAGGTCCAGCCGTTCCCTCCTTTTGCAAGAGGGCTAGAAAATGCCCCTCCCCCTGCATCTTATGGGGAAAAATGCGCACACATTTTTTCAGTTGTGGATTCCCATCTCCCCATTCAGGATTTCCGGTGGAAAAGCCCTCATAATCCTCCATGGAAATCAGAGACAGTTCCGGCCGTTCCCTGAGAAGCCAGGAAATGATCTGCTCATCCTCACAAGGTGCAAAGGTACAAGTAGAATAAAGCATCTGTCCTCCCGGCTGCAGCATGTCTGCCGCATTCAGACAAAGCTGTTTCTGAATTCTGGAAAGCTCCTCAGACTTCTTAGGAGTCCAGTCTTTGGCAAGAGCTTCCTCCTTACGGAACATCCCCTCTCCGGAACAAGGTGCATCCAGAATGATCTTATGGAAAAATTCCGGAAAATTCTTTACCATTTTTTCAGGCTTTTCATTGGAAACAAAAAGATTGGGAATCCCAAACAGTTCCAGGTTTCGAAGCAGTGCTCTTGCCCTGGTAGTGCTGATATCATTTGCAACCAGAAGTCCTTCACCCTTTAGGGCGGAACCAACTGCAGTTGCTTTTCCTCCAGGAGCTGCACACATATCCAGCACATATTCCCCTGGCTCCACCGGAATACGGGAAGCGGGGGTCATGGCACTTGGTTCCTGAAGATAATAAAGTCCGGCCTGGTAAAGAGCACACCGGGATGGTCTTACATCCTCATTGTAAAAATAACCATTCGAAACCCATGGGATTTTTTTCACTTCAAAGGGCACAATCTGTTCAAACTCCTCACAGGAAATCTTTGCCGTGTTTACCCGGAGCCCATAAGTACGCGGCTGTTCATAAGCTGCCAGAAAAGGTTCAAAATCATCCCCAAGCATATCCTTCATCCGATGAAGAAAAGCCTGAGGCAGAGCTGATAATCTATCTGAATCCATAGAAAAATCTCCTTAGTACTGAAATAGAATGATATGAGTGTCAGATTTACTGCGTAAATTTCACGAAAACAGTGAAACACATCTTGCAGAAAGCATTTTTTAAACACATTTTAGTATAGCGGAAGAAAAAGAACAAGTCAAACATAAGCAAAAGCAAAAGAATCCATTGGAATTTCCTGGTTTTTCCACTATAATTAAATATAGAATGATCATTAGAGCGTGTTTGAAAAATTATTCCTACAAATCATACTCCGGAAACGGTGTAAACAGCAATATACTTATAAAACAAGAGAGTGAGGGTATGAAATGCCAAAAGAAAAAATCAGCCTGAATTCTATTTACATATCAGAACGTTTACAAAAATCCCTGCAGCCTGTTTCCAACAGCGCGCTGACAGCCATAACAGCCCCTATGGGATATGGGAAGACAACCGCAGTAAACTGGTATCTGTCCAGACTGGCGAAAGACACTCAGGCTTTGCTGATCCGGATCAGCATCTACTCCCAAAATCTTTCCATCTTCTGGAAAAGTGTGCAAAATGCATTTTCCTTCGCAGGTCTTAACTTTCTGGAAAACTACGACTGCCCGGAAGATGAAGCCTCCGCTGGATTTTTGACGGAAATTCTATGCTATCAACTGGAAAAATGTGAAAATTGTTATATTTTTATAGATGACTTTCATCTGTTAAAAGATGACCGGGCGGCCACTTTCCTGTGCAGAATGGCAGGGAGGATTCCGGAAAATGTGCATCTGATCGTAGCAAGCCGAAATCATTTTATCAGTGATGACTGGATTGTAAGGCTTGGAGGAAGACTTCACCGGATAGAAATAGACGATCTGCGTCTGAACTCTGGGGAGCTATCAGCCTATATCCGCCGCTGCGGAACCAGCATGACAGACAGCCAGCTTGAGCATCTTCTGAAATCCAGCGAAGGATGGTTCGCAGCTGTTTACCTGAATTTGTGTTCTTTTTCAAAATCAGGAGAATTGCCAGGAAAAACATCTGACATTTACCAGATGTTTTCCGCTTCCATGCTGAATCCTTTGCCAGAAGACAGAAAAGAATTTTTAAGTGCCATGGGGCTTGCAGATGAATTCACGGAAGAGATGGCAGAATTTATTACAAAAAGAGAAGACGTACACCAGATCCTGAAAACGCTCACCAGGCAGAATGCTTTTGTCACCTGCCTGAATGACGGGCAGACTTACCGCTTTCACCATATGATGAAAGAGTGCGCGTTTCGTGCGTTCAGAACACTGGATGATTCCAGACAGGCTTTCTATTATGAAAGATATGGTGCATGGTATGAAAAATATGGTGCCTATATCCATGCCTTGTCAGCATACCGGCGAAATCAGAATTTTGCAGCTATTCTCCGGGTGGTGCAAAAAGATGCCGGAATCTTACTTGCTTCTCTAAAACCGGAAGAGGTTCTGGAAGTTTTGAACAGATGTCCGGTTTCCGTTTTAAAAGAATATCCGCTTGCAATTCTGGTTCTTATGAGATGCATGTTTAACTGGAAAAATATTCCCAAAATGCTGGAACTGAAAGAACTTCTTCTGGCATCCATCAGAGAACATCCAAAGCTGTCTGAGGAAGAGAGAGGAAATCTTCTGGGCGAATGCGACCTGATCCAGAGCTTTCTTATGTACAATGATATTTCGAGAATGAGTCAGTTTCACCGCAGTGCCAGCGAGAAGATGACAAGACCTGCCATCAGTATCCGAAGTGACGGAGGCTGGACGTTTGGCTCCCCATCTGTACTTATGATGTTTCACAGGAAAAGCGGAGATCTTGACAAAGAGCTGGAAGAGATGAACCAGTGTATGCCTCATTATTACAAGATCACAAACGGACACGGACAGGGTGCAGAAACGATTATGAGCGCAGAGGCTCACTTTATGCGCGGAAATTTTGTTGATGCCCACATAGCATTGGAAAAGGCTTATACCCAGATTCAGGGAAACGGGCAGGAGAGCATTGCACTTTGCTGCGATTTTCTGGCACAAAGGCTGTCTATCTGTATGGACATAAAAATGAGAAATACATTTGAAGAACGTCGAAAAGAACTGCTGCAGGGGCATAATACCACCTGGGTCAATATTTTTGACAGCACCTGCGCCTATTACTATGCAGTCACCGGACAAACGGAGCGGATTCCGACTCTCTTTGGAGCGCACATGCTTTCTACGGTGAATTTTCTGGCACCTGGGAGACCGATGATGGAAATGATCGAGAATCAGGTTTATCTTGCCCAGGGAGAATATTCGAAGGTGATCGGAAGAAGCGAATCCATTCTTGCCATGTGTCAGGCTCTTCACTACGATCTGGTGGCGCTTCATGTGCAGATCCAGCTTCTTGCGGCCAACTGGAAGCTGGGAAAAACAGAACAGGCGCTTGAACTTTTGAGAGGATCACTTTCCCAGGCTTTTCCAGATGGAATCCTTATGCCATTTGTGGAGAATTATCCATACATAGAGGAGCTTTTGAAGGGGAGCTTTTTCGGCATCAATGAAAATTTTCTTTTCAGGATCACCAGAATGGGGAAAGAATGGGAAATGCGGTGCGATCAGTTAAAAAAAGAGGAGGCGTATCCGCCGGTCTTTAAAGTACTGTCAGATCGCGAGCTGGAGATTACGGAGCTTATGGCAAAGCATATGAGCAACAAAGAAATCGCCCAGAGTCTGTTTTTATCCGAGGGAACTGTGAAGCAGTACATCAATCAGATTTATTCCAAATTACAGATTCCCGGGGATGTCCGGGTGAAGCGCAAGTATCTTTTGGAGATGATGGAAGGGAAAAGCTAACTGGAAGTTAATACTATTTTTGTCAGAGAAAACGTATAGTAAAGGTACAACATATTTCGACAGGAGGAAAATGGTATGAAGAGAAAAATAGTTACAGCGGTCATCGCGTTTATTTTATGTGCAGCAGTTGTTCCCACAGCTGGTATTTACAGCGTAATGGCAGAAAACGAGGATACGCTTCAGGTAGAGGACGGAGCTGACTATGCAGCACTTTCCGGTGTATGGAAAAATGAAGATGCACAGGCTGATGAAACTCTTACCTTAAGTGCAGACGGATTGTTTGTATATCACACCGGAGAAGGCGATGATGTTCAGGGATATCTGGAATATGTGGATGAATACAACGACGGAAATGGCAGATATGACATGTACAATCGCATGGGCATGTGGCTGGAGGGATTTTATCTGGACTCCGCGGATACTCTTCATATGGGAAATGACGGAGCTGCGGTTTTTACCAGAGCAGAGGAAGATCAGGCAGAAGAGAATTCGGAAGGTCAGACTGAAAACGAAGACAGCGTGGAAAAGAAAAGCTATGTCCTCATGTCAAATAAACGCTATACAGGACTGCGCCCTCTTTATAACAATTCCAGTTGGGAAGGAGGGTATTTCTATTCCGATATGACAGAGGACTGTATGACGGTGATCGTCAACTGCAGTGCTTTAAATGACAATGAATTCACCGGTACCCCGGAGGAATATATGGAACAGTTTGCAGGCTTTGTAAGTGAATCGGAAATAAAGGATTTCACAGCAGTACAGAACCAGGAATATACAGAGAAATTCACTTATCCGGCATATGAACTGGAGTTTACCACCGGAGCAAACGAAGATACCTGCAAATGGAAAATGCTGTATTTCCAGACAGATACCAATACCTTTGCTTATGCTTACAGAGTTTCAGCGGATTTTGCTGAGGAGATGGAGGAGGAATACCGGGCTGCCATTTCTTCTCTGGAACTGACGGAGATTGAGGGCGTTGAAAATACAGAAACCACTCTCACTCAAGGGGAAGATTATGACCCAAGTGCCGAAGGAGAGAGCCTGGAAATGTTTATCTCTTATTTTGACAGCTGGTACCAGTATGGAGATTTAAATGCCATGAATATCCGGCTTTATGGAGAAGGAACCTGGGAAATCTACAACAGCCTGAATAGTGATAAAACAGGGGGATATTTTTTTGACAGCGGTACTTTTACCACACTTGGCACAACTGCCCTGAAATTGGTCAATGACAGCGGAATCTATGTGGCAGATGTTACTTTGGATGGAGATGGCGATCTGATGCTCAGTCCTGTGATTTCCGGATATGGAAATATTTATGCAGGTGCAGCTTTTTTACGAGAGTCCGATTCTATCGCCTACGAAGCCCAGACAGCTGACGATGGTGAAGGATACGGAGACTACATTCCTGATGAAGATTATGTAGAGGAAAGTGATCCGGGAGATACTTATTACTGGTATGATGGGGAAGGAAATGTAATGTACTTTGATGGTTCCGACAGCTATTATATAGGACCGGATGACGTGTTCTATATTGATGAGGCAGGAAGGCTGATGGAATACTGATAAGCAGGTAAAACTAGTACATCGTTTCGTAAATAACTATACCAATCGCGTAGGATGGGGATTCGAGTGTGCAGATTGCAGAAAGCCTTTTTCAAACACGCTCTGGGACGTGGACAAAAAGAATTTCCTGAAAAATATATGACAAATTTTGCAAGCCGAATACCTATGTGTATTTCGGCTTGCTTATTATTTACTGTTTTAAGATCATAGGGGATTTCATAAGCTTTCATTTTGTGATAAACTATGTGATAAAGCTAAACAAGCTTCGTGTTTTGAGCAGCGGAGATTTCATTTTGACAAAGATATGGGCAGGAGCTATCAAGGATGCAGATATGGAAAGATATCTTGAGATAAGGATCACAGAGTCTGGAAAAGTAGGAGAGGTTTTGCGGGCTGAGGCAGGGCTTACAAAGAGGCAGATCAGTCAGGCAAAGTTCAGGCCGGGAGGTATCCTTAAAAATGGAAAACAGTGCCGTGTAACGGAAATAGCAGTGCCTGGTGATCGGCTTCAGGTATGTCTGGAAGCGAAAGGGATTGATTCAAAGCAACTGGTGTGTCCAGATACAAGTAGTTTCATAGAACGAGGAAAAAAACAATTATTGGATTTCGAAAGACAAGAGCTGGAAGAAGGATTAAAACCCCAGAAACTTCAGATCCTTTATGAAGACCAGGATTTACTTGTAGTAAACAAGCCGGCTGGTATGGTGACGCACCCATCCGGAAGCCATTATCAGGACAGCATTTCTAACCTGCTTGCAGCCTATTTTCGTGAAAAAAATGAGACAACACGCATTCGGTCCATTGGACGTCTGGATAAAGAGACCTCCGGGATTTTACTTTTTGCCAGAAACCAGGTGGCGGCAGCCAGATTGCAGAAGCAGAGGGAAGAAGGAAAGCTGCAGAAGAAATATCTGGCGCTTGCAGAAGGAGATTTATCAGAAGCAAATGATTCTGTATTCTGGAAAGAAATTGCTATACCACTTGCCCCGGATCCGGAAAATCCCATGAAAATGACAATTTCTCCAGATGGACTGTTGCCAGGAAGCAGGAATGCAGTTACGTATTATAAAAACATAAAAAATTTCGGTAACGCGACTCTTGTTGAGCTTCAGCTGGAAACCGGACGAACCCATCAGATCCGGGTTCACATGTCAGGGATAGGTCACCCTCTTCTGGGAGATACGATGTACAATCCTAGAGTGTGTTTGAAAAATCATTCCCACAATCTGCACGCCCCACTTTGCGGTATATTTTGCCCGAATTCAGTTGCCGTAGCCCGCTACGGCGCCCTCATCCGGACAAAATCTCCCACAAATTGTGACGCACATCTTGCAGAAAGCCTTTTTCAAACACGCTCTAATGCTTTGCCCTGAAAACTCTGACGCTCTTTCAAACGGTGGTGGAGCAGATTCAGCACTTCTCTTTTTCTGCTGGCCCATAGAGGGGCGATCAGCAGATCTTTCGGCCCATCGCCGGTAACCCGGTGGATCACAATGGATGGATCCAGATGTTCCAGGCAGTCTGCTACAAGGTCAATATATTCGGTGCGTTCCAGCACTTTAAATTTCCCGGCAAGATAATCATATGCAAGGTCAGTGCCTTTCAGAACGTGGAGCAGCTGAAGCTTGATTCCCTGAATATCCCGGGCATTTAAATAATCCATAGTAGCCAGCATATCTTCCCTGGATTCGCCGGGAAGCCCGAGAATGGTATGAACTACTACTTCCAGACCAGCTGTGCGGAGTCTCTTAAGGGAGTCTTCAAAGCAGGATAGAGGGTAACCTCGCCTGATATAAGCTGCGGTAGATTCATGAATGGTTTGAAGTCCCAGTTCTACCCAGACTGGTTTAACCATGTTTAGCCGGGAAAGAAGTTCTACTACATCGTCCTCCAGGCAATCCGGCCTTGTACCAATAGAAAGTGCCACAATCCCCGGATGGGAAATAGCTTCCTGAAAAATTTTTTCCAGATAAGGCACAGGAGCATAAGTATTGGTGTAAGCCTGAAAATAGGCGATGTATTTGTGAATAGGTCTTTTGGCGGAAAGCATGGCAATTTGGCTGTCTATCTGTTCATGGATAGAGAGGGCTGCACTGGCGGCAAAATCCCCCCTGCCACCTTCGCTGCAGAAGATGCAGCCGCCGTGTCCTATTGTACCATCGCGGTTGGGACAGCTCATGCCGCCGTTTAAGGTGACTTTATAAACCTTTTCCCCGAAGCGCTCCTTTAGCATATAGTCAAGGGAGTGATAGGGCTTTCCATTCCAGCTGGTGATCATAAATTCTTATTGTCGGAATCAAGACTGTGGTCTACTACACTGTCAGGATTCGGCTCAGAGGTTTCTTCCGGAATATATTTGTCAAAAATTTTCACAAAGAAATGGGAATTGATGTATGCAATTCCGGAAAATCCAATGAGCACCAGCAGCAGGATGACCATGGACTGTACCTGGGCACTTGGAATAAAAAATACAAGAACCGGGGCAGCAGTGACAAGGATCATAAGTGCTGTATATGGAAGATGGCGGATGGACATCAAAAATGCGTTGGTAAAAGTATTCTTGATGGTATTGTAAAATTTCGCAAGAACCGGGTAGATGTACAGGAAGATCATCAGGTAAACGACCAGGATCATCATAAATAATACCATAAGAACCTTACCGATGGTGCCAGGTGTGCTGCGGCAGATGCTAATGTCAAAGTACAGCAAAAGGGCAGCCGCAAGCATGATCAGATTGATCACAATACCCTGTTTCAGATTCTGTTTAAAGGATTTAAAAAATCCGCGGACGATATAAGACTCTTCATTACGAACCATTTTCAAAGTGACGTAGAACATGGCGGCAATGGAAGGTCCAATGGTCACCACCGGAATGCAGCAGACAATGCAAAGCAGATTCAGAATGATAAGATCTGCCACCCTGCTCATGAAGGTGAAAAATTTGTTATCCATGTTGAAAAAACGATCCATTCAAAAATTCCTCTTTTCTATTTTGTATATAGCATTAATGAGCTTATCACATAGTATAACGAATCTGTGAAAAAAAAGCAATTTGAAAATAAAAAAGAACATAAAAACTATATAATCTTCACAAAAATATTTATAGAAAGTCCTTGCTTATCACACGTCAGAGTGTTAAAATAGTAATCATTGAAAAGAGAATAATAAACATTAAATATAGAAAAAGGAGTAGCGAAATGAGTAAAAATATCAGAACTGAGGCAGTTGACCATCTTTTTGAGGCCATACTTTGTCTGAAGGATAAGGAAGAGTGCTACACTTTCTTTGAGGATGTGTGTACCATTAACGAACTTCTTTCTTTATCTCAGAGATTTGAAGTGGCCAAGATGTTGATGGATAAGAGAACTTACCTTGACATTTCTGAGAAGACCGGTGCTTCCACAGCCACGATCAGCCGTGTAAACCGTTCTCTGAATTATGGCAATGACGGTTATGATATGGTATTTAAGAGAATGGAAGAGAAAAAAGAGCAGAACCGTTCTCTGGATCAGAAGGACGAATAAGCGTCAGAGGATCTGAATCCGAAATAGAATAAAATATACGAAAGAAAACCCGCGAAATTGTGCTATGAGATAATTTCGCGGGTTTTGTACTGTTATTTGTCTTTATTCTTCTTATGTTTGTCCCTGGGCTCAGATGGGGAAATGTCATCGATCATTTTCTCAATGATCATCTTCTTAATGTAGACATCAAAGCTCATGAGACAGATAAAACTGAATCGCTTCAGAAATTCCTGATCTTCCTCATCTGCATCCTGGAAAGTGGCGCTGGAGAAACGGTAATCCTTCAGAAGATTCTTGATCAACTGGTCAATCTTGCGGTTCTCCATTCCAAAAACTTCATTATATACATAGGTCATGTCCTTGCCTGGCTCACCTTTAAAGTATTTCGCTGTGATGGGACCGAGAAGCTTCTGGATGTCTGTGATGGACAGAATATTCTTAAAATAATAAATGAAGATCAGCATGAGCAGATGATCTTTGGAATAGCGCTTCTTCTCAGGGGAAGGGAGCAGGTTATTCTTGGCGTAGTTATTGATCATGGTCTTTGTCAGGATCTTGTCATCATCGTGACGCTTTGTGGACGCAAGCTGATCCTCCATAAACGTGGTGACCTGATCCATGTACAGGTCGATGTTTGGAAGATCTTCTGGTTTTATATAATCCATTCCGGAAATGTGCTCCAGAATGCTCTTTAATATGGATTTATCATCAGCTGTCATTTTTATCACCTCTGCTCCTTATTATATAGTTTTTAAAACTACTTGTAAACTGTTTTTTTCAGATCTTGTGAAAAACAGAAAAAAACCAGAACTTTGTTTACAAAAAACACCTCACGGAATGTTACTGGTAAACAGTAAAAACCCGAATCTATGTTTGGATTTTCTGCACGTTCGGGGTTGTGGGAGATAAGGATTTCATGTATAATGAGATTTAACTATTTGAAAAATCATTCCCGCAATCTGCATGCCCCATTTGACGGTATATTTCGTCCGAATTCAGTTGTCGCAGTCCGCTGTGACGCCCTCATCAGGGCGGAAGCTCCTACAAATTGTGGCGCACATCCTGCAGAAAGCTTTTTTCAAACATGCGTTAGCGAAAAAAGGAGAACATAAATGAGCATATATGATACATTAAATCCCCCTCAGCGCGAGGCGGTAGCACAGACAGAGGGACCAGTCCTGATCCTGGCGGGAGCTGGTTCCGGCAAGACAAGAGTGCTGACACACAGGATTGCCTATCTGATGGATGAAAAGGGAGTAAATCCGTGGAATATTCTGGCTATTACTTTTACCAATAAGGCTGCTCAGGAGATGAGAGAGCGTGTGGATAAGCTGGTGGGCTTTGGTTCTGAGAGTATCTGGGTGTCTACTTTCCACTCAGCCTGCGTAAGAATCCTTCGGAGACATATTGATAATCTGGGATATGACACGAATTTTACAATCTATGATACAGATGACCAGAAGTCTCTTATGAAAGATGTGTGCAGGAAGATGAACATTGACACCAAGATTTATAAAGAGCGTTCCCTTCTTGCCCAGATTTCCCATGCCAAGGACGAGCTGCTTACACCAGATGATATGGAGATGAAAGCTGCCGGAGATTACAATATGAAGAAAGTGGCTTCTGTTTACCGTGAATACCAGGCTGCTCTTCGCAAGAATAATGCACTGGACTTTGATGATCTGATCGTAAAGACGGTGGAGCTTTTTGAAAAATGCGGTGCAGTGCTAGAGTACTATCAGGAGCGGTTTAAATACATTATGGTGGATGAGTATCAGGATACCAATACTGCCCAGTTTAAATTCGTAAGTCTTCTTGCTGAAAAATACAAGAATCTCTGTGTGGTTGGTGATGATGATCAGTCCATCTATCGTTTTCGTGGAGCAAATATCGGGAACATCTTAGGCTTTGAGAAGGTTTTTCCAGAGGCTAAGGTGGTGCGCCTGGAACAGAATTACCGTTCTACCCAGAACATCCTCAATGCAGCCAATGAGGTGATCGTCAACAACACAGAGCGTAAGGAAAAACGCCTCTGGACAGAGAATGAGGAAGGCGAAAAAATTGCATTTCATCAGTTTGAAACCGGATTTGATGAAGCAGACTATGTAGCAAAAGATATCCGGAGCAAAGTGCGGGAAGGCATGTATCATTACGGAGACTGTGCCGTATTATACCGTACCAACGCCCAGTCCCGACTTTTCGAGGAACGTTTTATCACAGCCAGCATACCATATAAGATTGTGGGAGGCGTAAACTTCTATTCCAGAAGAGAAATCAAGGATTTACTGGCTTATCTTAAGACCATTGACAATGCCATGGATGATCTGGCGGTACGCCGTATTATCAATGTGCCAAAACGTGGAATTGGAGCAACGACATTAAGCAGGGTGCAGGATTATGCCGATGAAAACGGTCTTACCTTTTATAATGCCTTAAAAATGGCAGAAGAGATTGGCACAATCGGACGGGCATCTGCAAAAATCAGACCGTTTGTAATGCTGATTCAGAGTATGCGGAGCAAGTTGCCGTATATCAGTGTATCAGAGCTTTTGCAGGAAATCATTGAAGAAACCGGTTATGTCCGTGAGCTGGAAGCAGAAAATACAGAGGAAGCACAGCAGCGAATGGAAAATATCGATGAGTTGATTTCCAAAGCGGTTACTTATGAGGAAAGCGAAGAAGAGCCCACCTTAAGCGGATTCTTAGAGGAAGTAGCACTGGTTGCAGATATTGACAGTGTGGATGAGACACAGGACTATGTTGTGCTGATGACGCTGCACAGTGCGAAGGGTCTTGAATTTCCACAGGTTTATCTGGCAGGAATGGAAGACGGACTGTTTCCGGGATTCGGTGCAATCTGTGCGGAAAATCCAACAGCGGAAATCGAAGAAGAACGTCGTCTTGCCTATGTGGGAATCACAAGAGCCAAGGAGCGGTTGTCCATATCCTGCGCAAGAATGCGTATGATACGAGGAGAAACACAGTATAATAAGGTGTCCCGTTTCGTAAAAGAGATTCCGCGGGAACTTTTAGCGGGAACCATCCAGAAGGAAAAAATGCCGGATATTCCGAAACCAAGTATGATGGCGAAAAATGCATTTTCGGCAAAGCCGATGGCACTGCGCAGAACTGGCGTACCGGAGGCAAGGAACTTTGGCAATTCCGCAATGAAAAAGCCGTTGGATTATGCTGTGGGTGATACCGTTTCCCATCTGAAATTCGGCACCGGAGTCGTAAAGCAGATTATTGACGGCGGCAGGGATTATGAGGTTACCGTTGATTTTTCCAGTGTAGGTGTGAAGAAGATGTTTGCATCCTTTGCCAAATTGAAAAAGTTATAAAAATTTTATGAATTTGTAATTTTTTCTAGTAGATTGGGGAAACATATGCTATAATGAATTAATAAAAAGAGTTCTAGGTGGCAGGAAAATGAAAAACTGTTGTTGGCATAAAAAGGAGTGGTCAGAAATGGAAAAAATGGAAGAATTAAAGAATTTATTAACCGCAAATGTGAACAAAGTAACAGAATTATTGCATAAAAAGGAGAAAGAGGAAATAATGGAAGAGAAGAAAAAATCAAAAGCTGGTTTAATTTTTGCAATCATTGGTATTGTTGTAGTAGTTGCTGCAGCTGCTTATGGATTATATCGTTTCTTTGCACCAGATTATCTGGAGGATTTTGAAGACGATTTCGATGATGATTTTGAAGATGATTTCTTTGACGAGGATGACGAGGAAGAGAAATAATCATTATCATTTGCATAATTTAACAGGTGAAGATGTAAAGGGCTGTGTGATATCATGCAGCCCTTTTACTGAGTGTGCCGGAAACGCTGCGGATGACATGTGTTTTTGGAAAAGAATTGTTCGTGTGAGGTAAGTATGAAAAAAGGTCAGGTATTACAGGGAACTGTTGCATATGTGGATTTCCCGAATAAGGGAGTTGTAAAAGTAGAAGAAGGAAAGCAGGTAATTGTAAAAAACGTATTACCGGGACAGGAGATTTCCTTTTCTGTAAATAAGGTAAGAAAGGGAAAAGGCGAAGGCCGCTTACTGGAAGTTTTGAAGAAAGCACCAAATGAGCTGCCGGAAGCACCATGCCCGCATTTTGGAATCTGTGGAGGCTGTACTTATCAGAATTTATCCTATGAAGATCAGCTTGCATTAAAAGGACAGCAGGTGAAGAAACTGATGGATGCGGTAGTAGACCCGGAAACCTACAGCTTTGAGGGCGTAAAAGCAAGTCCGAATGAATTCGGATTCCGTAATAAGATGGAATTTACTTTTGGGGATGAATATAAGGATGGCCCCCTTGCCCTTGGCATGCATAAGCGTGGCAGCTTTTATGATATTGTTTCGGTAACGGACTGTAAAATTGTAGATGAAGATTATCGGAAGATATTAAGCTGTGTGCAGCAGTATTTTGCAGAAAAAAAGATTTCCTATTATCACAGAATGCGGCATACCGGATATCTGCGTCATTTACTGGTGCGTAAAGCGGTAAAGACCAAAGAGATCCTGATTGACCTTGTAACGGCAGGTGCAGAGCATATACTGGATGGTCTGACAGAGGCAATATCTTCAGAAAAAGAATTGTTGGCTGGAATGAAAGATGCATTATGTAAACTTGATTTAGACGGCAGCATTGCAGGAATTCTTCATACGAAAAATGACAGTGTAGCAGATGTAGTAAAGGATGAAGGAACAGAGATTTTATATGGAAAAGATTATTTCTACGAAGAACTCTTAGGACTTCGTTTTAGAATCACACCATTTTCTTTCTTCCAGACCAACTCTCTTGGAGCAGAGGTGCTTTACCAGACTGCAAGGGACTATATCGGAGATACGCTGACCGAGAAGGCAGACAAGGTGGTATTTGATTTATACAGCGGAACCGGAACTATTGCACAGATGCTGGCACCTGCCGCAAAAAAGGTAGTGGGTGTGGAAATAGTAGAAGAGGCAGTGGAAGCCGCAAAGGAAAATGCGGCATTAAATGGTCTTGAAAACTGCGAATTTTTAGCCGGTGATGTCTTAAAAGTATTGGACGATATTACCGAAAAACCGGATTTTATCGTATTGGACCCTCCGCGCGATGGCATCCATCCAAAGGCATTGGAGAAAATTATCCGCTATGGCGTAGACCGTATGATTTATATTTCCTGTAAGCCAACCAGTCTTGCAAGAGACTTGGAGGTTTTAACCGCCAGAGGATATCAGGTGGAGCGGATGTGCTGCGTGGACATGTTCCCATGGTCCGGAAATATTGAAAC
>OLOQ01002568.1_pt1 | contig 14592 bp, 11 predicted proteins | sample 1673101 | NCBI WGS metagenome assembly OLOQ01 (sample SAMEA3136754, study PRJEB25190) | human gut metagenome | biome: human gut; feature: human-associated habitat; material: faeces | place: Austria | collected 2013 | reverse complement strand
TTCGTATCGCCGCCTCTTCAGGGGCGGCTTTTTTCATGGGCTACACCAACTTGCTATCAACTTGCAACTAAGTTGCAAGTTAGTTGCAAGTTGGACAGCAAGCTTCAGCTGTTCTCTGCTGGAGATGGACCAGCAAACCATTTTGCAGCGCTTGTATTACCACGGAAATAAGCTCGATTCTCATTGCGTAATTCCCTAAGCAATACCTGGATCTGACTTCGATTATGCCCAGGAAGAACCTGCTGTAATTCTCTTAGCGGTGCTCCCTCCGGACCTTTCTCCCGCATGTGCTTCAGCAGCAGCTCTTTATTTGTCTCACGATCCAGCCCGACAATCCTTGTGTGGACGCCGGATTTACCAACAGCACTGTATAAGCTGCGTGAAAGAACATACTTGCTCCGGCCAATATGCTCCACGATCCCCATTTCTGTCAGGTGCTTCAGCCGATCCTGCATATGGCTGTCAAGAGGCATGTCATGATACAGCGCATTGATTGTCAGAAAATCAGCAGTAGTGAGCGTGTCGAGTCGTTCATTTCCAATCCGATTGATTACCGATAGCATCTGCTTGTCGATCACCAGGCCATTCAGAGCCAGGCTGACAAAAGCGTCATCTGTCCCGGCAAAATCCGGCAGCGGCTTGGCTTCTTTCACGCTGGTTTCGTAGATAATGTTCATACCCTGACCGGATCGCTCCACCAGACCGCATAGAGCCAGGATCTCTGCGATTCGGCGGTTGCGGGGAATCTGCCGATCCAGGATGTTGTCAAGAGAAATGCCATTTGGCAAGCCGCCGGGGCTTTCGATCACAAGCCTGTCCGGGAATTGCCGGATGAACACACTCCCGGCCAGCTGATAGTTCCGATGGCTGGCCGCGTTCAGGATGGCTTCTCTGACAACGCTTTCGTTGAACGTTGGGATATCAAAGATAAAGAAGCCTTCCTGATAATGCTGAATGTCATTGCGCAAATTCACCAGTTCCCACAGACGATTGAAGCAGGCGAAGAAACCGACCCTGAACTCTTCCCGCTGGTTGGCTGGTCCGGAAACGTTGGAAGAACGATACTCAAAAATGATCTCCGACTGTGGCAGTAGCCTTCCGAGCGCTTCCTTCTTTCCGAACAGGATCAGCGCGGCATAGGTGATGCCTTCGTCTGTGATCGCTTCGCAGTCGTGCAGCAGTTGTTCGGCGGACAGATTGGCCAGACGCCTGTTTCCACTCTTCTCAATCCATTTATCCCGGAATGCGTCGATGGCAGTTTCATCAAGGTCGGAGATTTTCGCTTTTTCGCAGACGCTGCCGGAAAAATCAATACCAGTCTCCTCGTAAATCCGACGACGGACATTTTCCGGCAGGGGGATCAGGCTGTCGCCTTCATACCACCAGGCCACGCCGTCCACCTGTACAGGCAGACCCATGGGGCGGCTGGCGACATCAAACACCAGGACGCGCCGACCTTCGTCATCATAAAGGATCTGAAAGTCCACCATAACCTTCAGTTTGTCGATCAGCCCTTTTCGTGTACGCTCGGGCTGATCGAATGCCTCGCTGCCGACGACCTTGCGGGGGCGTTTGTCTGTAATGCCAAGTACCAGCATACCACCACCACAGTTGGCCAGAGCGCAGCAAATCTGTGTCGCTTCGTCTGAATCAAAGCGTCGTTTTGCCTCTTTGAACTGATTCTCTATATCTCCTTTCATCCTTCGCACAGCGGCAGCAGTTCTTCCAGCTTTGCAACGATGCGTTTTTGTTCGGAAAGGGGCGGAAGGGGTAAGGGAATGTTCAGAACTGTGTCACGATCGACACCGGGAATTAAACCTTTTCCTGCCTCTTTGATGATTTGGAATGAGTTGGTCATGACTGCTTTGACATAATTCACATCAACTCCGCCATATGGGCGGATAGACATGAACTGCCTTGCGATATGTGCCTCTGATACATTGCAAATAACAAGTTTTCCAAACCCCGATCCTTTGCAAACAAGAAGGAGCTCTCCCTCGTGCGCAATATTTCTCGGGCATGGCGTCCATCTATTGATTATCAACTTGTCATTTTCAATATTGCTTGCTCCTGTCATATATGGCATTCCGATTCCTGCATCATTATAATCTTCCGGTTTAAAATCGGTACCAGAAACAAGCGTTATAACATTCCCTAATTTGACCCATTTCCAGTTCTCCGGAATTTCAAACGGCTTTTCTTCCTCAGAAATGGGCGGCAGCGGCTTGCTCTTCTTGATTTTCCCGGCTTTCTCCAGGGCGAGCTTTTCCTGCTGAATCTGCTGATACAATTCCTCCGCGGTGCCATCCTCCGGGAGCTGTTCCGTCAGCTTGCCCTGAATGCCGGCATCAATGATCTTGCTTTTCAGGGTGGCAAGGTTTTCCTGGTATTGGCTTTGCAGGGTGTCGATGGTGTCCAGAAACGAGAAAACAGAATTGATCTTATCCGTTATTCTCTTTTGCTCTTCTTCAGGTGGAATAGGGATTAACGAGTTTTTCAAAATGTTTTGAGTTACTTGGTTAATCTGTTTGCTATCATCATTCGAAAAATTTCGCCGAAATACAGGTGAGTTAAAGTATAAGTAAGCATATTGAAAAAATGGGGTTCTAAAAATCGCCATAAAAGCGCCAAAGGAGATTACATCTGAGTCTCCTTCATATATGGCACATTTACCCACTAAAGCTTTGCTTCCGTTTCGCGCACAAATCACTATATCATTTCTTTTTAAGTACTGGTTCTCACGGATTTGGCATTTCACCTTAACTAAATCGGCATAATCCATCTTGCCCTTAATAATATTGCTTGATCGTATAACGATTGTACCATCTTCTGCTACATCCTGTGGGTGGTATGTCAACCCAATGTTAGTTGTTCCTATATCGGAAAGACGGCACCATACCCATGAATCAGGTATTTCATATGGGATTTCTTGGGCGGAAATATCATTTTCAAATGGATGATTGTTTAGCGAGCCGGATAAGGATTCAACTAACTGATGTGCTGGAGTATCCGATGAATTCTGTTCTACCAGTTTTCCGGTCAACGCAAGTGAAAGAATTTTCTTTCTTATTTCTTGGGTATCTATCACAGCTCCATCCCTCCCAAGAGAGATTTCAGCTTTTCCACGGCGGCGGCGATGCCGTCGGATTCCTGTTGCATTTCGGCCAGGATTTCATCCACGGAGCGGTCATCCTCCTCGGTGAAGTCGATCCATTTGAAGTTCAAATCCTCCCGGGCGGCGACCTCCTGGGCGGAGAAGCAGCGCCAGCGGCCGTTGGGGTTGGTTTCCGGGTCATAGGTGGGCTGACGGTCCTGCTGATGCCCGGCGCAGTAGCAATCCACAAACTCCTGCAAATGCGCCCGGGCCATGGGCTTGGTGGCCATGGTGTGCTTGACGCCGGTGCGGTAATCATAGACCCAAATATCCTGCGTGGGCTCGCCCTTATCGAAGAACAGCACGTTGGTTTTCACGCCGTTGGCGTAGAAAATGCCGGTGGGAAGACGCAGGATGGTGTGCAGGTTGTAATCCTTCATCAGCTTGTCCCGCACCTGCTTGGTGGTGCCTGCGTCGGTGAGCACGCTGTCGGGCAGCACCACGCCCACGCGTCCGCCGGTGCGCACGATGGACATGATGTGCTGCAGGAAATTCACTTGGTTGTCGCTGGTCTTGATGAATTCCGGGCGGTTGGCGGATACCTCCACGCTGCCCTGGGGCCGAGTGCCGAAAGGAGGATTGGTCAGCACCACCTGATACAGATGATCGGAGGTGTCCAGCAGGGAATCCTGATACACGATAGGGCTTTTTTTCACGCCGATGTCGTGCAGGTACAGGTTCATGGAGGCCAGGGTGACCACCAGGGAGGTGTTGTCCGCGCCGAAGAGGGCGTTGTTTTTCAGGAACTTCTGCTTTTCCACGTCCTTGCTCTGTTTGCGCATGTGTTCATAGGCTGCCAGCAAAAAGCCGCCGGTGCCGCAGCAGGGATCAGCCACCGTTTCGGTGATCTTGGGGTCCACCACGTCCACCATGGCGGCGATCAGGGCACGGGGCGTGAAGTACTGGCCCGCACCGCTCTTTTTATCCTGTCCGTTCTTTTCCAGGATGCCCTCATAGATCGCGCCTTTCAGGTCGCCGTCCATCATGTACCAGTTATCCTCGGACACCATGTCGATGACCTTTTTCAGCATCACGGGGCGGTCGATCTTATTGGTGGCCCGGGTGAAGATGGTGCCGATGAGGCCGTCGGATTCGGAAAGCTCCTTGAGGATTTCCTCGTATTTCTCCACCAGGTCTGTGCCGCTCAGGGCGCACAGATCCTTCCACTTGCTGCCCTCCGGCAGATAGCTGCCCAGGCCCAGGGCTTCCTTTTCATCATCCATTTTCAGGAACAGGATGTAGGTGAGCTGGGTGATATAATCGGTGAAGCCCACGCCCGCCGCGGCCAGCACGTTGGCGATGTTCCACACCTTGGAGAGCAGGGCAGATTCGGTTTTCTGGTTCTTTTCCTGTGCCATATTTCGATACTCCTCTTAAGCAGCTTTTAGCAGAATCTGGGCCATGGAGCGCATTTCGGCTTCCAGCGCCTTCGCGCCAAACAGGGTGATGCCCCTGCGCCACAGGTCGGTATCCACTTCGTTCAGATCCATCACCGACAGTGCGCCGTCGTTGATGACAAACTCGGCGATCTGCCGCATCAGTTCCTTTTGATCGTCGGTCAGGCTGCGCTGGGCCTGGCCGCAATACAGGTTAAAGCGCTGGGTGTAGCCGTTCAGTAGGCTGGTCAGCGTGCGGCTCTGCTTGAAGGCGAAGCGCACCAGCTGGATCAGGTGGGTGAGGGCGTTCACATTGGCTTTGGTGTCCAATTCGTCCACGTCGCCGGATTCATCCAGCACCTTGTAATTCTTCCAGATGGGATAGATGCCGAAGCTGCGATCCTGAGCCAGCAGACTGTCCCGCAGCTCCGCCAGCATGGTATGGGTGATCACGGTGTCCTCGGCGTTGTAGATGATGCGCAGGGCTTCCAGACGATCCTTGTTATCGTTCAGATATTTCTCAAAATTTTCGATGAAGGATTTAGCCGTTTCCTTGGAGAAACCGGCGTAAATCAATTCGTCCGGGTCCTCCTCCGTGCGGACGACGTAGCCCCGCTGCATTTCCAGCAGCTTCCGCCGGGCAGGAATGCTGGTGATCAGGCAGTCGATCGGAGCCATGCGGGCGGAATTGTCCTCGGAAGGGCTGTTGTACGGCGGTAGGGCGTCCTGGTCGAACGCCTGCTGGATGGCGTTGGCGATGGTGCGGGGAGCAAAACCATAATTGGCAATGAAGGCATCCAGATGTCGGCCGAACAGCGCGTTATTCTCATACCGCCGATGGATGGTGGCGCAGTAATCCCGCAGCAGTCACAGGTTTTCATCGCTGAGCTCGTTATGGGCCAGGTGCTCCAGCAAATGCTCCAGGGAGAGTACCTTGTGGTCCGGCGCAAGATTCACCACGGGATGGGGAATGACCTTTTCATGCTCCGTCACGCCCACGGCGTCCACGATGTAATAACATTCCTTGGTGCCGGCGTTGGGCGTAACCTCTCGGAGCTTTTCATCATCCACCACCCGGCAGCCGCGGCCCTTCATCTGGGTGTACAGCACATCGGACATCACGTCCTTCATAAACAGCACGACTTCCAGGGGCTTTACGTCGGTGCCGGTGGCGACCAGCGTTACCGTGACGGCGATGCGGAAGTCCTTTTCGATGCGAAGATCGCGGATCAGGCCGTTGGAATCGCCTGAGGTGTAGGTGATCTTCTGAACAAAATGCTCCGGCACCTCGCCGCCTTCAAATTCAGACGCGAATACATCTTTTACCGCTTCCACGATCTGTGTGGCGTGGTTATCATCCTTAGCAAAAATCAGCGTCTTGGGCACGTATTCCCATTTCTTTTCCCGGTCGGGGTACAGCTCGTCATAGACGGCTTTTTTGTAGGCTGTCAGCACCTTGCGGATCTGATCCTCGTTCACCACGGAGCGGTCCAGGGCGGAAGGATCATAGTCCACCCGTTCGCCAGCTGTATAAATCGTTTCCCAGCCTGTCCTGCGGGCTGTTTCCATGAGCTTCGTTCCCGCACGTATTGCTCCGCCGTGCTCGGTGATCTGGGTCTTGATGCGATAGATGCGGGAAGGCACATTGACACCATCCACCACGGAATCATCGTAGGTATAATTCTCAATGATGTTATTATTGAAGAACGCATAGGCTTCCGGCGTGGGTGTGGCGGTAAGGCCCAGGATATGCGCGCCAGAGAAATAATCCAGCACTGCCCGCCACTTGCCGTAAATGGAGCGGTGGCATTCATCCACGATGATCAGCTGGAAGTAATCCGGCGGAATCCTCAAATCACCATCCAGGCGGATGATATCTTTGCCCTCTTTTTCTTCCTCCTGCGTTGTCCGCTCGTCTTCGGCATCCTCGCTGTCCTCCGAAAGCTGCTGCCCGGTCAATACGGCAAACAGCTTTTGAATGGTGGAAATCACAATGTCGGCTTTTACATCGTTGTCGTGTTTCAGCCGCTTGATCTCATAGAGGGAGCTCATTTCCACCTGGCCTTCAGTACGGTCAAACTGGCTGAACTCGCTTTCCGTCTGACGGGCCAGGTTGTTCCGATCCACCAGGAACAGGATGCGGCGCACAGGGGTATAATTCAGCAGGCGATAGCTGGCCAGGCAGGCCAGATAGGTTTTACCGCTGCCGGTGGCAAGCACGGCCAGGCTTTTCTTTTTCCCATTCTTGATGGCGTTTTCAAATTCCATCTCGGCGCGATACTGGCAATCGCGCAGGCCGCGCTTCTCCAATCGGGGCAAAGCGCCATAATCAGAAATCTGATGGATCAGCTGAAGCATTTTCTTGGGAGAATGCATTTCAGCCAATTCCACATAATCCGCATCCGGCGAAAGCAGATTCCTGAAATAAATCTTGCTGCCGTTTGCCAGATAAACCAGCGGGATCAGTCCGTCATACCAGAGACCATACCAGTCTTGCGGATGGGTGGCATAGCCCTCGGCTTGGGACTGCACGTCTTCCGCCAGCGGGTTTTCCTCCCGCTTGGCTTCCACCACAGCGATGGCCTTATCATCCACAAAAAGCAGATAATCGCTTTCCGTGTTTCCCTGCATCAACCCTTCTTTAACGGCGGAAGCACTGTGAGGAATATATTCTTCACGGGATACAATTTCCCAACCGGCTTTTTTCAGCTGCCGGTCAATCTTCTCCCGCGCTCGTTCTTCAGGATGCATGGCGCTCCTCCTTTGGTCTCACGATGGGATTACTCCTGCTGCGCAATTCTTTTTCTCAAGTCATCCAACTTTTCCCCATTATAGATGAACCAGATTGTTCCCTGAACGGGATGGGTGAAGCCTTTCAGCTTCTGCGCCAGAGCAGACAGCGAAGTGGTTTCGCCGTTATATTCGATATGCCGATCGTCAACCACCGTGGGACGCACGGTCTCGTCGTCAACGAAAACAATCTCAGCCCCGAAAGGAATCCGGCATTCACTGAACCGGAAGGGGCCTCGCCGGGCTTCCTCCCGTACTTCTTCAGCTATTTGCTCGTCAATGATTTCATGGCCTTCCGGCTGAACCCGCTTCAAACGCTCCTGCGTTCCGCTGATTTTTGCGATGCTCTCCAGCAGGCTGTACGCATCCTCCGCAGACATGGCGTAAAACTCCTTCACCCGCTCACGGCCATCGAAGGTTTCGATGGAGCGAAGGTCGGGATTCAGCCGGTCGATCAGCTTGTGCAGTTCCTTATCGGTCAGAGCGCTTTCAACCTCATAGACAGCATAAGCCCGAAAAGCAAAGGGGATCGTTTCGCTGCGGTTCAGCTGCTGCAGCCGACGCTCCAAATTCTTTGCATACCCGATCTTGATATAATCAGGAAAGGATGGATTGGTCAGAATATAGATAACGCCTTTCGACATAGGGAATACCTCCATCGTGTAAATTCACTGAGGGTCCTGGATCAGCTCCATAATATCATCCATGGTACAGCCCAGCGCGCCGCAGATTTTGACCAGCGTTTCCACACGCACATCCTCGTTTTTACCCAGCTTGGCCATGGCGTTGGTGCTGATCTTGGCCGCTTTGATGAGCTGTGTTTTGCTCATGCCCTTGTCGATAAGCAGTTTCCATAATTTATTGTAGGATACAGCCATTGTGTTGTACCTCCCATATGCGAAATAGCGGCAGTGTGTTCCCAAAAGAGTATACCATATCCTACGACCGTCTGCAATATAAAATTGCGTTCCTCAATCGGTGTAGCTCTTTTCTGAGATGCTGTTTCCATCGTTATTATTGCGCTCGTGGCGGTTATCTTACATGGGTAGGACGACAATCATCAGGATAGTTTTATGATTGAGTTTTGCTTGCATCCCTGGCTCCGTTTCTGGCTTCACCATGAAGCCAGAAGACTAAACTGGCCTCGTTTGTGGCTCCACCATGAAGCCAGTACTTTTCTACTGGCTCCGTTTGTGGCTCCATGATGGAGCCAGCACCTGCTGCTTGTAATGGCAGCACAGCCATTGGTTTGATTGTATCATTCTCAGCCGTCCATGACATTTTAGGACGAAGGGAATAAAAGGGAGTCGAAGGGAGCAAAAAGGACTTGAGTTCCCTGCTTGACAGTGTTATATTGTATGTAGTGAGTTTGGGCGATGACCCAAGCTCATTTTTCTTTTTCAGGCCCTGCGGTGAAATTGCCGCGGGGCCATTTTTATGCGGTCCAGCATGGTCACATCGACTGCAAAGAAAATTGCCGATGTCACTTTGCTCGGATTTTTACATAAAAGAATGTAGGGCAAATATTCACCATGAGCTTCACGGCAGCAAAAAACTTCAAAAAGTGTTTCCACTTTGCCTCGCTTTTTACATAGGAGGGCAGCGGGCAATATGGAGCCGCTGACAGGAGGTGGTGCCGGCATGATTCGCTGGAGTGATCGAAGGGCTGTTGATACTCGTGCGAAGTAATTTCAAAAAAATATCCAAAAGAGGTTTCCAAAAAGCTTGATTTTGGACATTAGATGATGACTCACGTGCTGAAAAAATTTTCTGGAGGTGGTGTCAATTTGCCCGATTTTTCCCATGTAGGGGTGAGGGGTGTCTGGCTAAATGTGCAGCTTGACCTTCGCCTCGGCAAAAAATTTCCTCAGGTGTTTCCAAAATCGCTGATTTTCGCCATTTATAGGCGATGAGTTTCCCCTCGTCATCCGCTGGCCTCGCCAGCGAAGCGCACCTTGACAATCAGGGCCACGTTTCCAGATCTGTCCAAACCGCGAAGATCTTCCTCTTCGGAAGGGAGCGCCGAAAGGACCGGCAGTGAGCCAAACAAGGTTTCTTGCCAGAGGCAGCAGTGAAAAATAAGCCCGAACCAACAGCAATGAAATGAATGCCGGCCGAAAGCCGACATGACAGTTGGATTTCAAAGACTGGAGGGAGCACAGTGACAGAAAAGAAAAACCGCACGATTCACTACAGCTTCAAAGCGGCACCGGAAGAGGACGCCATCATTCAGAAAAAGATGAAAACCTTCGGGATCAAAAACCAATCAGCCTTCATCCGTGCCATGGCCTTGAACGGATATGTATTGAAGCTGGATCTGCCAGAGCTGCACGATGCGGTTCGTCTCATGGGCAGTCTGAGCAACAATGTCAATCAAATCGCCAGACGGCTAAATGAACGGGGATCGATATTTGAAACGGAAATCGATGACATAAATGATCGGCAGAAAGAACTGCGGACGATACTGAGCAGCATTCTTCGCAGGCTAGATTAAATTCAACACTGAAAGGAGTACCCATGGCAGCCACTTGCATCATGTCCATTCACATCAACAAAGGGAAAACCGCCAGGCAGTGTATTGGAGAACGGCTGGATTACATCATGAATCCGAAAAAGACGGACGACGGAATCCTGGTTTCGACTAACGCCTGCTCACCTGAAACGGCGGCGGATGAGTTCATGCTTTTCCGCCAGGAATACCAACAGAACACCGGACGCACACAGGAAAACGAAGTGATCGGCTATCACGTCCGGCAGGCTTTCAAGCCGGAGGAGATCACGCCGGAGGAAGCAAACGAAATTGGAAAAGAGCTGGCCTCCCGGATGACTGACGATCAGTTTGCTTACGTCGTGGCGACACATATCGACAAACACCATATTCAGTAGTTAGAATGTAAAGGAACAAACTAACGCTTTGTTCACCGACCATCCTAACTACTGTTTTTGATTGCGAAAGGAGACATTGCCATGAAGCTGACCTACCATCGTTGCGGAGACTACCTGCTGCCTGACCTGGGATTGACTGAGGAAGAACAACAGCCCCTGGGCAAGTACGGCATGATGCGCATGAATTACCTCAAGGAGCATCGCCCCCTCCTGTTCAACCGCCTGCTTCTGACCGGTAAGCTGATGGAGCATCTGCACGAGATCGACCGCACTGCCAATGAACGCCTGGATCATATGATCCCGCTGATGAAGGAGCAGGAGGGCGTGACCGAGCAGCTCAAGGCTGTCGATCAGCTGGGATGGGTAGCCCGCATGAACAGCATCAAGCATCGCGTCGAGGAAACCATCCTGGATGAACTGATCTACGCCTGATGTTCCGGGACACCAGGAGCGATCTGCGGCATTACCTTCCCAATGGCGCTGGCAGATGCTCCTGGTTTTACATTATAATAGGTAGAAACTCGTTTCGCTGCTGTTGCGATTTTGCAATTCTGGATGCCTTCCACGATGCAATATTGCAAAATGCGCACATTTGGGGCTTTTCTCATTTTTCCTTCGTATAATCATACGACATCCGATAGCGAAGAAAATTTGAAAAAAGTTTCAAACGATGGAAACATTCGGGCCTTCTCATGCCCTATACTATGAAGGCTGAAAAAACTTTGAGGTTTTCAAAATTTCCTCTTCAAAAATGTTGAATAAAATGCCCGAATTTCTCCTATAAGTGAAAGCACAGAAAAAACTTTCGGGTTTTCAAAACTTTTTCCAAAAACAGTTCCGAAATCGAGGCGTTTTTGTCCTATCAGTGAAGGGACAAAAAGTTAATCTACCCCCAGGAGGTAAAAACACATTGACTACCAATACCGAGCCGATGATCACGGCTCTATACGAAAGGCTGTCCCGCGATGATGAATTACAGGGCGAATCCAATTCCATCACCAATCAGAAGTCATATCTGCTGAACTACGCTGCCGAGCATGGCTTCACCAACTGCCAGCACTATACGGATGACGGCTACTCCGGCAAGGACTTCAATCGTCCCGGCTGGAAACAGCTGATCGCAGACATTGAGGCTGGCAAGGTTGGCGCAGTGATTGCCAAAGACATGAGCCGTATCGGCAGAAACTATCTGGAGACCGGCTTCTACACCGAGATCATGTTCCGCAAATTTGATGTGCGATTCATCGCCATAGCCAATGGCGTAGACAACATCAATCCCGAAAGCGGCGAGTTTGTCCCGATCCTGAACGTGATGAACGAATGGTACCTGCGCGACCAGTCCCGCAAAATGACCGCAGCCTATCAGCAGAAGGGACATGCCGGTTTGCCCACCAACAACGGCTGTATCTATGGTTACCGGAAAGACCCGGAGCAGAAAGGTCATTGGCTGATCGACGATGAAGCCGCGATGGTTGTACGCCGGATCTATGATTTGGCCTGCAACGGGCACGGTCCCTACGAGATCGCCCGGATTCTGACGAAGGAACGTGTGGACAACCCCGGTCATCATTTTTCCCAGCATGACTATGGGATGCGGAAGGATTATGTCGATTCCTCACGCTCACATGACTGGAGCGGTGCAACCGTAACCAGGATTCTGACCCATCCCGAATACATGGGACACACGGTCAACTTCCGCAGCGGCAAGCGCTTCTTCAAGGATGAACGCCGTGCGAAACCACCGGAGGAATGGGTGATCTTTGAGGACACACATGAAGCCATCGTCACCAAGGAGGAATGGGAGCTGGCGCAACGGGCGCTGCGCAGCAAAAAGCGTACTGACACGTTGGGCGAAGCCAATCCATTGACCGGCTTGATGTACTGTGCCGAATGCGGCGCGAGGATGTACAATCATCGCTGCGGCGAAAAGAAGGATGGTCTTTTCAAGGTTGACATCTACAACTGCTCGACCTATATGCAATCCAGAATCAGGGAAACGCAGACCTGCGTCAGTCACTCCATCAGCACCAGGAATATCCGCACGCTTCTGCATGACGCCATCCGCAGCGCAAGCAAGTATGCGATTGAAAACGAAGCAGAATTTGAGCGCAAGGTACGCGACGCCTGTCAGCTGCGTCATACCGAGAACGCCAAAAAGCTGAAAGCAAGCCTCAAAAAAGCGAAAAAGCGTTGCGAAGAGCTGAACGTGCTGATCAAAAAGCTGTACGAGGCCTATGCGATGGAAAAGATCTCTGAGAAGCGCTTTGATGAATTGCTTGCCGATTACGAAGCAGAGCAGGCGCAGCTGCTAACCCTGATCGAGAATGAACAGCACGACCTGGATTCCTATGAAGCAAGCACTGAAAACATCGAAGCGTTCATTGCCCTGGCAAAGAAGTACATTGACGAAGAAGAACTGACCACGCCCATGATCTATGAGTTTGTGGACAAGATCCTCGTCCATGCACCGCAGAAGATCAATGGCGAACGGCATATCAGGGTCGAGATCATTCTCCGCTTTATCGGCAGCTTCCAGGTGCCGAAGCCCGAACTGTCCGCAGAAGAAGCAGCCGCTGCAGAAGCTCTGCGCAAGAAGCGCGAAGCGAGCAAGATACGCTATGCAAGACATAAGGCCAAGGTAGCCGCTGAAAAACAGTACCAGGAGGAAAAGCAGCATGACGCCGTTGAGCAAAACGAAATGGACCGCGCTGTATGAACGCCTCTCCCGTGATGACGATCATTACGGCGATTCCGTATCCATCGCGCACCAGAAGACCTATCTCCGCAGGTATGCGGATGACCATGGTTATACCAATTGCCATGACTACACAGATATGAAAACTCCGTCTCTGATACAGTTTAATGATTTACGACGCCTCGCCGGGAGGGGGGGTAAGTTGAGGGGCCAAGGAGGGTAAGTTTTAATTATTTGTCCAAGGAATCTGCATGATTGCATATAAATTAAACCGAGCCACTGATGTACAGCAGCTCGGAATTATCTTCTATTCATGCAAAATGATATACTCTCTATTCCTGACGAAGGTTTAATTCAACATAAGATCGGAAAATCAGTCTAAAGACGATTTCATAAAGCTCATCATAGTCCTGTAGAGCATCAGCACGGGCCAAGGCATCGATGTATGCCTTTTTATCTTCTACTTTGATATATACAGGAATTATCCCCGCTCGGACAAGTTGAACATTCATGAATGCTCGTGATGTTCTTCCATTACCCTCCGGGAAAGGGTGAATTACAGTAATTCGATGATGTGTTCGAACTACATGCTTAACGTACTCGCTCATAGAAATATCATGGCGTCTTGAGAAGAAATCACGAATTTCAGCGTCAACTTTCGCGAGCTCTGTGAAGATATCATGATAATCAGTTGTTTCAAATTTTGCTCCAAGGACCAATACATTATTCTGCCTCGTTGACCCTCCGAAGTCTGGGTTAGGATAATGTGAGAAAAGTTTCTTGTTGAGCAGAAGAGTATCATACACAGTTAGCGTTTCTTTGACTGGTTCGGCAAAAATATCTTGGTACATATCATAATGACCGGCAATTGACATAAATACTTCATTTGCCTCATTACAATACTCACTGTTTTGCATTTTCAGCCTAAGGTCTGTTACACATTCTGCAGCTTGTTCTATTGAAACATTCAAGCCTTCCATCCGACTGTCGTTGTAGATGTAATTACTCTGAAATACATTTCGAGCAAAATCAGTTGGATGAAATGCCAGTTGTTCTTGATAGCAATCCATAAGGCCTTCATATAGCTTTGTGTACGTTAAGTGGTGACTTTTACGAACTTTCTCAGGGCAGTATTTGTTAGCCCGCTTTTGAAGCTCATCAGGCTCCGTATCGCCATCAATGGCATGGATTTTATATGCTATCCTGAATAGGCACGAAATGAAACTCACGCCAAAGAAGTCGGCAATCTCAAGTACATCATCAAAAGAAACATTCCCTCGAGAGTTCTTTTTTTTATTGACTTGATGGCGTAATTCTTGCATTGGCATAAGCAATGCAGCAGCAAAACTGTCGGCGTATTTTTCTATAGCATTCTTTTTCCCATACATAGGGCATGAAATCTGGTTATCCGCATCACGAAAATGATGGCACAGTTCATGCGCTGCCGTAAACCTTTGCCTTGTTATTGGCCTGTTCACATTAATACCAACAACAGGAATATCTTCACTGTTTTCAGCGGGAACATAAACGCCTTCCAGTTTCTTAAAATCCATAAGAGAAAATAGAACACCTTCATCCTTGAGCATACGAAAAGGATTGATGGGGTATTCTATCTTCTGATTCGCAAAATATTTAGGGATACCCCTTATAATTGCGCCCAAACCATCCACGTCATCCCCGTTGACCAAAAT
>OLOQ01002566.1_pt1 | contig 14601 bp, 8 predicted proteins | sample 1673101 | NCBI WGS metagenome assembly OLOQ01 (sample SAMEA3136754, study PRJEB25190) | human gut metagenome | biome: human gut; feature: human-associated habitat; material: faeces | place: Austria | collected 2013 | reverse complement strand
ATTTGCCCGTGAGTTAGTATGTTCCTCACATCCAGCTTCCTTCAGATTCCATCTCGCAATGTACACCCTTGCCTTCGGCTATATCTTTCCCACTATGGGCGGATTCGGGACTTTTACCCTTTAGAAACGTGCGCCGTTAGGCGCACATCAAAAAAGGACGCAGGATTTCTCCCACGCCCTCACTACTATCTGGCTTTATCTTCTCTTACCTTTGATACTTCTTTTCCTATCTCCACTTTCATATCCGCAGCACCTCTTGCTTCAAAAGCATCGGCATTATACTGATACTCGTGTGTTTCCGCCACCACCGGTGCATATACAATCTCAGCTTCGACTCTCTCAGGTGCTGCTTCTTTCCTATCAGCTTCCATCTGGTCATTATGCTTCATATCATCCTTATTCTTTTCTTTATCCATTCTCACATCCATGGCTAGATTATCAAGCTTATCAATGGATGCGTCCAGATGAATCTCTATTGATACAAGCATCTTTTTCACTGCTTTCATCGGAGCAAGTACTGCCTTTGTAATGGGATGTTTCTGCTCTTTCTGAGAATAATCCACCTCCGGCTTGTCAGCAAAAGTGCGGAATGCATTGGCTACTGTCTGCCCTGCTTCACGAAATCCTTTTGCAAGAAGTGCTGTCTTTGCTATATCCTTATCTGTGGTCTTGATTGCACCTCTTACATTCTCTCGAATATCCAGAAATCTTTTCTTAATTCCTAAGAACTCAGATACCCTGTATAATGCAGCTCTTCCCTTTGCCTTTGCTTCATCAACTATGCTCTTTGCTGTAGATTTGACCTGTGCTTTCACTTCCAATACCTGCGACTTTATCTGCTCACATCTGGCATTAAGTTGCTCCTGTGCTTCCGACAATGCCTTTTTAGCATTATTGACAAGTGTATCTTCCTGCATTTCTTTGATCTGATTCTGCATATTGGTGAGTTCTTCCGTCATGGAATCAATCTTTTTCTCCAGTCCATCCACATAGCTGCATATCTCAAATACATCGTTTGCCTGCTCTTTCATGGCATTTTTCTTTAATAAGTCGAGAAGTTCTCTTATGACCTCCTCATTGGTAAGTGTTTTTCCTGCTTCCATATCCATTCTGTTTCCTCCATTCTGTAAATGGGGCAGCCTTGGACGCCCCTGTACTCTGATTACTGATTATCGAAAGGGTGTTGCCTCTTTGTCCTTCTCTTTATCGGGATTGCCATGATGTTTCTCGGCACTCTCCCTCGCCTTTTCGTTGCTCTTATCCTTTGCTTTCTCATATTCCGAGATAATCTCATTGTAGAGTTTTTCCCTGAAATCCTTTGTGACCGGATAGCAGACATCCTGGTAAATAGGCTTTCCCTGCTCATCCACCTGCTTTGTCTTATAAGATGGCATTGATACAAAGATTTTCTCTTTACCCTGCACGATATTGATGTTATTTACGATGAAACTGTTTTCAAAGTAAATGCGTGCAAGTCCCTTGATGTTACTGCCTTCCCTCTCATAAGGTGTCACAGTTACGGAAAACTCAGGCATTTCCTGTATTCTGTCCCGCTTCTGTGTCTCCTCTTTCTCCGGTTCCCTGATTCTTGCATAGGCATCAAGGATATTGGTATAGAGTTCCTCACGAAACTCTGCTGTGATAGGATTGCACACATCCTTATAAATCACACCATTGCTTTCATCACGCTCATTGGAGCGGTATCTAGGCATTGATACAAAAAGCTCTCCCTTGTCCTTATTCTCAAGGATTGCAATATTGGTGATCTTAAATGAATCACCGAATACCACTGTTGCAAATCCTTTGATATTGCTGCCCTCTTTTGCCCTTACTTCGTTTACCTTAATTGAATACTTCATATGCTATTCCTCGCTTTCTTTTTGTTCTTTGTTTTGCTCCGGTATGATAAGCTCACACCAAAGCTGTTCTATCTGTTCACAAGACAATCTGCCATTTAACCAGTTGCCAAGTGTAACAACCATTCCGTCCTGCTCATAGTAGAGCCATTCCTGTGTTTCGATGTTTCCCTCATACACGATAGTCACATCAAAATCAGGCATAAATAATCCTTCCTCCGCATCCCATACACAGGCTATTCCCTGTCTGAGTGTCAGATTCATGCTTTCGACATATACAGACCAGTCGCTTACGACTATCTGAAAGTCATCATCAATCTCTGCAATATCATCCTCAAGTCCGATTAGCTCTTCCATTTCCGATACTGCCTCTTCTATCTCACTTAATCGGTATCTCTTATTCATCCATCACCGCCTCCTTATAAATGCACCTGACCACAAAACGCATGGTTCCTTTCTGGGAACAGGTAAAAAGAGTTAATTCTTTTTCATCGCCCTGTGTCTTGATGCTGTTATCATACGGATTTACTACCTCTGGCTCTGTTACCTCATAGATATGCTTCAGTCCATTTTTGTCGGTTATCATCACTTCTTCGCCTATGGATATCTGACTTAGTGGTGTAAAAAATGTGCCATATCTGCTGCCATTGTGACCGCACAATACACAGTTGCCACTCTCTCCGATTCCTGCTGTTTCTTCTATATGACCAATCCCGGCATTAAGCACTTTACTTGTGGTTCCTTCCATTACCGGATACCTGATATCTAAGCCCGGTATCTCAATGATGCCGATAACACCGCCTTCTTTAAGAATGGCTTCATCCTCTTTACTAATGGAGGTTTGCTCTTCCTCCACATCTGTTTCTTCATCGTAATCATCCTCCAATGTCTGCTCAAATTCACTTATGAGCTGTTCTGTCTGTTTTTCTCCGGTTGCCCGCCAGAAAAAAGGGACTGCCATAATGGCAATCCCTGCTGTAATCAGTAGTCCTGCGACCACTTTTCTTATGCTCATATTATTCACTCTCCTATCGTGTTCTGCCCTCTCTGTCGGATGGATAAGCACCTTTATCCTCTGCTACAATTGCTGCAGCTTCCATCCTGTCATCTGCTTCTCTTTCTTCCTCCGGTCCGCTCAGATCTGCATCCACAGCCTTTGCATTTTCAAGGTCTAGCTGGGCATTCAGTTCACACTGTCTTGCCAGCTTCTCATTCAGTTCCTCACTGTACGCAAATGGCTTGTCATACTCAGACTTTGATGCTTCAAGGTCATTCTGGTACTGCTCAATCTTCTTTTCTAGGAAATCAATGTTTTCATGGAGTCCATTGAACAGGTTTTCCAGCTTCACCATACTGCCGACAGGACTTGTGGAAAGCTCTGCCTTGTACTCAGTCTTTCCACGAAGCACCATATAATTGATGCCAAGGAAGTTCTTTTCCACAAGCAGCTCAAATCCGTGGAATTTACCGATTGCAGTTGTCTCTCCGGTCTTGCATTTGCTGATTGCTTCAAGCATCATCGTTCCGCCATCCACACGCTCAGTGTAAGTTGCTTTGCCTATAGTAATGGCAAATTCCGGATTATCAATCAGCTCTTTATCCCTTGCCTTTACATCCTCACGGACATTGGCAAGCTTTTCCGCTGCTGTCTTAATCAGCTTTGGGTACTTAATCATAAAGTTATCCTGCAAGCCATATCTCTGATTGTCATAGGATGCCTTTAAGAGCTTTAATCTCTGGACATCATTGTCAATCTCCATCTTTTCCTTGATCAAAGGATTACCTGTAGCAACCGCCTTGATCTCTGCATATGAAAGTGTAGCCTCGTCGATATCCTCGCAGCTTCGGCTTACAGCCTTGCTTGTCATAACCTGACTGATAAAACGCTGCTTATTCTCGACAAGTGACCAGTTGTATGCATCAAAGGTTCCTTTTGTGACATATCTGTAGATAGCCACCTCTTCATTTTCGTTGCCCTGCCTGATGCCTCGTCCTTCCCTCTGTTCAATGGAGCTTGGCTTCCAAGGACAGTCCACATGATGCATTGCTACAAGGTGTGTCTGCACATTGACACCTGTTCCACACTTGTCCGTTGAACCGATAAGAACTTTCTTTTTACCTGTCCTCATCTCCTTAAAAAGTGCGTCCCTCTGTGCATCCGTTTTGGCATCATGAATAAATGCTATCTCATCTGCCGGAATACCATACTGGATAAGTGTTTCCTTCAGATAATCGTAGATGGTAAAGTCCTTATCCGGTCCCGGTGTGCCGATATCTGAAAAAATAAGCTGACAGCCTATATGACCGTTGGCATTTCCTTTCTCATATTCTTTCCAGACATTCTCCGCTACCTTATTGAGCTTTCCATCCGGATTATTTGGTGCATCCTTATCAATCAGTCTTGCATCTGTTCCAAGAAGTCTTGCCTCATGGGTAATCTTTAGGAAGTTATCCACGCTTGGATCAACTCCACCGCCTCTGATACGCTCTGCCCTCACAACAAAATCCTCCATGACCTGCCTTACATACCAGTCAGGCTCCGACTCCACAATAATAGGCTTGCCTCCACGAAGTGCTGGCACATCAAGGTCAAGCATATCTGCTGTCTGCACATCTGCTACTTCACGGAAGATATTCATAAGCTCCGGCAGATTCGTAAACTTATTAAATCTGCTCTTAAAACGGAATCCGCTTCCCTCTACAGTAAGCTCAAGTGCTGTTGTCACTTCACCAAAGTTTGCTGCCCATGAATCAAAGTGATAAATCCCCATCTCTTCAAGTGCCGCTTTCTGTAAGTAAAGCTGCATGACATACATCTCACACATGGTATTGGATATCGGTGTACCTGTCGCAAATACAATGCCTCTGCCATCATTTATCTCAGACAAATACTGGCATTTAAGCTGCATATCCGTTGACTTCTTCGCTCCACTGCTGCTGATACCTGACACATTATTCATCTTGGAAAAAATCGCAAGGTTCTTAAAATTGTGCGCTTCGTCAACCATGATAGAGTCCACACCAAGTTCCTCAAAGGTTATAAGGTCATCCTTCCTACTCTCATCTGATAAGGATTTCAGCTGCTCCTCCAGCTTTTTCTTCTGGCTTTCCATCTGCTTTACAGTCCATCTCTCTCCGTTACGCTCCTTCATCTCATCAATCGCATAGCTGATTTCATCAATCTGCTCATTGAGCATTCTTTCCTTTCTCTCTGCTGAGATTGGAATTTTCTCAAACTGCGAGTGCGACATGATGATACAGTCATAGTCACCTGTTGCAATCCTTGATACGAACTGCTTTCTGCGGCTTTTTTCAAAATCACGCTCTGTAGCAACTAAGATATTTGCTGACGGATAAAGCCTTAAAAACTCTGATGCTGTCTGCCCGATAAGCGGCTTTGGAACAACCATGATTGTCTTATTGGCAAGTCCGAGTCTCTTCTGCTCCATGCAGGCAGCCATCATCTCAAAGGACTTTCCGGCACCGACACAGTGTGCCAGCAGGGTATTCCCTCCAAGAAGGATTCTTGCCACTGCATTCTTCTGGTGTGGCTTTAGCTCAATCGCCGGATTCATTCCCGGAAACTGTAAGTGGCTTCCGTCATACTCACGCAGGCGGATATTATTGAATGTCTCGTTGTAATATTCCACATACTTCTGTCTTCGCTCCGGCTCGGCAAACAGCCACTCCTTGAACTTTTCCTTGATCATGTTCTGCTTTTCCCTTGCAAGCATTGTCTCATTCTTATTGACTTCGTAATGATATTTGCCATCACCGTCATCAATCCTGTCCCTTACTGTTACAGTCTTTAGGTTCAGCGTATCCTCAAAAATAGAATAAGCATCCATGCGGCTTGTACCATAAGTCTTAGTAGCTGCCACTGAATGCTTATCCATGCTCTTATTCTCGATGAACCATTCCATGCTCATCTTATTTAAGTGTACCTGAATGCCTGTATTGTAAAACTGGCTTCTGACTGCCCTTGCCCGTCTTGGTGTATTGAGAAGCTCATAGATAAACTGCTCATAATCAAGCGGCTCAATCCATGTCGTACCAATCTTTACATCAATATCCGAGGCTTCAATCCATTCCGGCTGCACCTTTTCAAGTGCTGCCACATTTCCTGCAAATCTTTCTGCCTGCGGATTGTCTGTATCAGCCGCCATAGCCTTTGCTACACGAAGTTTGTCTCTCACATTTCCCGAAAGATACTCGTCTGCTGTCTCCCAGCCGATGTCGGGATTGTTCTCGTTGTAGCGGTCTGGATTTAGGAAAACCAGTCCGTCCAGCTCTTCCACAAGGACTGCCCTTCTAAGCTCTGCTAATGCATCATCACTTAGCGTTATCTCATCAGCTGTCTGTCCGGACTTTTCTGCAAGCTCTTCCTTTGCATTTGTAATATCCGGCTCATAGATAGAGAGCATATAGGCAAGATTTACATATCCAAATTCATTGACGGATACATTTAATGCTTCCACAGCAGTCTCCACCCTGTCTATGACAGTCTTTGCCTTAATCGTCTGCTTATAAAACATATCCGCTTTTTTCACCTCCCCGTCTTCATTTACTTCCTCAAGACTGCAAAGAAGTGGGTAATCGCTGTCATCTCTGAAAGCTATTCTGTTTGCTTTTGAAGTAATGGCTCCATACTGCTTTACGAAGGCATCATATTTTACATTAAGAAGTCTCTGCTTATCAGAAAGCTCCTCCTCGCTGCAGCCATCCATCTGGATATCAATCAGCTCTCTTGTTATCTGTCTGATTTCATCAAGGCTTCGGATTCGCTCCTCGGCAGTCTGTGATACTTCTTTTCTTACCATCTCGGAATTTTCCCTGTAATAGAGCTTTCCTTCAAAAAATGTGTAAGTGTAGTTTCTCACATCCGGATCAGCCGGGATAACTTCCTCCGTCTGCTCCGCCTCATCTGCCACTCTCTCAAAATCTGTCATCTGGGCTTTGATATTACCGATAGCTTTGTTTAATACTTCATACATATTGAAGTTCTCATCATCATTCACACAGACTGTATATCTGCTGTCCTGTCCGTAAATCCTTGTATCATATTTCATAGATCCAAGCATCATTTCCGGATGCTCTGCAAAATAAGAGTTGACTGCAATGCCATTCTCAGTTACACCAAGGTGTACCCAGTCAGGCTCAATATCAATCTTTCTCTCCCTCTTCTGCAAAAACAGGATATCTGCTGTCACTTCGGTTCCTGCATTATCTTTAAATGCAGTATTCGGAAGTCTTATCGCTCCCACAAGTTCTGCTCTTTCAGCCAGATACTTTCGGATAGTAGGATTTGCCTTATCAAGTGTTCCCTTTGTGGTAATCACCGCAACCATGCCTCCCGGTCTTACCTGGTCAAGTGCTTTTGCCAGAAAATAATCGTGGATACGGAAGTTATACTTGTTGTACTTTGGATCAAATACCTTGTAATCACCAAATGGCACATTTCCGACAACCACATCAAAGAAGTTATCCGGATATGTGGTATTCTCAAATCCTGTGATACTGATATTGGCATTCTGATAAAGCTGCTTTGCAATTCTTCCTGAAATGCTGTCAAGCTCCACCCCATACAGCTTGCTTCTCTGCATTGGTGCCGGCATACTTCCAAAGAAGTTACCGATACCCATAGATGGCTCTAATACATTGCCGCCTCTGAAACCAAACTGGACAAGTGCCGAGTTCATGCACATGGCAATCTCCGGTGAAGTATAAAAGGCATTGTTTACTGTTGCCCTTGCAGCACTGTATTCCTCATCAGATAAAAGGTCTTTCAGCTCTGCATATTCTTTGCTCCAGCCTGCGTTTTCCTCGTCAAATGCCTGTGACAGTCCGCCCCATCCGACAAACTTCGACAGAACTTTCTGCTCCTCCGGTGTGGCAAGCCTGTTTTCTGATTCTATCTGCTTTAAAGTGCGGATTGCATCCATATTCCACTGATATCTGGTCTTGGCACCGCCTTTTTCCATTTCCCAGAGATTGTAGTGGAAGTTGTGTTTTTTCTGTACTGCATCATCTGAAACCACATGTCCATTCTCATCAATCTTGGTTTCCCAGCCATTCGCTATTGCTCTTTCCCTGGTTTCAAGACGGTTGGCTTTTACACTATCCTCGATATCAAAGAATCTCTTATAGACCGGATTCATCTTATCCCTGTCAGCCTTCTGTTTTGTCTCCTGATAATACTTCTTCTGGTCTTCTCCACAGTAAAATGGCTGTTTTACCATATAGGATAAAATCTCGTATAACTCACGCCAGTCGAGTGCACCTTCCTTACGCACACCATTCCTGTTCTTATAGCTGATCTTCACATAACCGCTTCTGATTGAGTACTCCACAAGACCATACTTATTGTTGGAATATGCCTTTCTTTCTGCATTATCTGTCCCTAATGCAATATCCCTGATAAGGTCAAGTTTATTGGGCATAAATGCAAAATCAGACTGCACCACATCCATAAGGAATGCCCTAAACGGAGTGTAGCAGCTGCAATCTGTTACAAGAATCTCCGCCGCATCACGCAGGTCTTCATCAAGCTCTGCAATACGCTTGGCATAATCAATCGGTGTAATATACTGAAGCTCTGATGGATCTTTTTCAGTTGTTTCAGCTTCTATCTCTGCACCATATTCTGCCTGTGTTACCATGCGGTCTTCATCGGCAGTTTCCTGTGGTGTCATGCCTTTTGCACTTACATAATCTCTGTTAGAAGCATAGCTCTCCGGCTCATCCGGTATTGCATAATCATCAATCTCTGATTCTGCCTCTTCCGGTTCCACTTCCCGATATTCGGCATCAATGACCTCATCATCCTCACGGAGTCCGTCCATCGCAAGCTCATCAATACGAGGTGTCTCAGGCTGGTATTCCCCTGTAAGAATAAGGACACCAAGCTCTTTTTCGATATCTTTCCACGAAACATATCCTTCAACCTCTCCATCCTCATCTCGCCACTGAAAACGCAATCCATTCCCATGAAATGTGTCATATCCGTGCAGTCCCAGTCCGTCAACCGGCCAGCCTGCACCTCCCTGACCATACTCTGCTTTGATACGCTTTGCTCTGGTTCCTGCATCAATCTCTGTTTCAAAAATCTTGCATACCCTGCCCTTGCCACCGACAAAGCCTGTACCTCTCATAAGCACCTGTTTGATATACTCACCTGGTACTGTTGCAGACTTTTTGGGATTCAGATAATTGTATTTACCTGCTAATGCAGCTTTTCTGTCCTGCTCGAACTGACGCATAAACTGATTATTGTTTTCGTCCTCAGTATGAATGGTGCCAATGCTTGCCTGCCCGTTCTGGTCGAAAAAAAAGGAAGCCTGTGTATATTCGGCTTCCTTACTAACACCCAATGAATTGATTTCATCAAGTTCCCTATTCAGTTCTGTATCATCTGATTCTAGTGGAATCGCATCACTATCTGATTCAGTACCACTTCCTCTGCCTGCATCTTCGCCTGCTCTCTTATCTTCCACATCTCCATTGTCGATGACGGATTCTGTGGCTTGTGCTTCGCCAGATACTGCATCTCTAACTGGTCGTACAGCTGATTCGCTTCCTCCTCTACCGCTGACATCTTCTCGTACATCTTCCCGAATCTCATCAGCGTCTTGTATCTTGCCGGCTCGTTCTCCTTTAGATAGTTCATCGCCATCCTTCCGTATTTGCCCAGCTTCGTGAGATCCTCCGTCTCGTCCGGCATCTCTATCTGCGGATAAAGCAGTCCGTCCACTTCCTTGTAAGTCATTTCTTCTAACATATCCAATTCTCCTTTCGCTCTCGATTGCCTTTAAGTTACGACTAAATTCTCTAAGAACACTACAGGAGACATCGCATACAATGGAACCAAGACGGTAAATGATCTCTTCGTCTTTGATATTTACGATCTGACTAAAATCCTGTTCTTGCACAGATAAGTCAAATCCGCATCTCGTCCCTACAGCATACATGACACTTGCATATACAAGCTGCTCCATGTCCATTTCCTGCTGTAAGCCATTGCGTTTCTTACTTTCTTCCTTTATCACACTACCTGATAGCTGCATAAGCTCGGTCATTCGGTCTCCGAACTCTTCTTTTATTATAAGCCAAACATCTGTTCCTGTAAACTGTTTTAATATATTTTTTAGAGACTCCCTGTCGCTGTTATCGTACTGCTCAATCTGACCTTCTGACACAAGAAAATCCACATAATCCTTAAGATTTTCTCCCTCAAGGTCCCATGTCAGTTTGACATTCTTCCCTCCGGTATCACTGATATCAAAGATATACCTCATGCGTGGATTCAGTGCCCTTGATGGGAAGATAGCACAGCCTTTCGCACCACGCTTTACATATCTTCCCACCTTTTTCCAGGTATCATAATCTGCCATGAGTGTGCTTTTTTCCGGAGGTCTCTGAGCTGTTACCATAACGATATTGTCAAATTCATAGCGGTATAACTGACCTGCGACCTTTAACACATCCTTCCAGTTCTTTTCTGATCTGGTGATGTTACCAATTTCAGAATCGTATATCGCTTTGACCTTCATATCAACGCCCATACCTTTGTCCTCCTCTACTTAAACATCTCTGCAAACAATCCCTTAAATAGCTTTAACTCATCCTTATCCAGCTCGATTGCAAATTCATTGTCGATTGCCTGTTTTTCGCATTTATCCTTTTTCTTTGCAATCTTACGCACCACACGAAGAAGCACATAGCACTCCTTGGACTTTGCAATGCTCTGTTTAAAGGTCAGCTCATCCTCATCGACTGACTTCTGTGTCTGATAGATAATCTCTTTTAACTTATCATTGATACCATCTACTTCCTCAAGGGAAATAATAACGGATGCCTTAGAAGCACCCGATCTGTCCCACTCCTTATGAAGTTCCTTTACTAAAAACTCCATGTTCTTAATTACTGTTGTTGAATCACTTTTCATCTTGCTTTTCCTCCGTTTTCTTTTAATGAAGAAGGGAGCTGACCTTCGCTGATAGGCGCAAAATCAACTCCCTTCATGTCCTCTGCTCCAAGGACTATCTGCTCTGCATAATACATATCCATTGCCTTATTGATGGCATCGTCAAGCGACTCTGCCTTTACTTTCTGTACTCGTGAAAGCACTTCTTTTATCTCAACATCAAATTCCTGTTCCATATGATATCGCCTCCTGTAAAAATCTCATCACCGGCTCTTTTCTTCCTTTACCTGTCTTTCCTTAAAGCCTTCATCGTACTTTCCATCTTCCAGCCTGTCGTAAAAACAGTCCTCTTCAATCGTTCCAAAATCCTCATACATCTGGTGAAGGAAGTCATTCTGCAGCTTCTTTGGTACATCATCATCCTTTGACATATCCTGATAAAAATAGAACTTCTGCTTTAGCTTTGCCCTGTAATCATAGATATCCTCTATCTTTTCCGGTGTGCCATACTCCCTCTTGTATGCCTTGAAATTTGTAGTTGAAAGTGTGGAACCTAGATAAATGCCATGCTCCCACGATACCCCGATTGTGGTATTGTCCTTTGTAGGCTTCTCATCCTTCGGATAACGCTTATACTCTGTCGCACCAAGGGCGATTGTAAGGGAACCTGACTTCATATCCATCACCACAAGATTCCTTGGTGATAATGCTTCAAGCACCATGTAATCATGGTCATTGAAGTTATGAAATGTCTGTCCCCTTTCAAATGAGCGGTTCTCCATTTCATAATGCAGGTTAAAATCATCCACCCAGCCCTTATCGGTCATTCCAATCTCCTTAAGCTTTGCAACACATTCAGAAGAACTGGCTTCTTTATCAAACCGAAATTCTTTGGAATCGTTATAAAATCCCTGAAGAAAATGTCCCAGCTGAATATCATCCAGACAGAATCTCGCAGATACCGTTACATTTGCTGCCCTGTAATACTCTGTGAAGTTATCTGGTTTACCAAGCGTCCTTCCAAGCTGCAACAAATTGTCTGCAAGCTCTGACATGTCATCAACTGCTATAAAACTCTTATAATCATCCAGAGTCATCAGCATATTTGTCTCTGTTCCCCTGTCGTTTTCTGTTACCAGTATCATATCTTTTAAATCCATTCTTACCTCCAGTCTCAGAGAGGGACTATGCCCTCTCTGCAAATTTCCTGTTATGGTCTTCCTATCACAACAATCTTTCCTGTGCTTGCCACATCCCTGTAGACCACACCAAGACTTTCATTAAGTGCCTCTACCACCTTGCCATTTCCGACATATACTGCCACATGGCTGATGTTCTTATATCTTCCATTGCTTGTAAAACTGTAAAAGATAAGGTCTCCCGGCTGTAACTCATCAAAGGAGACTGTCTTTCCGGCTTCATCCAGTCCCTGTGCCTCCGCTGCCGCTGTGGTTGCACCGCCATAACTAATATCCACACCTGCATCCTTCCATGAATAATAGGCTAAGGAACTGCAGTCATAATAGTTACCGCTGTCTCTTAAATCCTGACTATAAGGAAAGCCAACTCTGTGAAGTGCATAGGAGCAGACTGTTTTCTGCCTGCTGTCTGTAATTCCACTAAGGATGGCATTGATTTCATCCTCAGTCATGGAGCTTACTCCCGGACTTCCGCCTCCGCCACCACTTCCGCTTCCGGCATATCCAAGCTGTCCCATAAACTCCGGACTCATGATCTGCTCAAGCATTTCCACCTGATCAGAATTAAATCCATAGACCGAAATCATATCCCTGTACGATTTCAGTGTGACATTCACATACAGAACCGACTTCGTGACAGTAGTTACATTGCCATCTGCATCCGTTTCTTCCACATCCTTTGTTCCGGTGCTTGTGGTGTATGAACACATATCATTTACAACTGCCTGCAGCCAGCCTTTTGAAGTATCATTCATGACTGTTGCAGTATCTCCGACACCATGCTTGACCATATAGACTGCCATGATGTCATAGTAATTGCTTGGGTTTTCTTCCATACCTTCATAATCCACATATACAAGCTCTCCAAGATCATATCCGGTATGCTCATTCACTTTCGTGTTCACATCCCGGTTAAACTCCTGCACATAAGCACTCGTTACTGTCTGCACGGTATCTCCTGATTCAAGTGGTGGCAGGAATAAAGCAAATGGAGAATTGTAAAGGATTGCTATCACCGCTATAACCGGAACCGCAATCATGGCAACTACAAGAACAAGTAATAAAAGCACCAATCCGATAATCGGTGCAGCTGCCTTTACCCAGGTAATCGCTTTTCGCACAATCAGATCCTTTACCAGCTTTGCCACGCTGTCTGTCTGATTCTCCTGTGCTTTCATCTTATCCAGAAAGAATTTTATCTTCCTGCTCCGGTTGGTCATCTTTTCATCCTTGACCTCTATGGACACACCTGCAGCATATCCGGCTGCCATGCCGATTGCCGTGCCAACTCCCGGTGCAACTACTGTTCCTGCCGCTGTAGCAGCTGCCTTTGTAGCAGTTTTTGTTGCAACCTTGGCAGTAGTCTTGGCTGTTTCTTTTGCTGTCTCTTTAGCTACAGTCTTGGCTGTATCTTTGGCAGCTTTCTTTGCTGTCTTTTTTGCCAGCTTCTTTCCTGCCTCTACCTTCTTGATACGCTTCTTTGCCTCGGCTGCCGCCTTTTTCCTGAAAAGTGCTGCACCCTTGGAAGCAGTTCCGGTAACAGGTCGGCTTGATTCATATGCAAGATATGCTGCCTGCGATACCTCCTGCCCGCCTTCCACCTGCTCCGTTACTGCCCCGGCTGCAAGTGCACCTGTTCTTCCTGCTATGTGAAGATTGGTGTTCTTGGTCTTGATGGAAGTGTTTGATTCTCTATAGTTTCGCTTAAATCTTGATAATCCCTTATTCTTCGACTCTGACTGATGAATGGTACTCTTGCGATAGGACTTCTTTTTATCATCAGATACCTTTGCACCGATAGTCTTAGGACCTCTCTCTACTGTATAGATGTTGCTGCCTTTAATCTTGGCACCCTTTGGCTCGTGGGCATGAATCTTAGCTTTCTCCTTTGTGTGAATGATCATCGGCTTGTCATCCACCTTTTTTATCTTCAATGTTCTCACCTTCTTTCACTCAAAATGCAAAACAGCCACCCAGCTTCCCGGATGGCTATGCTTTGAGGTCGCAAATTGCGACCTCTATCAACATTATTCGACATTTTTCTGCATTTCACGTTTCTTCTGTTCCGCAATCTTCTCATGAATGTTGGTATTATACAGCCTGTACAAATCTGTATCCTTACTAATCTGATTATCAAATGGAATCACCACAGAACCACACTTGATAAGTCCCATTCCCGATGCAGTATTGGTTACGAATCTTAGCTGTGCCTCTGATACCCCGATAACTTCCGCCATCTTGGAACTGTCCGTATTTGCCTGCTTCAAAAGTGCCACAAACTCAGAGTTTGCAAGCATTGTGGTTGCTGTGTAATTCTGCAACAGATCGACGACATTCTGCGTGATACCTGTACAAAGACCTCCCTGCTTTCTTACTTTCTTCCAGAGCTGCTGCAGATATTTTGCAGAATACTCAGAATTAAGTAAGACGTGGAACTCATCAATATAGAGCCATGTTGCCTTGCCTCTCTTGCCATTCTCAACAATCCTGTTCTGAATAGACTCCATCATGACAAGCATTGTGATAGGACTAAGCTCTGTACCTAAGTCCCTGATGCCATATACTGTGAATCTGTTATCCACATCCACATTTGTCTGGTGATTGAAGATGTTAAGTGAACCAT
>OLOQ01002564.1_pt1 | contig 14613 bp, 16 predicted proteins | sample 1673101 | NCBI WGS metagenome assembly OLOQ01 (sample SAMEA3136754, study PRJEB25190) | human gut metagenome | biome: human gut; feature: human-associated habitat; material: faeces | place: Austria | collected 2013 | reverse complement strand
GCGGTAGCCGCCGCCCTTGCCGCGCATGCCCTCCACCACGCCGCCCTTGACGAGCAGCTTTACAATGCTTTCAAGGTACTTTTCCGAGATACCCTGCCGCTTGGCGATCTCCTTGAGCGGAATGTACCCGTCCGTCTGGTGCTCGGCCATGTCGATGAGCACGCGCAGCGCGTAGCGGCCTTTGGTTGAGATCATCATTACGATTCACGCCTTTTCTGCTGATTTGTTGAAAGGCAAACCGGGGCTGGCCTTGATCAACTTATGATATTCCTATTATAGTACGTGGTTTATAGGAATTCAACTGATTTTTTTGTCAATTTCCCATTGACAAATCAAAGATCTCATCATATAATCCCAACATACCTACTTGAAATGTTGGTAATGAACGTGACTTCTTTCTTTCACCCGTTCCGATGTCGCCGCGGCAGAGCATAAGATGCAGCGACCACCGAAACCCTTACAAAAACAAATAATAAAATTTTGATATAGAACGTACATCGTTCAGGAGGAAATTGTGATGAGCAAGATCTATACTTCTGCTGACCAGCTGATCGGCGGCACGCCGCTTCTGGAGCTTTCTCACATTGAAAAGGCGGAAAAGCTCGAAGCAAAGCTGCTTGCAAAGCTTGAATATCTCAACCCCGCAGGCTCCGTCAAGGATCGCATTGCCAAGGCCATTCTTGATGACGCCGAGGCGAGCGGCAAGCTCAAGAGCGACTCGGTTATCATCGAGCCCACCTCCGGCAACACCGGCATCGGCCTTGCCTCTGTTGCCGCCGCGCGCGGCTACCGCATCATCATCGTTATGCCCGAGACCATGAGCGTCGAGCGCCGCCAACTGATGAAGGCCTACGGCGCGGAGCTTGTCCTCTCCGATGGTGCAAAGGGTATGAAGGGCGCCATTGCCAAGGCCGAGGAGATCGCCGCGCAGACGCCGAACAGTTTTATCGCCGGGCAGTTTGTCAATCCCGCGAACCCGAAGACACACTATGAAACCACCGGCCCCGAGATCTGGGCCGACACCGACGGAGAAGTTGACATTTTTGTTGCGGGCGTCGGTACCGGCGGTACGCTGACCGGTACAGGCAAGTTTCTCAAGGAACGCAAGCCCTCTGTCAAGGTCGTCGCCGTGGAGCCTGCGTCCTCCCCTGTTCTGAGCAAGGGCAGCGCGGGCGCGCACAAGATCCAGGGCATCGGCGCGGGCTTCGTGCCGGAGGTGCTGGATACCACCGTTTACGATGAGGTTATTCCCGTGGCAGATAACGACGCTTTTGCCACCGGCAGACTTGTCGGCCGCAGTGAGGGCGTGCTCGTGGGCATTTCCTCCGGTGCAGCGGTCTGGGCGGGCATCAAGCTTGCCAAGCGCCCCGAGAATAAGGGCAAGACCATCGTTGTTCTCCTGCCCGACACCGGCGACCGCTACCTCTCCACGCCGCTCTTTCAGGACTGAGCGCATAGAATGGCTGAGATATAGAAATCTGTAAAGTAAAAATTGTTTACAATAAAGTAAGAAAGGCCGGGCAGAAAATTGCCCGGCCTTTCCTCATATTTTAATCATTTCTGATTGCCCGGGCCGCGCTTGCCGCGTCCCTCCGTCCCCGCGTTCCATTCGCGCAGATCCTTGAGTTCGTCGTACAAGCGGCAGTAGCTCTCGTGCCGTCCCTTGACGATCTTTCCGTCCTTCACGGCCTCACGCACGGCGCAGCCCTTTTCCTTTGTGTGGCTGCACCCAACAAACCGGCAGTCACCGAGGTAGGGTGTAAAGTCCGGAAAGCACTCGGGCAGATGCTCCTTGAGCGCAAGGTTCAGTCCCGTCGTTTCAAACGAGGAAAAGCCCGGCGTGTCGATGATCTCCGCGCCGCAGGGCAGCTCATAGAGCTCAACATGGCGCGTTGTGTGTCGTCCGCGTCCGAGCGCCTGACTGATCTCTCCCGTTTTGAGCGACATGGCGGGATCGAGCGCATTGAGAATGCTCGACTTGCCGACGCCGGAGTTGCCCGTTACGGCAGAGAGCCGTCCGACAAGCTGGGCACGAAGCAGCTCGATGCCGTCGCCTGTTTCTGCGCTGACACAGACGGTGCAAAAGCCTGCGGATGCATAGTATTCGCGCAGCGTATCCGCGGGGTCTAAATCGCACTTGTTGATGCAGATGAGCACCTCGCAGCCCTTGAGCGCGGCGATGGCCGTCATGCGGTCGACCAGATACGGGTCGGTTTTGGGAATGGCCTGCGAGCAGACGATGACCATCTGGTCGATGTTGGCAACGCTTGGCCGGTCGAAGCTGTTTTTGCGCGGCAGGATCTCGTCGATGCGCCCCTCGCCGCCCGACACTTCACAGAATTCGACGTCATCGCCCACGAGCGGCGAAACGCCTTCCTTGCGGAACTTGCCGCGCGCCTTGCAGGTATAGAGCTGCCCGTCCGCGCATTTAACGTAGTAAAAGCCGCTCAGCGCGCGCTGTATTCTTCCTCTCACGGCTGCGGCTCCCCTCCGGAGGTCGAGGCATCGCCATAATCCGGCATGGCGGGGCCTTCGCTGATGACAAAGTTGATGGTCGTACCCGTGTCCACCGACGTGCCGTCGCTGATGCTCTGCTCAATGACCGTGCCGTAGGGCTGGTTGGACGCGCGGGTTGTCACCTCGCCGACGACAAGGCCAGACTGCGTGGCCTGCTGGCGGACGATCTCAATGTCGATGCCGATGAAGGAGAGCACCGTTACCGGCTTAGGCTCCTCCCCCTTGCTGACAACGAGCGTGACAGTGTCGCCTATGTTGAGCGTTTCGCCGTATTCGGGGATCGTGCGGATAACATAGCCCTTTGTGATGCTGCTGTATTCCTCGACCGGGTCGCTTACGATGAGGTCGAGATCGAGATTCGTGAGCTGGAGCGCCGCATCACGGTACTCCCGATTGATAAGATTCGGCATTTTCTCCGTCTTTGCGCCGGAACTGACAAATACCGAAATCGTGCGGTTGCCTTTCACGATCTTTCCCTTTTCGGGCGACTGCTCAATGATCTGCCCCTCGGCATATTTGCTGCTCGCGCGCTGACCGATCTGTTCGATCACGAAGATCCCTTTCACATTTTCATTCTCGTTTGCCTCGTCGATGGTCATGCCGACGAGATACGGCACCACATATTCCGTCGGCTTCTGTTCGCCGTCGAAAAGATCGCTGAAGATCGCGCGCCAGAGCAGCACGATGATCGCAACGGCAACGACCGCCGAAGCGGCGATGGCAAAGACGCGGCGCAGATCCTTCTTGCGCGGGGGATCGTCATCGTCCTCCTCTTCCGGAACGGGCTGCGCCCTGTTCGAAACGGCATGTACGGCGGGAATATACTGCGTCGGCTCGTCCACGGTCTCGCGGTGCAGATCCTCGATGGTGAAGTCAAGGTCGACCTCCGGATTCTTGCGGAATTCTTCCAGATCTGCGAGCATTTCATCTGCCGAAGCATAGCGCTTTTCGAGCTCCGATGCCATGGCCTTCATGCAGATGAGCTCCAGCGCCTCCGGCACGTCGGGATTGATCTCGCGCGGAGAGAGCGGCACGGAGGACAAATGCTGAATGGCGACGGAAACGGCGCTGTCACCCTCAAAGGGCAGCCGGCCCGTCAGCATTTCGTAGAGCACCACGCCCGCGGAGTAAATGTCTGAGCGCGCGTCCGTACGGTCGCCCCTCGCCTGCTCAGGCGACATATAGTGTACCGACCCGAGTGCCTCCTGCGTGAGCGTGTTTGCAGAGTTGGCAAGGCAGGCGATGCCAAAGTCAGCGACCTTGACGCTGCCGTCGCGCAGTACCATGATGTTCTGCGGCTTGATGTCGCGGTGGATAATGCCGCGCGAATGCGCGTGCGCGAGAGCCTTCATGATTTGCGTGATAAAGTGCAGCGCCTCGCGCCAGTTGAGCTGGCCGCGCTTTTCCATATACTGCTTGAGCGTGATGCCGTCGATCAGCTCCATGACAATATATTCCGTTTCGCCGCGGCTCACATCGTAAACCGACACGATATTTGGGTGCGAGAGCATGGCGACCGCCTGCGACTCGTCGCGGAAGCGGCGGCGGAAATCGGCATCTTCGGCAAGGTCGCTCTTGAGCACCTTGACCGCCACAAGCCGGTTGAGGCGGTGGCACTTGGCCTTGTAGACAATTGCCATGCCGCCGCTGCCGATCACTTCGAGCAGCTCATAGCGATTGTCGAGCATTTTTCCGATCATATTGTTCATACCGGTTCCCACCTCCTTCATTCATGCTCTATGAGTACAGCCGTCACATTGTCCGGCGCACCCTGCGCCTTGGCAAGCGCAATGAGATCGTCGAGTTTTTCCTCTGCGCGCTTATCCGCGCACACGATGCGGCAGATCTCCTCGTCCGTCGCCGTGACGACCAGACCGTCCGTGCAGAGCAGGATCTTGTCACCGTGCGCGAACGAAACATCGAATGCGTCGCAGAGCGTCGTTTCGTCGGGACCAAGCGCGCGGGTGATGAGGTTGCGGTTGGGATGCGTGCGCGCCTCCTCGGCGGTGATGTCGCCGTTTTCCACGAGTGTCTGCACCACGCTGTGATCGTGCGTGATGCGCATCATCTCGCCGTTGTGAATGAGATACGCGCGGCTGTCGCCGATGTTGCAGATCACGGCGTCGCGCTCCCCTGCGACCGCGCTGACAAGCGTGGTGCCCATGCCCTGATAGGCCGGGTCTTGCAGCGCGCGCTGATAGACCGCCGTATTGGCCTTAGCCACGCAGAATGAAGCAAGCTCGCGCAGCTGCCCGGCGGTCATGTCCGCACGGAGCAGCGCGCGAATCTCCTTCATAAAGGTCTCCACCGCAAGGGAGCTTGCGATCTGTCCGCCTTCGGCGCCGCCCATACCGTCGCACACGACGGCGATGAGCAGCTTCTCGCCCTGCTCTACGGCGAAGGTATCCTGATTTTCATGCCGCCGCAGGCCGACGTCGGTTTTTCCGCAGACTTTCATGGGGTTGCTTCCTCTCTTGCTTTCATTTCTTTGCGCCGCAGCTGTCCGCAGCTGGCGTCAATGTCGCCGCCGAGACTGCGGCGAACGGTCGCTGTCAGGCCGTGGGACTCGAGGCGCTTCTGGAACGCGCTGATGCGCCGGCTGGGCTTGAACTCGCTCTCGACCACGTCGTTGAGGGGGATCAGGTTTACATGCCCCGGCATGCCGCGGATCTTCTGCGCCAGCAGATCCGCCTGCCAGTCGTGGTCGTTCACGCCGTCGATCATCGCGTATTCAAACGAGATGCGGCGGCCGGTTTTCTTAAAATAGCGGTGGCAGGCAGCAAACAGCTCTTCCACGTCGTAGGCTTTGTTCACGGGCATAATGCGGCTGCGCGTCGCGCTGTCGGGCGCGTGGAGCGAAACGGATAGTGTGAGCTGCAAGTTGTCCTCCGCGAGCGCATCGATGCCCGGCACCACGCCGCAGGTGGAGAGCGAAATGTGCCGCATGCCGATATTCATGCCGTCGGGGTGATTGATGAGCTCCAAAAACCGCAGCACATTCGCCCGGTTGTCGAGCGGCTCGCCGATGCCCATGAGCACAATGTTGGAGATCTCCCGCCCGGAATCGAGCTGCGTAAAGAGCACCTGGTCGAGCATTTCGGAGGGCCGTAAGTCGCGCACCTTGCCTGCGAGTGTCGAGGCGCAGAACTTACAGCCCATGCGGCAGCCGACCTGCGAGGAAATGCAGACGGTGTTGCCGTGATGATAGGACATCAGCACCGTTTCGATGCAGTTGCCGTCGGAAAGCTCCCAGAGATATTTGATCGTTCCGTCGAGCTTCGACTCCTGCTTGCGCGCAACTGTGGGCACGGTGAGGGTATACTCCGCCCGCAGTTTTTCGCGCAGAGATTTGGGAATATTGATCATCTGATCAAAATCGGTGATCCCGCGATGCAGCCAGGTGAAAACCTGCTTGCCGCGGAACTGCGGCTCACCCATCGCGCGCAGCGCGACCGTGATCTCTTCCAATGTCATCGACTTTAAGTCAGTCATGCGTTCTTCTCCTCATGCGGCTGAGATAAAATCCGTCCGTATTGCTGCGCTGCGGCCAGAGCGTGATGTGCCCCGGCACGTGTTCGCCGTTCGGAAGCGAAAAGCTCTCATAGGTGAACTCGGGATGCGCGGATAGAAAGGCGTCCGTCACCCGCTCGTTTTCCTCGGGCAGGATCGTGCAGGTCGAGTAGACGAGAAGGCCACCCGCTTTGACATAGCGGGCGCTGTTAGAAAGGATCGTACGCTGGATCTCCGGCAGCGCGGCGAATTCCCGCGCGTCCTTATAGCGAATATCCGGCTTTTTGCGAATGATGCCGAGCCCCGAGCACGGCACATCGCACACGACCGTGTCGAACTGACCCGCCCACTCCTCATGGAAGGCGCGGCCATCAGCGCAGACGGTGTCGATGCAGGTGATGCCGAGGCGCTGCGCACCTTCGCGGATGCGTTTTAATTTGTTTTCATGCAAATCGCACGAGAGGATGCTCCCCTTGTTTTCCATGGCAAATGCCGCGGCAAACGACTTGCCGCCCGGCGCAGCGCAAACGTCCAGCACCTTCTGTCCGCGCGTAAAATCCGCGGCGCAGACAATGAGATGCGCCGCCGCGTCCTGCACGGTGAAGCGCCCGTTGTAGAAGGCGCTGAGCGTCGTCAGATCTCCCGTGTCGGAAAGCTCCAGACAGCCGGGAACCCATGCGTGCGGCGTGACGCCGACGCCTTCGCCGCGCAATTCTTCCGTCAGCGCGGCTTCGCTCGTCTTGAGCGGGTTAAGCTGCACGCTGATGGGGGCTGCTTCGTTGTCGATGCGAAGGAAGGCTTCCGCCTCCTCCGCGCCCACAAGCGAAATGAGCTTTTTCACCAGCCACTGCGGGTGGCTGTAAGCAATGCTGAGGTGCGCAGTCCGCGCCTCCGGCAGCGGCGGAAGGTTTGCCTTGTTCTGCGCGATCTTGCGCAGGACCGCGTTGACAAGCCCGCTTGCGGCGCTCCTGCCGTTCGTGCGGCAAAGCTCCACTGATTCGCTCACGGCGGCATGGTCGGGCACTTTGTCCAAAAATAAGATCTGATATGCGCCGATGCGCAGAATATCGGCGAGCGGCGGCTGCAATTTCTCAAGCTTTTGCGAGCAATAAGCGCTTAAGTACCAGTTCAGCAGCAACTCGTTCTGCATCACGCCGTAGACGATGCGGCTGCAAAGCGCCGCGTCTGGCGCGCTCAGCGCGCACTTGCCGAGCTGTGCCTTGAGTGCGGCGTCCGCCCACGCGCCGTTGCGGCGGCAGGCGACCAGAACGGAGAGCGCGCATTCGCGCGCGTTCGCAGTTGTTCCCTTACGCATCAAGGATCGTCCCCGCGGCGATGCGTTTGCCGTTCAAAAAGGCATTTGCGGCCATGCGCTTGCCGCCTTCCTGCTGCAATTCGGTGATGAGGATACTCTTGCCGTCGCCGCAGGCGGCCTCAATTCCCTTTTTCACCGCGCGCAGCGTGCCGGGCGCGTCCTTGGTCTCCCCCAGCGGCACGGCGCGGAAAATTTTCGTGTTTGCGCCGAGAACGTTCGCCGCGGCGCAGGGCCACGGGATAAGTCCGCGGATCTGATCAATGATCTGCGTGCTGCTTCTCGTCCAGTCGATGGGCGAAAGTTCGCGCGAGAGCATGGGGGCGTGGGTCGCCTGTTCAGCGTCCTGCGGCACGCGCTGCGCCGTGCCGTTCCGGATCTGCTCAATGGCCTCGCTGATGGCGTCCGCGCCAAGCGCGGCAAGGTCGGAGAAAAGCTCTTCCGCCGTTTCATCGGGGCGGATGGGCTGCTTTTTCACTAAGATCATGTCGCCCGCGTCGCACTCTTTGGCCATGTGCATGATCGTCACGCCCGTTTCCTTATCGCCGTTTAAAATGGCCCAGTTGATGGGCGCCGCGCCGCGATACTTCGGCAGGATGGACGCATGCACATTGATGCAGCCCATCGGCGGCAGAGAGAGCATTTCTTCAGGCAGGATGCGCCCGTATGCCGCAACGACCGCAAGGTCGGGTGCAAGCGCCTTGAGATCTTCGAGCGCCGTGCCGTCGCGCATCGTCACCGGCTGAAAAACGGGGAGATTCTGCGTCAAAGCATATTCCTTTACAGGGCTTGGCGTTACTTTCTTCCGGTTGCGCGGCTTGTCCGGCTGCGTGAAAACGCCGCAGATCTCATGCCCGTCAGTGACCAGACGCTCCAGAATCGTGCGCGCAAAGTCGGGCGTACCCATAAAGACGATCCTCATTCCTCGTCCAGCTCCTTTTCCTGCTCGCGGAGATACTTTTCCAGCTCATCTTCGCTGAGAATCTTGCAGTGCTCGGTGTAGAGGTGACCGTCGAGATGCTCGATCTCATGGCAGAAGCAGCGCGCGGTCAGTTCTTCATCTTCGACTTCGAAGGTTGCGCCGTAGCGGTCCTGCGCGCGCACGCGCACGATCATCGGGCGCGTGACGATGCCGTACTTGCCCGGCACGCTCAAGCAGCCCTCAAGTCCCGTCTGTTCGCCCTCGGTCTTAATGATCTCGGGGTTGATGAGCTCGATGAGCTCGCCCTGCTCGTCCTCCACGATGCAGACTCTGCGCAGAATGCCGACCTGCGGCGCGGCAAGGCCGACGCCGCCGGCCTCTTCCAGTGTTTCCGCCATGTCGTCGAGCAGTTCGTGGAGTCTGTCGTTGAATTCCGTTACAGGGCGGCAGACCTTGGCAAGGCAGGGGTCGCCCACTTCATGGATCTTGCGAATAGCCATAATGTTGTCCTCTTTTCTCTATTGTAAAGCATTGCAGTCGGCAAAAATGTCGAGACCGCGGTTTTCTTTTCTTGCGTAAAATGCCAGCAGATATTCGCTGACGGTGCGCCGCAGCACGCTGCCGCCCTTGCCGCACAGGTAGACGCAATAGCGATAGCGGTTGTTGACCTTCACGACCGGCGCGCCCGCGGGGCCGAGCACTTCGACCTCCAAGTCTTTCAGCGGCGGCTGAGAGCAGGCGTAGCGCAGTGCGTCACACATTGCGCGGGCAGCGGCGATGACGCGCAGCTCATCAAGGCCTGAGACCGTCAGCGTGAACAGATCTGCAAACGGCGGATAGCGCCGCAGCGAGCGCATGCGCAGCTCGTTTTGGTAAAACGTCTCGTAATCCTGTTTCGCCGCGGCCTGAATGACCTCGTTTTCGGGATGGTAGGTCTGGATGACCGCGCGGCCCGGGCGCTCGCCGCGTCCGGCCCTGCCGACGACCTGCGCCAGTAGGCTGTACGTCCGCTCGGCGGCGTGGTAGTTCTGCGCGTAGAGCGAAAGGTCCGCGTCCAGCACACCCACGAGCGTCACGTTTTCAAAATCCAGCCCCTTGGCAACCATCTGCGTGCCAAGGAGAATGGGGATATTCTTTTCTTCAAATTCGCGCAGCAGCGCTTCATGTCCGCGCGACGCGCCGACGGTGTCGGCGTCCATACGCAGCACTTTAGCCTTTGGGAACAGGTCAAAAAGCTCCTGCTCGACCTTCTGTGTGCCGGAGCCGACGCGCTTCATCAGTCCCCCGCACTCGCTGCACCTGTCCACTACGGCTTCGGAGTGCCCGCAGTAATGGCACATCAGCCGTTCGTTGGCGGAATGGTACGTCATCGGCACGCTGCACCGCGGACACTGCGGCACGTAGCCGCACTCGCCGCACAGCAGCATCCGGCTGCTGCCCCGGCGGTTCAGAAACAGGATGCTCTGCTCCCCCGCCGCCAGATTCCGCTCCAGCTCCTGCCGAAGAGGGCGGCTGATGCAGCTGAAATTGCCGTCCCGCAGTTCCCGGCGCATATCCGCCAGAATGACCTGCGGCAGGCGGCGCTGATTGAAGCGCTCCGTCAGGCGGCAGAGGCCGTAATCCCCCTTGCGGGCGTAATAGGCCGTCTCCACCGTGGGGGTGGCGGAGCCCAGCACCAGACGGGCTCCCTCCTGTACGCAGCGGTATTTGGCAATATCCCGTGCGTGGTAGCACGGGGCTTTTTCCGATTCGTAGGAGCTCTCCTGCTCCTCGTCCAGTATGATGAGGCCCAGCCGCTCCAGCGGGGCGAATACCGCCGAGCGGGTCCCCAGCACCACCGTGGCCTCGCCCCGGCGGATGCGCTTATATTGGTCCCACCGCTCCGTCAGCCGCAGGCCGCTGTGCAGCAGCGCCACCTTTCGGCCGAAGTAAGCGGTGAACCGAGCCATCATCTGGGGGGTCAGGGCGATCTCCGGCACCAGGATCATCACGGACTTTCCCTGCTCCAGCAGGGTCTGTGCCAGACGGATATACACCAGCGTCTTGCCGCTGCCGGTGACGCCCTGTAAAAGCGTCACCCCGGCCCGGCCCGTCTCCGTCTGGCGGAGGATGGTATCATAGGCCGATTGCTGCTGTTGGTTCAGGGTGATCTCCTCCGCCGGGACACCGTACTCCCGTGGGGAGATGCGGTACTCCTCCCGGCTGCGGAGGGCGATGAGGCCCTGCTTCTCCAGACTGCGGAGGGTCTGGCGGGTAGCGCCGGTGAAATAGCACAGGTCGTGAACCGTGGTCTCGCCGCACTTGGCCAGAAACGCCGCAGCTTCATACTGCCGGGGGGCGGACCGGCGGCGGCGCTCCAGACGCTCCAGCACCTCCTGCGCCGGGGCGGCTAAGGACGCCAGCTCCACCATGTGGTCCTTTACCTTGCGGCTGGTCTCCGTCTCCACGGAAACCAGTCCCTTCTTTTTCATCTGATACAGCACCGACGGGATATCCTCCCCCAGTGCGGTGCAGAGGGTCTCCCGCTCCTGCGGGCCGTCGGAGAGCATCCGGCACACCGCCTGCTCCCGTTCCGTAAGGCCCTCCTCCCCTGCCGTGGGGCAGAGGCTCCAGATCTCCCGGTAGCGATACCACACCGCCGCCGGGAGGATGGTGTGCAGGGCATCGTAGAAGGTGCAGAAGTACCGCTGGCGCATCCAGAGGGCCAGCCGTATCTCCTTCTCCGACAGCACCGACTCCTGATCCAGCAGGCTGCGGATGGCCTTCAGGGGCTTGGCAGGCACCTCCTGCCGCAGCTGAAGCACCATGCCCTCGGCGGTGCGGTTGCCCCGCCCGAAGGGTACCGTGACCCGGCAGCCCACGGAGAGCTCCATACCCGACGGCACCAGATAGTCGTAGGGCTTGTCAATGGCGTAGGTAGCCGCCGCCACAGCGACCTTGGCGATCTGCGTCATTGACGGTCCCTCCCTCAGTCTTCCTCGATCTCCGTGTCGATGGTGTGAGCGTCGAACTTGCCCTCAGCCACCTCATGGATGGCCAGCGTCACCGGCTTCTCGTCCAAATGCTGGCCGGTGGCTTCGGCCTCCTCGGCGATCTGGCGGGCCCGGCGGGCCACCACATTCACCATCATATAGCGGTTGGGGATATACTCCGTCAGCTTGTTCATTGCGGGATACAGCATCATAATGATCGACCTTCCTTATCTGCCTTTCGGCTGTAATTTGACTTATTTATGCAGGAGCTGCTCCAGACGCTCCGCCGGGCGGCAGTGCTCGGCGCACAGAATGGCCGCCAGCTCCGTCACCGCCTGCTCCACGGTATCGTTGATGACCAGATAATCGTAACTGCTGGCGGTTTGCAGCTCCACCTTGGCCCGCAGCAGGCGGCTCTGAATGACCTCCTGACTGTCGGTGCCACGGGCGGTGAGCCGCCGCTCCAGCTCCACCCATGAGGGGGGAGCGATGAAGATACGCACCGTCTCCGGCCGCTTGGCGCAGATCTGATTGGCGCCTTGGATCTCGATGTCCAGAATGACGTCCCGACCGTCATCCATGGCACGGTCCACGTACTTCTTGGGAGTACCGTAGAAGTTGCCTACGTACTCGGCATACTCCAGAAACTCGTCCTCCTCCACCATCCGGTGGAACTCCTCCGCCGGGATGAAGTGGTAGTGGACACCGTCCACCTCCCCAGGACGGGGGTCACGGGTGGTGGCGGAAATGGAAAAATACAGGTCCGTCCGCCGATCAAACAGCGCCTTCAGCACGGTGCTCTTGCCCACGCCGGAGGGACCCGATACGATGAATGTCTTGCCCTTTCTCTGCACTTAAGCTTCCTCCTCTGTCAGATCCTCCAGCCGGACGCCCAGCCGGGGCGCCAGCTTCTCCGCCGACAGCGCCGACAGCACCACATGGTCGCTGTCCATGATGAGCACCGACGCCGTTTTTCGGCCATAGGTGGCGTCGATGAGCATCCCGCCGTCCCTTGTCTCCTGAATGAGTCGCTTGATGGGGGCCGAATCCGGGCTTACCACGGCGATGAGCCGCCCGGCGGCAATGAGGTTGCCGAATCCGATGTTTACCAGCTCCATAGAACGCTCCCTTACTCGATGTTCTGCACCTGCTCCCGGATCTTCTCCACCTCGGCCTTCATGTTCACCACGTCCTGCGTAATGGTCAGGTCGCTGCACTTGGAGCCGATGGTGTTGCACTCCCGGTTGATCTCCTGAATGAGGAAATCCAGCTTCCGGCCCACGGGTTCATCCCCCCGCAGCATATCCCGCAGCTGGGACAGGTGGCTGTGCAGGCGCACCGTCTCCTCGTCCACGGCGATCTTGTCGGCAAAGATGGCTGTCTCCGTCAGGATGCGGGCCTCGTCGATGGTGGTGGAGGCCAGCACCTCCCGCATCTTGCTCTCCAGCCGCTCCCGGTAGGCCGACACCGTCTGGGGAGACTGTGCCTCCACACGTGCCACGGTGCGTTCGATGGTATCGGCCCGGCCGGCGATATCCTCCGCCAGCTTCACGCCCTCCACGCTCCGCATCCGGTTATAGGCCGCCAGCGCCGCATCCGTCACCTGACAGATGTCCTCAGCCAGCATCTCCAGATCCTCCTCCGCCTTGGTGACGGAGAGGACGTCCGGGCAGCGGGACAGCTCCACCGGAGTGACCTCTCCCGACAGGCCGAAGGTCTCCTTCAGCTGCAGCAGCGCCTCATAGTAGCTGCGGGCCAGCGGCTCGTTCACCTTCACCACGGACACGTCCGCAGCGGAGGAGTCGATGGTGACGAACACGTCCACCTTACCCCGTGACACCGCCTTCTGGACACGGCCCTTGATGGCATCCTCAGCGAATACATAGGCTCTGGGCAGCTTCACAGTACAGTCCAGATACCGGTTGTTGACGGAACGCACCTCCACGGTGATATCCCGCTTATTTCTGGTTTCTCGCGCCCGGCCATAGCCGGTCATGCTCTTGACCACAGCTTTATCCTCCTTCAAAGGGGATGGGGTCCCCGTTTATATACAACAGAAATAGCCACCGCCGCCCAGCAGATTGCAGCACAGCATGGTACCGCACAGGCGGGTGCAGGGATCGTCGCAGCCGTCGGTGGTGACACGGCTGTATCCGGCGGGGCGGTAGCCGGCGGAGCGGCCCTCCGCCATGGCCAGCGCCTGCCGGTACTCCGGGTTGCCGGGGTCCATCTGCACCGCCGTCTCATAATAGCGCTTGGCCTCGTCCAGCCAGCCCCGCTTGAAGCAGACGGCTCCCTTCAGGAAGTTCCACTCGGCGTTGTGGTCGCTGCGGGCGTTGAGCAGCTCCTCCGCCAGATTCAGGTCCCCCTGACGTATGGCCAGACGGATGCGCTGGATGGCGGGATCATAGCGCCGTAGCCGTTGCCGCCGTAGCCGCCGTAGGAGCCGCCATAGCTGCCGCCGTAGGCTCCGTAGCCATTGCCGGAGGCGCCGCGCTTGCGCTGGTTCTGGATCTCCTCGTAGGCCTCGTTGATCTCCTTCATCTTCTCCTGTGCCAGATCGGCCAGGGGATCATCGTGATAATTATCGGGATGGTACTTTTTGGCCAGATTCCGATAGGCTTTTTTGACTTCCTCGTCTGTGGCGGTGCTGGGGACACCCAGCACCTGATAGGGATCACGCATCGCCGTGTCCTGCCTTTCGTTCAGGGTATTTCTCTCTCCGGGGCCGCTGATGGAAGGTGCCGTTCAAAACGGCGTTTCCCACCTGATACAGCCCCGCATATACCACACTTTCAATGACCGGCTGCCATACGCCGCACTCCAACAGCTCGAAGGCCGCCGCCATCCGCTCCACGGACCGGTCCATGGTCTGGGCCAGCTCCTGACGGCTCTCCTCCGTCAGCTTGCCCTCCTGCACCGAAAATCGCAGGGGCAGCGGATTATAGCTGCCGCTGCGCTGGTCCTTGGCCAGATCGTCCGCTGCGTCCGTCAGGTATATCCAGCGGCCCAGATGGTACAGCAGCTGCGCCAGCACCCGCCGCCGGACAGGATCCGGCTCCTCCTCTGCCGCACCGGCCAGCAGCCGGGCGAAGGTATCCGCCGGGCGGTCAATGGAGGGACAATTCTCCCGCTCCAGCTCCGCCAGTTCTCCCAGACAGCCCTGCACCAGCCGGTCAAAATCCGGCCGCAGGCGGGCGGCCTTGCGGTAGCTGCGGCGGAGAAGCAGGGCATTTGGATCCGCTCCAACAGAAGATAACCGAGACTTACATAAAAAAACTGCGGCTGTGAAGGCCGCAGTTTTTTATAGCTTGCATCAGGCGATTTAGCATAAGAGGTCACTTTTCTTGGGATTAGTTCAGGAAATCCTTCAGCTTTTT
>OLOQ01002563.1_pt1 | contig 14614 bp, 9 predicted proteins | sample 1673101 | NCBI WGS metagenome assembly OLOQ01 (sample SAMEA3136754, study PRJEB25190) | human gut metagenome | biome: human gut; feature: human-associated habitat; material: faeces | place: Austria | collected 2013 | reverse complement strand
CCAAAGTAAAGCAAGAGGACTGAGAACGAGATATAACCCATACCATACCAGTAAAGCGACCAAGGCCGCTGCTGTTCCGGGGGCATATGGAATAAGACCGGTATAAAGTCCAGTGGAAAGAACTTCATGAAATCGAGGTGCTATTCCGAGTTTTCTATAATTATTATTGCTCATTTCGTTATTAAGATAGCGCACCGGTATAGTCCCGATCCGCTATCGGGATATCAATTATTATTTCTTGAACAGTCGGTATATCTCTCTTACCCAGAGGACAAGCGAGGATGCTGCTACAATAATCACGAGATCGAGTGCTCCTGAAGGATTGAAACTCCAGTCAAGGGTATGAAGCATCGGCTCTACATTGAAGAATTCGTATGCAATCTCGGTGATGAACAGCTGGCCGATGACTATGATACCGACAATAGTCCAGAAGCCTTGACTCATTTTCAGTTTGAATACACTTTCGCCGGTCTCGAAGCTGCGGGCATTGAACATATACCAGAAGTGTGTCCAGACGAATATCGAGAACAGAAGTGTTGCCTCGTAGGGAGTCATTTCTGCCGCGGCTCCGATTGTGGTATGGAACATTTGCGGTAAAGAGGTGACTTCTGCATGGTTGAAGAGCCAGTAGAATCCCAGAGTAAGTGCAAAGAATATCAGACCTACGCTACAGAGTTCCCAAAGCATGGGACTTGAAAGGATAGAAGACTCGCGCTTTCTGGGTTTGTCTGACATCACTTTCTGAGAAGGAGGAAGCGATGCGAGTGCCATTGCTCCGAAAGTATCCATGATAAGGTTCACCCAGAGCATCTGAGTAACGGTAAGAGGCGATTCAGTTCCCATGAACGAACCGAACAGCACAAGGAAGCAAGCTGCGACATTGACTGTGAGCTGGAAAAGAAGGAAGCGTTGAATATTCTTGTAGAGTGAGCGACCCCACATCACAGCACGACCGATTGAAGAGAAAGAGTTGTCGATGATGGTGATGTCGGATGCTTCTTTTGCCACGGAAGTACCGTCGCCCATAGAAAGGCCTACATGGGCGGTTTTGAGCGCAGGAGCGTCATTGGTTCCGTCACCTGTCACAGCGACAACTTCGTTGTTGGCTTGGAGTGCCTCCACAAGACGTTTCTTATCCATAGGACGGGCACGGGCGATGATCTTCAGTTCGCCCACACGCTCCTTTAGTTGCTTATCAGAAAGTTCGGCAAATTCCGGACCGGTGATGATATTGCGGTCGGTATCTGTCGCATCGTTCCAAAGACCAATTTGACGACCGATTTCTTTTGCCGTTCCGGGAGTGTCACCGGTCACAATCTTGACCTTGATTCCGGCATCGATAACCTCACTGACCGCGTTGGGCACGTCAATGCGGACAGGATCAGAGATTGCCACAATTCCAAGGAATGTAAGGTTGTTGGCAACGACTTTGCCATCGGCAATAGTAGTATCCTTTTCGCCAAGTTCCTGATATGCGAAGCCGAGGGTACGCATAGCCTGATTCTGGTATTCAAGCAACTGAACATCAATTTCAGTCTTTGTAACCCCACAAGTATTCTTGCACATACCGAATACGATTTCAGGAGCGCCTTTTACATAGAGGATGTTCTTTCCAGTCGCAGATTTTACGACAGTCGCCATGTATTTGCGTTCAGTAGTGAACGGCAGTTCTTCAAGTCGAGTCGCGCCATTGCGGAGATCAATATAATTGGCACCACGCTCTTTGAGCCAAAGAAGCAACGCACCTTCTGTAGGATTGCCAAGCACCTGAGGCTTTTCACCGGAGAGGTCAAGCTGAGCGGTCGAGTTTACGGCAATGCCTTCACAGAGCACTTCGTCAGAGGGTTCACCGAAGAAATTGGTCTTGTAAACCTGCATCTGATTCTGGGTAAGCGTGCCGGTCTTGTCGGTACAGATAACGGTGGTGGCACCCATTGTTTCACAGGCGTGCATCTTGCGTACAAGGTTGTTAGTCTTCAGCATACGGCTCATCGAGTATGCCAATGAGAGTGTTACTGCCATCGGGAGGCCTTCGGGCACAGCAACCACGATAAGAGTAACGGCAACCATCAGGGTCTTGAGTGTGTGCGCTAGCAAGAGAGACCATGTGGCACTATCAGCTCCAGGATTGAGCATAGAGAAAGCACAAATCACCATAGCAAAGAAGATAACAAAGAAGCCTACGATTGTGAGAATACACTTGGCTTTTGACCAGTCTTTAAATTTCTTGATAACAAGCAAGAAGAACAGAGCAACAGGTATTACCAGAGTCCACGCTTGCCATGCGCCCCAACCGAGGAAGTGAATCAACTGACCAACGATTATGAGGCCGGCAAATACATAGCTGACATTTGTAATCCAGTCAGCGAGACCATCAAGTTGTTCGTTGAGGGGGGTCTTGACTGAGTCATCAATCTGTGCTTCCTCAAATACCTTGCCCATTTCGGTAGCATCGCCAACTTTGAGAACGCGCATGACTCCATGACCTTCCATAACCTTTGTCCCACGCATTACATGGTTTGATGGATAAGTTGCATCCTCATCAAAGTGTGCTTTGTCGGTAGTTTTTGCGCAGAGGGGTTCACCTGTAAGTGTCGATTCATCAACACTCAGAGTTACGGCGTCGAGCAGTTCTCCATCGGCAGGAATTTCGTCACCTGTATTGAGAATCACGATGTCACCTACGACCACATCTTTTCGGGGAATAGTAGTCATAGAGCCGTTTCTCATCACCTCAACCAGCTCATCGTCATTTACCTGATTGAGAATCTTAAAGGCTTTATTGGCTTTCTGCTCAAAGATGAAGGCAAGTGTTGTTGCAAGACCGATAGCGACAAAAATGCCGATTGGTTCAAAGAACACTTTCCAGTCCTGCCCAAGTCCGAAAAACTCATAAAATGAGATTCCGATGGACAATACGCCCGCGACCAACAGGATAATAATCAGGGGATCGGAGAATTTATCTAAAAACTCTTTCCACCAAGGGGCTTGTTCGGGAGGTGTCAGAATATTGACGCCATTCTTTTTGCGGCTCTCCAACACTTCTGCGTCGGTCAAGCCAGTATAAGTGTGATTATTTGGCATATAATATCGAAGTATTGTTTAAGAAATAGGGTGAAGAAGTCAAGTAAACTCAACCTCTTCACCCCAAAGGATACTTCAGGCTGCGTTAGAATGCGCCTTCTCGTTTAAGTTCATTAACACGCTGTTGAATAGCGTCGTATTTGTTTCCAAGCCTATTCTTACGCTCTTGTCCAATGCCATACTCGCCACGAATAACTTTTATAGCTTCTGCTTCAACGTCATTGGAAACGACAGATGTAGCATTGTTAGTGGTAACATTATTAGTGGTTTGGGGAGTGGCAGGGGTGGTTCCCGGAGAATTTACAACAGGCTCAGACGGATTAGAACTTTCGTCATTATTGGCGTTTTCTTCTACCGCATCTCCTCCGTACAGAATTTCTGATTCATTGGATACTTCCTCCGTATTTTCTGCCGGTGTTGTTACCTCCTCGATTGTTTCTTCCTCAACTATAGGTTCGGATTCTGTTGATTTTCCGGGGAGTAACCACCAGATCAGAAGAATGATAACAATTATAGCGAGAATCACCCAAAACCACTTGCTCTTCTCTTTTGGTTCGGGGGTCGGTTTAACTAAATTACCCGGAGCTGTTGGTTGATGTTCTGCTGTGGGAGCAACGATGAGTTCATCGTCATCCTTAGTGAGGTCGAACTTACGTTTTCCTCCCTTTGAAATGTCGAAGCCGTGGTCAGTTCCTTTATTTAATTGGAACTTGCTTTTGTCTTGTTTTGCCATAATGAATTAATTTTATTCTTCTGTATACATATCAACAAGAGTCTGCAAACCTCCGTTATAACCATTACCGACTGCTTCAAATTCCCATTCGCCTTCATCATTGATTATAAAGCGAGCGGCAACGAGTGCATCTTCGGATTTATAATCTTTGCTGAGTTCGTAGAAACATAGTGCCTCGCCGGATTCTTCATCGATAACAGTAATCTTGGCGTTTTCAACCTCGCCAAATGTCTCGACATTATCATCATTGGGGACGTATACGGTTGCGGAAATTGCAACTTCTTGCACTTCAGGAGCTATCTTGCTAAGACATATATTGATAGTTTCAATACCTCCTTCCATCTCGTCTTTTGCTCCGAGGACTGCTCCGTCGGCACTCATGGGACGAGTAGAATCAAGATAGTTTTTCTTATTGCCAAATTTGGCGCGATCGAACTTTTCAGTACGATTTACAGAGTTGTAGAATACGAAACCTTCGTCATTAACAATGATTCCGTCAAGGTTCAGAAGCCATGCTTGCGTGTCTAAATCCCCATTTTTCCATGTCAGCTCGACACGGATATTGTCGAGACCAAGACTTTTCGATAGGGCAAATCTATCGCCACCATCGAGTTTTTTGAGGTTGAATTTACCCATAGCTTACTTTATTGGTACATGTCAACAAGGGTTTGAAGACCACCGTCATAGCCCTTACCTATAGCCTCAAACTCCCAGTCTCCATCTTCGTTAAGAACAAGAGCACCAGCAACTACAGCTGTCTCAGATGAGAAGTGCTCTTTGAGATTGTAAGAACAAAGCTCTTCGCCAGTTTCTTCGTTTGTGATAACGATTTGAGGATCGCGAACATTCTTGAATGTTGTTTTACCTTCCTCATCGTAAATGGTTACGCAGAAGACTATTTCTGTGATTTCGGGGCGAACCTTGGAAAGGTCAACGTGCATGGTTTCGCCGGCTTCCTCGCCGCCATCATCCTCTCCATCACCAAGGTCATCAGCGGAACCCACTACTGAGCCATCGAAGCTGACAGGGACGGTGTTGTCACGCCAGTTCTTCTTACTTCCGAATTTAGTGCGGTCATAAGCTTCGGAGCGGTTGTTTGACTTGTAGTAAACGAAGTCGGCGTCTTCTGTTATCACGCCATCATCGTTAAGGAGGAACGCAGATGCGTCAAGATCTGCGCCCGATTTCCAATTCAGATCTACCTGAATTGCTGAGAGCTCGTCACCCTTACCGAGTGAGAATTTTTCTCCTTTTGAAAGATCGAATTTTTTTGCCATTGTTGTTTATATTATTTGATTAAATTTTTCGGTAGTCTGCAAGTAAATTTTTGTATTCGGAAGAATTGACACCTGCTTTTTCGCATAAATCTATGTATTCTTCAATCTCTTTGATGATACGGGCAATTTGTTCGCGATTTCTTGATTTTTTATATTCTTCTATAGAGGCTTTCCTTAATTCCACGCCTTTTTGAGAACGTATTATGTCAGAAAGTATACGAGCCATAACATTATTGTTTTGGTTTCTATACCAATCGCGAGCTTCTTTGAGTTTACCCTGTGCTATTAAAGAATCTCCTTCGTTTTTCTTTTCACCAGCGGATTCTTTATCTTGCTTAGCCTGATTGTGAATTTTTCCACCAATAACGCGCCAGTCACCATTTCCGTTAGCCGCAGAAGCAACCCAAACCCATTTGCCGTTAGGGTGAATGTCACCATCATTATGCTTGGATTTAGATTGTTTAGGTTCATTATCGGCAATCAATAAAAGTTCATTTTGAACGGAGCTAATCAGACTGTCTGTTCCTGGCTCTTTTTGTAAAGTATTGAGAAAACTTTGAAGAATGGAACGGGCATCCGATAAATTTCCTGACCTAATTTTCCCTTTCGCTGTAGCCTTAACCTCTCGCCATTGCCGGTCAAATGATTTAATTAAATCATGGTTGATAACAACAGGTTCAGGCGCAAGATTGTATTTAGAAATCTCGTTAGAAATTTCAGAAATTACATTATCTACACCTGAAATACTTTGACATTCGGAAAGAAAGTCCTTAAGCATCTGTATAGCCACCTCGGTTTGTCCGCCGCGCTTCTTTCCATTAGCTTCGGCCTTGACACGTCTCCATTTTTTTGAAATTTCTTTAATTTTCACCTGATTGTCGTTATCCTGTGGAGGATTAACAATAATAGGTGGCTCTATGATTATTTGTTCGGCCTCTAAAGCAGGTGTAACTTCGGAGATAATTAGACTCATCGTATTATCTCGAAGTTTTTTGTCTGTTTTTATTGTCTTTGAAAAACCGGGACTTAGGTTCTGTTCAAAGTAAGAGTTGCCTGCAACAATTCCACGTAAGAGAAGAAGTATTCGTGAACGGTTTGTTATTCCATTCTCTCTAAGGAATTGTTCCAAGGTGTCCTTTATAGATACTCCGTCAGAATTCTGAATATAATCAATAGTGTTGCGGTTAAGGCTATAGTGGTATTGTTGTCCATCAGACAATAAGATCATATCGTTGACTAATGGTAACGAAGAACTTAGAAAGTCGGAAGCTGCTTTACTTATAGCATCTTCTTCATTGGATCTTTGAAGCCATGGGTTTTGTCCGATAACTCTATCCCATATCATTTTTTCGACATACTTCTTTCGAGGGTCAATGCCTAAGTTCTCGAAACTTCTTACAATCGGTGCTGTATCATTATTTACACTGAATATAGAGAATGTCAGATCAGTACCTTCCGCCCATGCGACCACCACCTTGTCGCAAACATATTCGTTAGATAAGGATTCGTTGATGTATTTATTTATATATCGGTCATAATCAACTACTCGAACTCGATTATATCCGCTATCCTTAAAAAGGCCTTGTAGTAAGGCTCTTTCGTTAGGTTTTATATCCGACTCACATACAAGCGTGAGAGACATATTAGCCCGATTGTCGCTCAAAGAGCCAAATCTATTAAACAAGACATGACGGAAAAAATCTCGAAAAATAGATTCGGATGCATCTAGCAATAGATTCCTAATTGGACGAGTTTGACCTCCAATAGTATATGTGCTATCCTCCACTAATCGTTCAAAGTAATTATCGAAAGCGTTAGTGGTTCCAGAATGGGCTGCACGGACAGCATCATCTCCAATTACAATACCTGTATCGGAGCAATAGAAAGCCAAAGGTGCTGGCCAATTCCCATTAGGAAGCGATACAAGTTTGTTCTCACCATCGCGTTGCCAGTATTCAAAGGAAATGCGATGGTGAGATATGGATATGATTATTTTATAGCTGTCTCCGTTCATCTTAATAGTCTCAACAACGTGTTGTCATAGAATTTCATACCCTCAAGGATAATGATAGGAGCAACGAAGCTGAAAGGTTTACCGCCCTCCTGTGCTTCTCGTCTTGCCGAACGGAATTCCGGCATATTCTGTACATAACCCGAAATGTTCATATCACGACAGGCGGCCTCAAGCTCGGCTGGATTAACCGACCAATTAAAGAGTTGGCGAGCGGCTTGATAGAAGAAGCTACAAAATTCAGTGAATTTATCGGCTTGAGATTTAGTGTTATCGGCACGAAGACGTACACCAATTTGGCCAAGCATCGCAGGAGTAATGGAGTTGGTAAACTCTATTGGCCGTGGTATCATATCGTTACCTGTAAGCTCGAATCCAGACTCTCCGATAATCTCGGAGGGTTGTTGATTGCGAGGTCGCTGTAGAATGGTATCTCCCTTGGCTAAACCTTTCGATACTTCATATTTGATATTAGTATCGTGAAGTTGAGGTAGTTCAATAAGTTGCCATCCAGCGAGGGTTTCCATCAGATGTGTTTTGCCATAACCCATCACAAACATTTGTCCATAATATTGCTTGGCTGCTCCGGCATTAATGGTATTAAGCCACTGGAAAAGTCGAGATCCCTTACCGGCAAAAGTAACACGAACATTTGGTTTGCGACGAGCCGGCCATTCGGTCTCCGGAGTCTTATTAAGATCATCAATAAGTTTGTGTGCGACTTGCCCGGCATAGAACATCAAAAGCCCCGTTACATACATGTTAACACACATGAGCTGTGGACAATCAGCTGCAATGCGCTGATATAGATGTTCCAGTTGATTATCGCTAAGACGATTAACGATTTGATCGAAGAAGTATGGCGCTGTATGCTCATTGTATGTGTCATTGCCGAAATTAAGCCCAACCATTTGGATTTTGTATTCGGCACAAATGGAGCTTAAAACCTTCTTGAACTGAGGGAATTTTGCAACAGATTGTGACACACGTTGAGCGGCAAAACGCAATGAGTTTTGCTTAATCATAGTGACTCCATTCTTAAGGTAGAATAAAGCCGATATATCGGTGGTGCTACCACCGACATCAAAGCAAAGATTTAAGACGTTGGTTTCTGTGCCATATTTCACCGAAATGAAATTGGCAACTGCTTCCGCTTCTGATAGGCTTGGATTTGAATTTGCATTCGTCATCGTGTATAGAGGCTCCGGATCATACGACACCTCTTTGTCCGGGTTATCCGGCATAAAATCCTCAGACGAAATTTCTTCGGCAGGAGCTTTGTTTTCTTTTGCACCAAATCCAGCATTATCACCGAAAGAGTTGTCACTGCCAAAATCTCCGCCGAAACTGCCTCCGAAGCCCGAGGAACCATTACCTCCAAAACCGCCCTCGAAGGAAGAATCTTGACTGCCGAAGCCGCCTCCGAAACCGCCACCAAAACCACTTTCGGAACCGGTTGATGTCTGCCCAACTGTACCAAACGTCCCGGTACCAATATCGGTCCCTAACGAACGGGTATCAGTGTAGCGGCTAACATTTAACTCGTATCTTTCGCCGTTTTCTTTTAAAACCGGTGAAATCGTTTTTAGCGTCTCCCAAATACTCTGATATGAATACAGAAGTTGTCCCGCCATTGCAGATGGATAAGACCATTTTATGCTATTAGGTACGAAACCCTGGGCAAACAGCGTAGCATAAACTTGAAGCATAAGAGTCCGCAAGAATGCACTCTTATGTGCTTTGTCATCATCAGTGTCCTCCCATTTCATATTATGAATTTGGGTAACTTCTCCAACACCATTAGGATAGAACAAAGTGATTTTATTCTTTTCGGAATTAGAGAACGGAAGATTATCAGCAAAACTTGGGAAACCACCTACAACTTCACGCTCGTTCCTCATTTTGAGTGTTTCGCCAGTTTTAAGTGCAGGCAAGCGACGATTATCATGAATAGTCAACACGCTCTTGATAGCGTTTGACATAACGCTCGGACCTGCACCTTGAAAAAAGAACACTTGATTCTCACGAGGAAACAACGGCTTCCCAGGGAGTTCATTCCCCATTAGTGAAACACGCTGATTCCCAAACGAAAATCCTTGTTCCTGAGTGCTGTCGCTCGAATATGCGATTGATGTATTGGTACTTCCAAAGTCAATTCCCAAATGTACAGGATTCAACGAAGAGTGAGCACCGGGGCGCATCCAATCATGAGGTAAGTTCGCGCCTTGAGCAGAACTATAGTTTATGAGGAGATAACCACCTTCGTTGCCGGTTGGAGAAAGAAGTCTAACTCCTTTGAACGGCTTGTTTGAGCGATATATTTCGTATTTGTAAGGGTTGTCTGCAACTGCTTCATCAGAAAGAACCAATAGCTCCGACTTGACAACATTGTCGGGCGCAACAATTCTTCCGTCACGACTTAATAGAACAGGAGCTTGCTCTCTATCAATGACAATTCGGAAATAATCGCCTTGCATATCACCGACGAATGGGAAAGCACGATATGACGTACTGGTACCGTTGTGAGGCAGTTCGTTATACATAAAGTATGCATCCCATTGTGGAGAAACGAAATTTGGCCAAATTAAAATATCCTTATTTTTGATTTCTCCATCGGAAGTATATACTTTCTTGAACTGTCTACGTATGCCGGAGTCAGTAACCAAAGTAAGGATTACTTCAAGGTTATCTGTGCGCACAGACGGGTCATATGTCGCTTTAAGAGTTGATGCAATGGCACTTGATGAACCGGACATTCCAACCAAGGTGGCAACATTTTTCCCAAAAACGTTTAAGCCTTGAGCACTTAAGGGAAGTGCAAAATATGCTTTATCTTGCATCCCCTTGACATCGGCTGTCAGAACAAGAATTGGTAGATTCTTAAATTCTGTCGCACTAACATTTAAGTCAAGTTTGGCGATATGAGCATTATCTTCGAGCAAAAGATTTTTTGGATCGAACTCTACACCTCCGTTCATTTCTGTTTCCGAAATGACACCTTCAACGCCATTGAGAATATCCTTATGACAGAACAGTTTCTCGAAAGGTCCACCAAAAGCAGCACTCACAGGAGGTGTACTGCCAATAGAAAGTTCAAATCCATCTCGTGCAGCACGTTCTTCAATTTCTTGTTTCCAAGAGTTGAGTAAAGTACGTATTGAGATATAATTAACACCCTCTCCGGCAGGAAGCGACTTATAATATTCCTCTGCTTCGCCTAATCCTTGGAGGATATGACTAACATAGGCATGTAAGGTCGCTACTTGTATGGGTTTCATTGATGACTTTAAAGGGTCAATGAATTTACCCGTTAAGACATCAATCCATGGGCGTTCATCTGAAGCATCACATTTGTAGCCTGTGGATGTGAATAATAACGATTCAGGTGCCGTGGCACCGACAACCGTGTTTCTATATTTTATTACGTTAATAAACGGAGTCGCTGTCTGATTGTCGGTAAGATTTTGGTCGCACCAACGATTTCTTCGGCGAAGGAGCATATTTCCAAATGCACCTTTAGGCTCGTAAACATTATTTGTTTTTGCGACATCTTTACCATCGCTGTATGAGAGTTCGATTTTCCTTACACTAATATGTGCATAATCGAGTGCCATACAGGCAATAAGGCCTTTCCATTCATCAACTAATTGACTATAATAGCCAACAAGATTATTTGGGGTTTTATCACCTCCACTTGTCGCAACATGGTCAAGCGCTGTTTTGAACAAGTCAACGCGAGCGAAAGCAGTCGGTATGCCGGACACAAGTTGACCGACATTTGTATGTTTGCTTAATTGTGGTGTGATTATATTTTTGATGAACACAGAGGTATTGCCCAACTCCTTCCATTTATTGAGATCACCGGAAGGAATGGCTGATGTGTTCACATCTATTGTAAGCGATTTTTCTGCCATAGTTATTCGTTAAAATGTTGAGCAATAGCAACCGCGTTATACATTTGTGCGAGAAACTCCTCTTTAAGAGTTGTTGCTTGTGCCTCATCGGGGATTGTATCTTCACTCTTGAGTAGGCTTATAAGTGTATTGAAGCGCCTGTCAGATGAAGAATTAAGCACAGCTACACCTGATTTGTCCCAGTGATGAGCTTCATCTGCGAAGATGGTTCCGGGGTCAATGTTATGTAGACCGTTGATGTCTGTAATAAATGCTTCAGGAGCAAAAATAAATTTCCCGGCGCCTACTGATTTGAATACTTGGTATATCCACCCGAATACGACGCTGCTCTTAACGAATTTGTATCCAAATTCCTTGAGATACTCGTCTATCTCGGCGCATTGCGCATCAGAAAGTTCGTTGAAATTAGTGAATTTTGCAGAGTCGAGATAATTAAGCAACTGAGCGGTTCCACAGGTGCCTTCGTGCGCACCTTCAAATTTTGACAAGATTATGTGAGCCAAGGACAGTAAGGCTCCGAGTTTATTCTCGAATATTTCACCGCGTTCAGACCCCACAAAACTTGCTCCTGACAACTGCATATTGCCATTGTCATCGACTGCAACTGTTCTAAAATCGTACTCGGCTTCGCCTATTTTTTCAAGCTTTGCACGATCTTCGTTAAAGAAGTCATATGCAGCAACTGCACACATCAACTCTGCAACATGACAATCGTTTCGCTGTTCATGCCCTCCTGTAACCACATTCCCGGCTTTACCATCTGAATAGTTTATTTTTAAACTGCTCGGCCAGCCAATGTGGTACATTCGCTTATAAGTCTTCTTTACGGTTGTATCATCATTATAGAAACTTAAAGCTGCTTGAGAGTTTAGAGCAAAATTATTGGCGTCAGCAATGATTTTATCTATAGTCAGTTGCTGAGTTGTCGGCGTTTTGAATGTGAAGTAGTCGGTTAAAAGAGTAGATCCGAAAAGAACTTTTTTCAGGTTTAACTCATTGTTACCGCCTGTAAGGATTTTAAGGGCTTCACTTATTGCGATAGGTATTACTGGTATAGATGAAGCACCGGTTCCTCCAAATACACTTCCGAAAACAAATACTCGTGTGGTTGCAGCGTGTTTATTGATTAGCTCAAGATATCTGGCAAGTTCTTTCTCTTGTGTCTTTACAGCATCTCCGCCTTTTTTGGCGTTTATTGCAGCTTCAATTATACCATGATACATTAGCATTGAGCCAAGATGAGTTTGTGCTCTGTATCCGTGATCAAGTTTGAATTGTTGAACTGAATCTCGTTCAAACAGGAGGTCTGAAAGATCTTGGTTGTCTTGCCGCTGTTCGTCGGTAAGATTTTTAGTTGATGCTAGAGCGTGGAGGGTCTGCCTATTCGGTGTAGAATAGTCAGTAAAAAATCTATATAGGTTCAACTTGGCGGAGAAGAACGTATTACTGCGTTGTTCTCCACCCTGGTTCGATGCGTCGTTTGTTTTAACTTTGTTGTAGAGACCTATAAGACTCTCGACTCGATCCTTATTACCATTATTTTGGTCGGTGTCAAGAGTAAGAATCTCAATAGTATGGTTATCGAATAGTCCGGCCGCACATAAATGCACAAAAGATTCGAGGCACCTCATTCCGGTACCACCGATAGCTATCAGGAATAGTTTATCGTTCATTTATTTCTCCTTATGCGTTTAGAACCACGTACCAACCTTAGAGTTTGGGAAAAGTTTGCTGACAACAAAACCGACGAGAATGTAAACGACAACACAAACACCGGCAGCTATTCCTGAATGCATGAAGTAATCGCTCTGTATGCTCGGAACGGTTATGCCTTTACCGATGATGAAGTTGATTATAAATCCAACGACACCAGTTGCAACACAGAGTACCCAAAACCAAATTCTGCGAGTTGTGGTACCGGGATTGTTTGGTTTAAACAGTATAAGATTTGAGATTATCACGGCGAGCAGAAAAAATGCCACCATGATTACGATTGCCCACATATAGGCAGATGTGATTGATACTTGTTCCATATGATATTTTTATTTATTCAGAAATGGTTTTTATATAATATGTGTAAAGAATACGACCCTGAGGATTTGATGAACCAGCGGTCAATGTTTCTTTGATAGAATTAGCTAACGATGGATTCCCTGTCCAGCCAAAGAAGTTGTTTACTTCAGCTATATTTGGAGTGGCTTTAGAAATGACAATGTTGGCCCTAAATAGATTTATAGGATTGATGCCCCCGATAAATTCGCCATTAAACTGACTATCGAAATCAACCGTTATTTCCTTCCAGCCAATAGGCAAATCTTTAACATCATGCATTGATGCTGCTAGGAACATATTAACTTCGGGCTTATCAATTCGTTCTATTTCTTCTATTTTTATTGAATCTCCTTTCGCTGAAATTGTCATCATGGTTTCTCCCATATCAAATACACGGACTTCAATATTTTCAATATTGAACCCGTTTTGAGCTCCGAAGTCAATATACAGGTCACTTAACAGGTGGTCATATTTGATATTTTCTGGAATTCCTGATTCCTGCATGCGTTTTGCATTAGCAATGGCATCAGCCCAATTTACACCAAGCGGATAATATTCTGCGTATGCGCCAAGAGATATGTCTAAGGGTGCGAACTGGCCGGGAGCTCCATTTTCAGTGGCATAAGGTTTGGCGTAACTTATGTAGTCATTGGTGCCTCCATTTTCCATTACAGCTGTCACAACATCGACACCCTTGTCATTATGGTAGTTGCCACCTTGTTTTAGGGATATATACTGCGTACTGGTGGGATAAGCAAAATTACGACCTCCGAGAACGTACCTCTGAGTATTCGGAGCTGTCAAACTAACTGCGTTTGCGACTAATGAATTCAACCGGTTGGCATTATCATCAAATACAGCCAGGAACATATGCTTGGCTTTCCCTTTTTCCACAAAGTCCCATTTGTAAAAGGTGATGTTATTACCATTAGCAAGCCATGCAATGAAACATTCTTTTGCGTAAGCGGCTTGTTCTATAACCTGCCCCTTATATTCTTCAAAATCAGTCATAAGGAGTGCTGGTTGATTCTCAGATACTATTCTTTTCAATGTGGCTTCAATCGGAGCTTTTTGTTTATCATAGCTGCTCGGACTGAGCATATAATTATAAAGTTGTGTATGAGAATAATCCAATGGAGTTATTTTCTCATCAGCTAATCCATAAAACTTGATGGCTTGGTTTGCTGCAAGTTTGTTTATAATTGCTTGAAGTATCTCCTTACTTTCAGGCGTAGAGTATGCGTAATTCATGCCGTCTGACATATCAACATACACCGATGCTCCATCATTCAGCAAATGCACGTTCTGAGTCATATCAACGTACTTGTCAAGCTGGGAACGTTGAAATATATATGAAGGAGTTCTTGTCAGAAACCAGACTAAGAGACCAATGAATGCTATTGCACAGATTGAGCCTCCAATGATTAAAAATCTTGAAGATGAACTATCCTTTTTCCCATTGCGTGAGCGGCGAGTTGGAGTTGTATGGGGTCAGCGGATTTTTCCGGTTGGCGGGAGGGGGTGTCAAGAGTATAGTGCTATC
>OLOQ01002556.1_pt1 | contig 14643 bp, 11 predicted proteins | sample 1673101 | NCBI WGS metagenome assembly OLOQ01 (sample SAMEA3136754, study PRJEB25190) | human gut metagenome | biome: human gut; feature: human-associated habitat; material: faeces | place: Austria | collected 2013 | reverse complement strand
GGGGCAAGAACTTCCGCTTCACCCTCACCACCAACGGCATGCTCATCGACGACGACGTGATTGACTTTGCCAACCGGGAGATGAGCAACGTGGTGCTCTCTTTGGACGGGCGCAAGGAAATCAACGACCGCACCCGGGTGGACTACGCGGGCAACGGCAGCTACGACCGCATTGTGCCCAAGTTCCAAAAGCTGGTGGCGGCCCGGGGCGGGAAGGACTATTACATGCGGGGCACCTTCACCCACGCCAACCCGGACTTCACCAAGGACTTGTTCCACATGGCGGACGACCTGGGCTTTACCGAGCTGAGCATGGAGCCGGTGGTGTGCGCCCCCGACGACCCCGCCGCCCTGACGCCGGAGGACATTGCGATTGTAAAGGAGCAGTACGAAATCCTGGCCAAGGACATGCTCCGCCGGGAGAAAGAGGGCCATCCCATCACCTTCTACCACTACATGCTGGATTTGACCGGCGGCCCCTGCGTGTACAAGCGCATCTCCGGCTGCGGCTCCGGCACGGAGTACATGGCCGTCACCCCCTGGGGCGACCTGTACCCCTGCCACCAGTTTGTGGGCGAGGAGGCCTACAAGCTGGGCGACGTTTGGAACGGCGTGACCAACACCGCCCTGCGGGAGGAGTTCCGCGCCTGCAACGCCTACGCCCGGCCCGACTGCGCCGGCTGCTGGGCCAAGCTGTACTGCTCCGGCGGCTGCGCGGCCAACGCCTACCACGCCACCGGCACCATCCGAGGCGTCTACGAGGCGGGCTGCGAGCTGTTCCGCAAGCGCATTGAGTGCGCCATCATGATGAAGGCCGCCCAGGAGGCCGGCCAGTGAACACACCGGTAGCGGACTTTGTCCAGCGCTACGCCAAGGCGGGCACGGCCCGGCTGCACATGCCCGGCCACAAGGGCCGCTGCTTTTTGGGCTGCGAGCCCTGGGACATCACGGAAATCCACGGGGCGGACGCCCTCTACGAGGCCGAGGGCATCCTGGCGGAGAGCGAGCAAAACGCCGCCGCCCTGTTCGGCAGCCAGCGCACCTGCTACTCCACCGAGGGCTCCAGCCAGTGCATCCGGGCCATGCTGTACCTGGCGGTGGCGGCCAGCGGCTCCCACACCGTGGTGGCGGCGCGGAATGTCCACCGGGCCTTTGTCTCCGCCGCCGCTCTGCTGGATTTGGAAATCCGCTGGCTGTGGCCGGAGGAAAGCCGCTCTTTGTGCGGGTGCCCCATCTCCCCCGCCCAGCTGGAGGAGACCTTACACAGCCTGCCGGAGCCTCCGGCGGCGGTGTACCTCACCAGCCCGGACTATCTGGGCGGCATGGCGGAAATCCCCGCTTTGGCCCAGATATGCCACCAGCACGGCACCTTGCTGCTGGTGGACAACGCCCACGGGGCCTATCTGCGGTTTTTGCAGCCCTCTCTCCACCCCCTGGATTTGGGCGCCGATTTGTGCTGCGATTCCGCCCACAAGACCCTGCCGGTGCTCACCGGCGGGGCGTATCTGCACCTCTCCCCCACCGCCCCGGCACAGCTGGCGCCGCTGGCCAAGTCCGCCCTGGGGCTGTTTGGCTCCACCAGCCCTTCTTATTTGACGCTGGCCTCTTTGGATTTGTGCAACCGCTACCTGGCGGAGGGCTACCCCCAGCGCCTGGCGGAGGCCGTCGAACGCTTGGCGGAGCTTCGGGAAAGGCTCACCGCCGCAGGCTGGCGGGTGGAGCCCAGCGACCCTTTGCGGGTGACAGTGGCCGCTCCCCGCGGGGTGACAGGCCAAGAGCTGGCCGGGCAGCTGCGGCGCCAGGGCGTGGAGTGCGAGTACGCCGACCGGGACTTCCTGGTGCTGATGGCCACCCCGGAGAACACCCCGGAGGAATTGGCCCAGGCGGCCGCGGCCCTGGGGCAGTGCCCCGGGGAGGCGAATCCCCCCCAGCTGCCCCTGGCCCGGGGGGAGCGCGCCTGCTCCATCCGCCAGGCGGCCTTTGCCCCCCGGGAAACCGTGGATGCCGCCCACTCCCTGGGACGGGTTTGCGGCCTGCCCACGGTGGGCTGCCCGCCGGCCATCCCCATTGCCGTTTCGGGGGAGCGCATCACCCCCGAGGCCCTGGCGCTGTTCGCCTACTACGGCATAGAGCAGGTCGAGGTGCTGGCATAGAGTTCCTGGTTGGACCAGAAATAGAAAAAACTCCCGAAAGGCGTTGGGGCCTTCCGGGAGTTTTTTTCCTATATCCAGCCATCACTGGGAGCGGCTAGCCGCAGCTCCCTTTTCTCATGCTGTTTTCATCCTCGCGGGGAGTGGGCTCACGGTCCAGGAGCCTGGTGGGTTTCGCTATCCTCGTCGGTGGTGAGGCGGGAAGTTTCCTCAGAAGAACTGCTGCTCTCCTGGGAGGAGTCGCTGGAGGAACCGCTCCCGGTGCCGGAGGAACTGCTGTCCTGGGAAGAAGAGGACTCCCCCTCGCTGGAAGAACTGTCCTCGGGGGGCGTGGCGGGCTCGGAGGGCTCCTCGCTGGAAGAACTCTCCTCCTGGGAGGAAGAGGATTCCTCGTCCGGGTCCTCGGGCTGCTCCTCCTTGGGCGGCAGCTGCTCCAGCAGGAGCACGTACTTGGTGAACACGGTGGCGGCCTCGCAGCGGATGGTGTTGTCCGTGGGGTTGAAGTAGCTGCGCTCGTCGCCGGAAATCAAGCTGTGATCGTAGCAGTTGTACACGGCTTCCTTGGCCCAGGAGGAGATTTCCTCGTCGTCGGGGAAGGTGAAATCCACAGGCTCGGGCTGGGCGTCGGTGATGAGGTGGCGGTAGTTCTCCAGCACCACGCACATCTCCTCCCGGGTGATGTTGGCGCCGGGCCGGAAGTTGCCGTCCTCATAGCCGGCCACCACGCCCATCTCCGAGGCCCAGGCCACGGCGTTGGTGTACCACTTCCCGGCGGGCACGTCGCGGAAGGTCAGCTCGGCGGGGGTGTAGTCCTCGGGGGCCACGGCGTTGTAGAGCACCTGGACAAACTGGGCCCGGGTGATGTCCGCGTTGGGATTGAAGAAGCCCTTTTCGTCCCCCACAAACAAGCCCATATCCGCGGCGCTCTCCACATAGCTATAGTACCAGGCGCTGCGCTTTACATCGGGGAACCGCAGGGGGTCGTAGCCGCCCTCCACATACACGTAGGCCTGGGGATTCTTCGAGGGGTACCGGAAGGTGACAGAGTTCAGCTGGCTGTCCTCAATCCAGATATTGCGCTCCACGTGGTCGGGCTGCTTGTTGAAAGCCACCCCATCCACCAGCGTCTGGGAACCCACCAGGAAGTAGCTGTGGCTGCCGGCGTCGCCGGTGTCGTCCCAGGTCAGGTCCAGGTTGTACCAGTCGCCGTCGTCCATCTTGATGTTGTTCCACATGTGGTTCTCGCTGATGGCCAAGGTGGAGGGGATTTCCAGCAAATCGCAGACCACTTTCACGGCCTTGGCGTAGCCGTCGCACACAGGCTCGTAGGCGTCCCCCGCCACCAGGCAGCTGTAGGCCTGGTGGGAGAGGTTCTCCGCGGTGCTGTCCGCGGGCTCTTTATTATAGGTGCTCTGGGCCGCCAGCAGGTCGTGGACCTGCATCACCTGCTCGTAGAGGTCGGCGTCCCGGTCCACCTTATCGGCGATGGCCTGGGCGCTGGCCATCTGCTGGTCGTACATCTCCTGCTCCTGGCCGCCGTAGTTCAGGCGGAAGCCAAAGAGAATCTCCCGGGTGGCCACGGAGCCGCCGCTGGTGCTCTCCACATAGATGCCGTAGCGCATGTCCGAAAGCCACAGGGCGTCCGCTTTGTCATAGCGCAGGGCGGTGATGGCGGCGCAGATGTCGGTGTACAGCTGGCGGTACAGCGGCTCGGAGGAGGCGCTGGGGGTAAACACCTGGTTGAGGATATACCCGGTCATGCCCAGGCCGTAGAACTCGTCCACCCCCACACGCACCTGCTTGTAGCCTTGGTTCTCCGAGGCGGTGAGGATTTGGCTTAAGGGGATGGCGGCCAAAGCGTCGTAGCAGGCCTTTTGGCGGGCTGTCAGCTGGCCGTAGAAGGAGCCGTCGTCATAGGAGCCCAGAGGCGCGGAAAAGGTCTGGGCCGCCGTGCGGCCTGCCTCCCCGCCGCCCAGGGTATCCTGGGTTTCCCGCAGGGCGTAGCTCTCGTCCCCGTCGCCCCACTGGTAGACAAAGCCCTCTTGGGGAGCGGGCTCCTCCCCGGCGGGCTCTTGGGCCAGCGCCCCTATGGGCAGCGACGCCGCCAAGAGCAGCCCTGCCAGCAGCAGGCTGCCCCATTTCTTCCCAATCTTTTTCATCACCAAAACCCCTTTCTTCCACCCAGGGCCGCGCCCCGGGAACCAGTTTCATCTTACAATTATCCCCGAATCCGGCGGCAATGTCAATCCCCCCGCGACAAGCTTTTTTGCCGGAGCATGGGAAACAAAATCTTCCAATTTCCCGCCCGGGGTTGCATTATGTAAAATAACGTGGTATAATGTAACCAATTTGTAACCTATAAAACCCACTGCACTGCGCTGAAAACTGGGGCCGCCATGGACAATCACTCCTTCACGGCCCCTTTTACTTTAGGAGGTATTCCCTTGACTATGTATAGAGCGAAACACCTGGCAAAACAGGGCCGAAGGCCTTTGTGCGTCCTGCTGGCGCTGGTCGTGCTGGCCACCGTTTTTACCACGCTTCGCCTGCCCGCCCAAGCGGCCGGCGCCCCCACCTCTTTGGGCCTGGCAGAGCACGGCCTGATGGCCTACCGGGACAACTGGCAGTATGTCTACGGCGGCAAGGGCGCGGACACCGACGGCGACGGCCTGCGGGAATCGGACTGCGCCGGGCTTATCTACGCCTACTTCAGCGACCAGGGCGCCCTTGAAAACTGCCAGGGGGGCGTGTCCTCCCAGGTGCGGGTCAACTGCGTGTTCTCCGGGGACCTTGACGAGCTGTACGGCATCCCCCGCATCCACGGCCTGGTGGTGACGGTGCCCAACTACAACGGCGACACCACCTACAGCCACATCGGCATCTACCTGGGCAACAACATGGCGGCGGACAACAGCGACTACGGCACTAACATGCGCTACGGCCCCGTGGTGGACGGCGGCCGGGGCTGGACCGCCTGGCACGTGTTTGACAACGGCCTGGTGTACCCCTCCAACGGCTGGTATGAATTTGACGGCGCCCTGTACCACTACAGCAACTGCCAGTACGACGTGGACACTGTGGTGGACGGCATCACCATCGGCAGCGACGGCATTGCCCTGGCGGCCAATGGGTCCCAGCTGGTTCCCGGCGCCGAGGGCTCCCCGGCTTTGAGCAGCGAGTACGTCTCCGCCGCCACCGTGGCCGACGCCCTGCGCTCTTTGGGCTACGACGGTGAGGACAACACCCAGGACATTATAGACGGCGGGGACGACGTCCCCTCGGACAGCGAGTTTAACGGCCTGGTCACCGGCAACGGCGTGCGGCTGCGCAGCGAACCCACCACCTCCTCCGATACCGTGGCCACCTTGTACCGCGACACCCAGGTGAAGGTGATGGAAACTGTCACCGGCCAGGAAATCACCGCCGAGGGCATCATCAGCGACCAGTGGTACCATGTGGAGACCGCCTCCGGCTCCATTGGCTATGTCAGCTCCATCTACGTAAAGATGGAATCCCCCTTGGCGTCCCCCACTTTCTCTGTGGAGGACGGGCGGCTGCTCATCTCCGCCCCGGAGAACTGTGACATCCGCTACACCACCGACGGCACCCATCCCACCGCGGACAGCTCTTTGTACACGGGCCCCTTGGCCCTCTCCGGCACCTACCGCGCCGTGGCCATTCAGGACGATTGGACAAGCCCCATGGCAACCGTCACCTTTGCCGGCGGCTCCCTGTTTACGGACTTCACCAGCGACGACTGGTACTTTGACTATGTGGACGACGCTGTTTCTTTGGGGCTGTTCTCCGGCCGGGGCAACGAGTTTGACCCCACCCAGACCATCACCCGGGCGGAATTCGCCGCGGCCCTGGCCAACCTGGCTGGGGTGGACACCGCCGCCTACGCCGGGGACAGCGATTTCAGCGACATCAACGGCCAGTGGTACTCCGGCGCTGTAAACTGGGTGGCCGCTATGGGCTACATGAGCGGCATGGGCGATGGTTCCTTTGGAGCGGCCAACCCCATCACCCGGGAGCAGATTTGCGTCACCCTGGCCAACTACGCCGGGCTGACCTACAGCGGCAATTCCGAGGCTTTCAGCGATGACAGCTCCATTGCCTCCTGGGCCAAAAACGCTGTGTACGCCTGCCGGGAGCGGGGGCTCATCAGCGGCATGGGCAACAACACCTTTGCCCCCAAGGACAACGCCCAGCGGGCACAGGCCTGTGTTATCATCCTGAACGCCTACAACCAGGGCCTGTAATTCTAGAAACGAACATAGAAAAGGCATCTAAGCCAAGGCTTAATAGTGATAAGGTACTATTTAGCTTTGCGAGGGGCAGAGAACGGTGTGACCGCAATGGTCACGCCGTTTTTCTGCGTCCAGGGGTAGATTTCGCAACAACAGGCTCGGAAATCACAGGAATCTCTACGTCATCCACGAAGTTGAAGTAGATTTTTACCTTCTGTACCCGCTTGCCACTGGATTTGTCTGGCGCAAACACCTCAATCTTCTTGATATACTCATTGACTATCGTAGGTGTCAATTCCGGCACATCCACATACTTCTGAGTCAGGGCGACAAAGGCATCCACATCCGCACTCATGGTTTCCTGCGTTTCCAGCCATTCTTCCGTCACTTCGATTTCGAGCTTTAACCGTTCCTGTTCTGCCTCGTAATCGGCGGTCATTTTCTTGTACCGCTCCTTGCTCAGATCACCCAGGACAAAGTCCTCATAAAGTCGGGACAGAAGAACATCCAGGTCAGCCAGCCGTTTCTTGGCCTGCTCCACTCGCTTCCGATCTTCACGGATGTTGCGTTCCTGATCGGAGCGGCGGCATTGCAGCCACTCCTCCTGAAAACTCTCCACATCCTGCCGGATATAGGCATTGACCGCCCGAATGCGCTCCAACACCAGTTCCCGCAGTACATCTTCCCGGATATAGTGGGCAGAGCAGGTGCCTCGACCGCTTTTGTAGCTGGAGCATACATAGTGGTCTTGCTTACCGTCAAAGCTCTTGCAGGTAGCAAAGTGCAGCTTATTCCCGCAATCAGGACAGAACAGAAGCCCGGAGAATAATCCCTGCCGCTGGGCTTTTGTGGGGCGGCGTTTGTTTTTTCGCAGCTCCTGCACCCTGTCCCACTGAGCCTGAGAAACGATTGCTTCCTGCGTATCAGGGAAGATACACATATCTTCGATGGCATTAGGAATCCGCTTCTTCAGCTTATAGGACTTGGAATAGGTTTTGAAATTGCAGGTACAGCCGGTATACTCCATCCGTTCCAGAATACCCACAACCGATTGACCAATCCAATGATAAGGGCGATCCGGCATCTTCTTGCGCTTTTTCGGATTAGGATGGTTTTCCGACTGTTTGGCATACAGCGCCTTGGTAGTCAACACCTTATCCTGCTCCAGTATACGGGCAATCTGTTCCGGCCCTTTGCCGTCAATAGCCAAGTCAAAGATGCGCTTGACTACTGGGGCGGCATCCTCGTCAATGATCCAATGGTCTTTATCGGCAGGGTCAGTGCGATAGCCATAGGGCGGTTTTCCCAGATGCTTTCCGCTGGTGCCTTTCTGACGGAATACGACCCGGACTTTTTTGCTGGTGTCCCGTGGATACCATTCGTTGAACAAATTACGGATAGCGGCAAAGCCGTCGCTGTCGCCTCGCTCACTGTCCACACCATCGTTGACGGCGATAAAGCGTACATCGTAGCTGGGGAAAATGATGTCCGTGTACTGCCCAACGGTCAGGTAATCTCGGCCAAACCTGCTGAGATCTTTGACCAACCAGCAACCGACAAGCCCCTGCTTAACCAGTGCAAAGCCTTCCTGTACGCCGGGACGGTCAAAATTGGTTCCCGTATATCCGTCGTCCACCAGAATTTTCAGGTTGGTGTAGCCATGCTCGGCTGCGTACCGGGTTAAAAACTCTTTTTGATTCTGTATCGAATTTGATTCTCCATCCAGTGCATCCTCATTGCTGAGGCGGCAGTACAGGATGGTAATTTTCTGCTGATCCAACATAACGTCCTCCTTTACGGTTGGGTCAGCTGACAGAATCGGTGTGCATGGTGATATTGTAGCATGAATTTGAGTCTGTGTCATGAACAAAGCACCTCCTTATCCGAAAAAATGAGCCGTTTTACCTTGTGGGTAAGCGGCTCATTTCCGTCACATACAGTCTCCAGCAGATACCAGGTATTTCCGATTTTCCGTTCCACCGTACCGGTGAACGGATTCATCCGGTTTTCCCAGCGTTTCCGGCATTCTTCCAGAAAATCAATCGGCGGCTCAAAAATCGGGTCAAAGCAAGATTCAATGTCGATATAACCATAGTCAGGTTCACTCATAAAATCTTTGTATTTTCTCATGCAGTTTCCTCCATCAATTAAAGTTTCATATTCTGCGATTTACGGCGGACAGGTTGATTGTGTTGCTTTGTTTGCCGGGTTCGGGTCAGAATGGCGTCAAGAAAAGCCCGCACCTTTTCGGGTGCGAGCTTGACAGCTTCCAGATAGGGCCGTGCCTGTTCTTTCAGCGATTCATATCGCTGTTTCCAGACAGCGGCGCTCTTTTGCGCTTGTTGTAGCTTTTCCTCCAAACGGCTGTTTTCCGCCTTGGCAAGAATCCCATTGACCGCATAATCCTTGAGTGTGCTGCACTCGGATGGGGTCAGAGTAATATTGCCGGTGATCGTCTTTTTCCCCATGGAGCGGATTTCCTGCACGGTCAGGGCGGCAGTACGCTGTTCTTTGGTCTGCTTTTGCAGGGATTGCAGCTCCTTCTGTTTTTTCTCAACGGCTGCCTGTGCGGTGTCCAGCGCCTGCTCTGACTGAGTGATTTGAGCAGTCACAGCTTCCAGCCGCTGTTGCTCCTGTGCCACCTTGAACTGGGTCACAGTCAGATGTTCCTCGGTGCTGCCACGCTCTCCACGCTCCACATCGGTATATCCGGCAGCTTTCATGTAGTTGAAGAAATCATCTTGCAGGACACTGTACGATGTCCGCAGGACTTTCTTCCCTGTAGAGGTCAGAAGCGGATTGCCCTGCTCATCCAGAGCAACTTTGGATTCCCACTTTTTACTGCGGCTGACCTGCATAATGGTCTCCTTGACCGTTCCCACAAGTGACTTATCCTTGCACCGCTTCGACCAGAGAATCTGTTTCTCCACCACCGGGACATACACCACATGAAGGTGGTAGTGGTATACATCCTGCCCCAGAGCTTCCGACATAGCCCGGTTGCGCTCATCGGCGTGCATCACAGCGGAGAGGATATACTGCTCACCGCCCACGATCTCCACGGCGGCTTTGTATGCGTCGGTGTAGAATTGCTTGGCATACTCGTAACCGCCGTGGTTGTGAAAGTAAGCGGAGTTCACATCAAAAATCAGTTCCCCGTATTTCACCGCATCAGCTTTCAGGCCACGGGTGGAGATAGCGCCATCGGCAATCATCTGATCGAACATGGCGGCATAGCTGTCGGTGGGGGCTTTGAAGTGGATATTCCGGTAGGTCTGGGTGGTATCAATATCCTGGTTGGAGTAGCTCTCCTTTTCTCGTTCGTTATGCTCCTGAACCTTCGCCACATCATCAAGGGTGGGCAAGTCCTGGTTACGGGCAAAAGTGCGGTCGATTCCGTCGTTTCTGGCCATGGAAATCAGCTCCTTTCTGTTGCGTGGCAGATGGCTTGGGGACGGGGATGCACTTCCTGCGGGAAGTGTAATAACCCACTATGACACTTTCATCCCAAAGGGCTGCAAAGTGCCGTGGGCTCTCCGAGGGGGAATTGCGGTCATTGCGATGACCGCTGCTGAACTGCCCGGAAACCGCCTGCATCGTTTCCTGTTGTTCAGCCCGGACAGCCGATGTTTTGCGAAACACCGGCCATCCGGCGGCAGCGAAAAATCGAATGTTTTCACCGCCTGTCCATAGCAATACTGCGGTATTGCTATGGGGACGAGAGATACGGAGAGCAGGAACGACAGGCATCATTTGTCCCTCCGCTTCTGCCATACAAGGTCATAACCAAGGGCGTCAGCAAGCTGTACCGCCTCCACATACCGCAAAGACTCCCGTTGGAGTTTGTTGGACAGATTGGAAACGCTGTCGCTCCAGCCGTAATCCTCAGAAAGCCGGTCAACGACTTCCTGCATCGTGTAGCCGGAACGCACGATATACGACTTGATTTCATTTCTCAAATTGGATTTCATAGAAAATACCTCATTCTTTCATAAAATGGTTTTACCGTGGAGCATACACGCTGCACGGTACAGTAAATCTTGATTGCTTCTTGAAAAGCGCTCAGGATTGCGTCCATGAAGAACTGTCCGCAACAGCACCCCATCGACTTTACCGTTAGGTGGGCTTGCAAGTGAAACCGTGTAAATAGCCACCTTGCCGTATACCACCATCACCATTCTGTAAATCACCGAATGATGATTTGTGTTCCGCTTATAGTAGTGTTTTTCACTGTTTGCACAACCATTGACTGAGCATTGCCATTTTTAACGCCCAGCCGGATTATCAAATATAAAATGAACTTCGATTTTTTGCGTTCGTGCGTTCCTTCGTTCCACAGGCTGCACCCGATCAGGAACGCATGAACGCACGAACAGAAGGTTTTGAAGTTTCATTACAACTCCATAGGCGAGAGCAGAACATAAATGCCCATATACCCCCGGCACCGTTTTCCGCCGCCGATGTGCAGATTGCTGACCGGTTCCAAATGGTAGCGTTCTGAGTTCTGGCTAAGCTGGTTTGCAAAGCTCTTTGGGGACAGTGGGTTTTCTGCGTTGTCCTCACACCACCGCTTATAGGCTGCATACAGATTTTTGGTGCTGGCTTCATAATCGGCCTTGAATGCCACATAACCCTCAGAATCGAGAAAGTCCAGAATGTTATTGGCATCCCGAACAGCGGAAGAGATATTGTCCTTGGCTCTCTGGCTAATGGTAAAGTGATAGTGATTAGCGATCAACCGCCGCAGTCCCTCCAGCATCCAGAGGAAGATCCCCTCTTTTTCGGCAATCAGTTTCTCGGCAAGAAACGGGTCATCGAACCGATCCGCAGGCTTGTCCTTGGTGGTCAGAATGATTTGGCGGCGAAAGAAACCGTCACTGCGGTCGTGAAGCGCAGTCAATGCCCCGTTGCCAAAGCAGAGGAAGCGTACATAAAGCAGCCCTTGATAGCTCTGTTCTCTCTTCCGTTCCAAATCCATCCGCAGTTCTGCTGTCACAATGGATTTTACATAGTTGGTTTTGGTCAAGGCGTTCATGTCCAGATCATCGTCCAGCATGAGCAGCTTGCCCTCCAGGTCGGCTCTGGCGAAACGGTTGTTTTCTACTTTCTGGATGGAAGTGGTGTTCATGTTGAGCCCGAAAATGGCGTTCATCACCACACCGATGCGGCTTTTGCCCTCGCCGCCCTTGCCGATGAGCATAAGCATTTTCTGCCCCTTGGTGGAGGGAATCAGGCAGTAGCCCAGATACTCCTGCAAGGCGGGAATATCTTCCGGCTCCAGCAGTTCCGAAAGGAAGCGCAGCCAGTGTTCCGGTGCCGGAGCATCAGCCCGATAGGATACCGGCAGACGGTTGCTGCAATACTCTTTTTCCTCTGTAAACCTACCATCCAGAAAACAAGTGCCGTTCGCCACATGGATACGGTCACATTGCAGGGGCAGAGGGTCTGCATATGCCGCCAGCTTCAACGCTTTGATTATCTGCTCCACCGACTGTGCAACCTTGGCATGAAGCCAGGGCGAGATTTCCTCATAAATCGTGCGCTTCAATTTGCTCTCATCGGGCGATGGGCCATCCACAGTATAAAAGCGGTCGTTGATACAGCGCATGGGATGCTGGGACAGGAAATCCCGGCAGTATTCCGGTTCGACAATTTTCCCCTTATCATCAATCCAAACAGGGTTATTCATGGTATCGCTCCTCTCTCAGGCGAGCCTGCAATTTGCGGATGTATCCGCCTGCCGTTAGTTCGCTTATGACTTCGCCTCGCTCATAGGAATCGCCTTGCAGCAGGATGTCCAGCTGATACTCTGCCCAGGGCAGCCGGTGGCAGGCTTCTGTTTACAGAGGTGCGATTTTGGAACGAAAAGCATGACGGCGATGGCTTCAATTTGCTGCTTCATTTTTCGAAAAAACCGTGGCATACTGCCTATGCCGCGAGCGAAGCTGCGGAGGATGAAGAAACCGTGACGCTCAAGTGGGCGAACGCCAACTGGTCGAAGGCGGCGAAGGTCAAGGTGTTCTTCCTTGACGCGGACCGCAAGCCCGTCGCCGAAGCGGTGACGGCGCTGATCAAGGGCAAAAGCCAGAAAAACTGAGCGGCTACAGCACAAGAATGAAAAAGGGAGCGCATCGGGCCTTGCCCGATGCGCTCCCTTTTAGCGCGTTTCTTACTTTTTCAGAAAATACATGTTGATCTCGGCGCGGGCGATCAGCGCGCCGGTGTCGTCGGTGATATTGACCTCGAAAAAGCCGATGTGACCGCCGACCCTGACCGGTCGGCCGACGGCGGTGAGCGCTTTGGACTGCACCGTCGAGCGCAGATAGTTGATCGAGCCGTTCAGCGTGACGTTGTGCTGGCCGTAGTTGATGCGCGCGAACGCGCCTGCGGCGGTGTCAGCCATCGCGTAGAGAAAGCCGCCGTGCACGCCGCCCCAGATGTTGGAATTTTCCGGCGTGACGTCGGCGGTCAGCACGCTTTTTTCCTCGTCGACCGAAACGACGCGGATGCCGTTGTGACGGATAAAGCCGCTGTGCTCGCTCGAAAGCATTTCCTGATAATTTTCGACCATGGCGCTTTTGCCTCCTTTTGGCGCGGAATGTTATACTGAACCAAGCATAGCAGAATCGCGCCGGAGGCGCAACAGAAAAATGCGCCGCGCCGCGAAACGGCAAGATTTGAGGTCGCTTTCCGCTTCGGAACGATTTACAAGCGGCGAAAATTCTGCTACATTAAAAGCGATTCGAACCAAGGGAGAATTTTTATGAACGACTATCAGGCTAAATTTGTTGCGCCGGAGCAGGCTGTCAAGGCTGTGCAGTCCGGCGACTGGGTGGACTATGGCTTCGGTGCGGGTTTTCCCGAGCTTTTGGACAAGGCCCTCGCCGCGCGCAAGGGTGAAGTGAAGGACGTCAAGGTCCGCGGCGGTCTTGTGATCCGCCCGCGCATCGAGGTTGTCGAAGCAGACCCCGAGCAGGAGAGTTTCAGCTATTACAGCTGGCACGTCGGCGATTATGAGCGCAAGCTCCAGAAGAATGGCCTTGTGAAATTCATGCCCGTCATGCTGCGCTCGTTGCCGTACCTCTATCGCGACAAGCACATCCGCTGCGATGTGGCATTCGTTCCCGTCTCCAAGCCGGATGAGAACGGCTACTGCGGCCTCGGCATTTCGAACTATGCCTGGCGCACGATCTTTGAGAGCGCCCGCACCGTGATCTTCGAGATCAACGAGCACTATCCCAAGCTCCAGGGCGTGGACGGCTCGCACCGTGTGCACCTGTCCGAAGCGGACTACATCGTCGAGGGCGAGCATGAGCCGCTGCCCGTGCGCTCCTACCGCGCGCCCAGCGAGACCGATATCGCCATCGCCAAGATCGTGGTGAATGAGATCCCCGACGGCGCGGTGCTGTCGCTCGGCGTGGGCGGCGTGCCCTACACGGTCGCCAAGATGCTCGCCGAGTCCGACAAGAAGGACCTCGGCTGCCACACCGGCACCATTTCCGATGCGTTCCTTGAGCTCTACCAGGCGGGCAAGCTGACGAACGCGCACAAGGAGCTCGACACCGGCCTTTCCGCGTGGAACCTCGCGATGGGCTCTCAGGAGCTCTATGACTGGCTCGACGCCGAGCCGCAGCTTTTCCACCCGGGCGATCTCGATTACATCCACTCCGTCGAGCGCATCTCAAAGTTCAGCAACGTCATCAGCATCAACGGCGGCGTGCAGCTCGACCTCATGGGTCAGGAGAACGCCGAGAGCACCGGCACGCGCCAGCTCTCCGGCGTCGGCGGCCAGATGGACTTCCTCGAGGGGGCGTACCGCTCCAAGGGCGGCAAGGGCTTCATCTGCATCAACTCTTCGCGCCTTACGAAGGATGGCGAGCGCAAGAGCAATATCCTTGCCACCATCCCCGGCGGCAGCACGATTTCCGCCCCGCGCACGATGATCCAGTATGTCGCGACCGAGTACGGGATTGCAAGCCTTTCCGGCAAGACGCTGCGCGAGCGCGCCGAGGCGATGGTTGCCATCGCGCACCCCGACTTCCGCGAGGAGCTGATGAAGTACGCGCAGGAGAATTTCAAGTAATTTAGATCAAGATAAAGGACGATGTAGGATAACATGGCACAGACGGTTTTGCAGCAGGTTTTGATTCTCGCAGCGATGATGATGCTCGGCTTTTTGCTGGGCAAGTTGGGCAAAGTGGATCGCAAGGGGGCAGACCTCCTTTCCATGCTGCTGCTGGACGT